>Ga0307516_10009319_pt1 | contig 10964 bp, 9 predicted proteins | sample 19_EM_MG_FD_203310 | JGI IMG/M metagenome (GOLD analysis project Ga0307516, IMG submission 203310) | Populus trichocarpa ectomycorrhiza microbial communities from riparian zone in the Pacific Northwest, United States - 19_EM | ecosystem: Host-associated > Plants > Roots > Unclassified | place...
TGAGCGCGGCCTGACCGCCACGCACCGCGTGGTCGTGCTGTGCGAGGAGCCGCGTCCGGCCTACGACCGCGTCCAGCTCACCTCGTACTTCTCGGGCCGCACCCCCGAGGAACTGTCGCTCACGGACGCGGAGTTCATCAAGGACCACGGCATCGAGCTGTACGTCGGCGACCCGGCCGAGACGATCGACCGGGCGGCGAAGACAGTAACGGCCCGCTCCGGCCTGACAGTTGACTACGACGCCCTCGTCCTCGCCACCGGCTCGTACCCGTTCGTACCGCCGGTGCCCGGCAAGGACTCCGACGGCTGCTTCGTCTACCGCACGATCGAGGACCTCCTCGCGATCGAGGCGTACGCGAAGTCGCGGGCGACCACGGGTGCCGTGGTCGGCGGCGGGCTGCTCGGCCTTGAGGCCGCCGGTGCGCTCAAGGGGCTCGGACTGGCCACGCACATCGTGGAGTTCGCGCCCCGGCTGATGCCGGTGCAGGTCGACGAGGGCGGTGGCGCGGCCCTGCTGCGCACCATCGAGGACATGGGTCTCACGGTCCACACGGGGACCGGTACGCAGGAGATCGTGGCGGACGCGGACGGGGCCGTCGTCGGCATGAAGCTGTCGGACGGCTCCGAACTCGCCACGGACATGGTGGTGTTCAGCGCCGGGGTCCGCCCCCGCGACCAACTCGCCCGTTCCTGCGGCCTGTCGGTCGGCGAGCGCGGCGGCATCACGGTCGACGAGCAGTGCCGTACGGTCACCGACCCGCACGTCTTCGCGATCGGCGAGTGCGCCCTGGCGGCGGACGGCCGGGTGTACGGCCTGGTGGCGCCCGGTTACGAGCAGGCGGAGACGGTCGCGGCGACCATCGCGCGGGACGAATCGGCGTTCACCGGGGCCGACTTGTCGACCAAGCTGAAGCTGCTCGGCGTGGACGTGGCGTCCTTCGGCGACGCGCACGGTGCCACCGCGGACTGCCTCGACGTGGTCTACTCCGACGCGCGGGCCGGGACGTACAAGAAGCTGGTGATCGGGCGGGGCGGCGAGCTGCTGGGCGGCATCCTGGTCGGCGACGCGGAGGCCTACGGCACGCTGCGCGCGTTCACCGGGTCCGTACCGCCGGTCTCCCCCGAGCAGTTGGTGCTGCCGGCCGGTTCCGGGGGCGCCGTCCAGCTCGGCCCCTCGGCGCTGCCCGACGAGGCGGTGATCTGCTCCTGCCACAACGTCACCAAGGGCACGATCCGGGGCGCGGTCACCGAGCACTCCTGCACCAGCGTGCCCGAGGTGAAGAAGTGCACCAAGGCCGGTACCGGCTGCGGGAGTTGCGTCAAGGTGCTCGGCCAGCTGGTCACCGCCGAGCTGGAGGCGAACGGCGTCGAGGTCGACAAGGGCCTGTGCGGCTGCTTCGCGCAGACCCGCGAGGAGCTGTACGAGATCGCCCTCGCGCTGCGCATCAACACCTACCAGGATCTGCTGGACCGCTACGGCCGTGAGGACGCCCGGGGTGGCGACGGCTGCGAGATCTGCAAGCCGACGGTCGCCTCGATCATCGCGTCCCTCGCCCCGACGATCGGCGCGAGCGGCTATGTCCTGGACGGCGAGCAGGCGGCGTTGCAGGACAGCAACGACCACTTCCTCGCCAACCTCCAGAAGAACGGCTCCTATTCGATCGTGCCGCGCATCCCCGGCGGCGAGATCACCCCCGAGAAGCTCATCGTGATCGGCGAGGTGGCCCGCGACTTCGGCCTCTACACGAAGATCACCGGCGGCCAGCGCATCGACCTCTTCGGCGCCCGGGTGGAGCAACTCCCGCTGATCTGGGCAAGGTTGGTGGACGCGGGCTTCGAGTCGGGCCACGCGTACGGAAAGGCCCTGCGCACGGTGAAGTCCTGCGTCGGCCAGACCTGGTGCCGCTACGGCGTCCAGGACTCCGTCCGGATGGCGATCGACCTGGAGCTGCGCTACCGGGGCCTCCGCTCCCCGCACAAGCTCAAGTCGGCGGTCTCCGGCTGCGCCCGCGAGTGCGCCGAGGCCCAGTCGAAGGACTTCGGCGTCATCGCCACCGCCAACGGCTGGAACCTCTACGTCGGCGGCAACGGCGGCGCCACCCCGCGCCACGCGGACCTGCTGGCGCAGGACCTCTCCGATGCCGAACTGGTGCGCCTGATCGACCGGTTCCTGATGTTCTACATCCGTACGGCCGACCGCCTCGAGCGCACGAGCGTCTGGCTGGAGCGGATCCCGGGCGGCCTGAACCACATCCGGGACGTGGTCGTGGAGGACTCCCTCGGCATCTGCGAGGAGCTGGAGTCGCTGATGGCCGCGCATGTCGCCGGGTACCGCGACGAGTGGGCCGAGACCATCAACGACCCCGAGAAGCTGGGCCGGTTCGTGTCCTTCGTGAACGCGCCGGACACCCCCGACCCGGTCGTCGGCTTCGTCCCCGAGCGCGACCAGATCAAGCCCGACCTGCCGCTGCTGACCATCGGCATGCGGCCCCAGCAGACCGCAGACGTCCTGGAAGGAAGCGCCCAGCGATGACCCTGGCTCCCGAGACAACCGACCTGAAGGTCCAACTCCGGCTCGACGAGGGCTGGTTCGCGGTCTGCGACCTCAACCGGCTCATCCCCGGCCGGGGGGTGGCGGCCCTGCTGCCGGACGGCCGCCAGGTCGCCCTGTTCCGCGACCGCGCCGGCACCCTCTACGGCATCGACAACCGCGACCCCTTCAACGGTGCGGCCGTCCTCTCCCGCGGCCTGACCGGCACCCACCAGGGCCGCCCGTTCGTCGCCTCCCCGCTGCTCAAGCAGCGCTTCGACCTGGCCTCCGGGGAGTGCCTGGACGATGCTTCGGTGCGGGTGGAGACGTACGAGGTGCGGGCGGGGTGACGTACGGGTTCGGTGTGGCCTGCGAGCCGCACGGCTCCCCCGCTCACCGGACCCGGCCGGTGCGCAGCGCGACCGTCAGCGCGGCGGTGCTCAACACGGCCGTGGCCAGCAGGTAGTAGCCCGGTGACACCGGCGAACCGGTCGTCTCTGTGAGGGCCGCGGCGATCGTCGGTGTGAAGCCGCCGAAGAGCGCGACCGTGGTGTTGTAGCTGAAGGACAGGCCCGTCGCGCGCGCCCGGGCCGGGAAGATGTCGGCCATCACCGACGGCAGCGTGCCGAAGTACACCGCCTTGAGCAGGGCGAGGACGGTGGTGCACACCGCGAAAGTGAGGAAGGACGGCGAGGCGTTCAGCCACAGGAAGAGCGGCACCACGCTCACGCCGATCAGCAGCGCGGCCGGGATCATGATGCCCAGCCTGCCGTGCCGGTCGCCCAGCAGCCCCACGAGCGGAGTGACGAAGGTCAGGACGGCCCCGGCGATGAGCAGCGCCGTGAACGACAGCGAGGCGTCCAGGCCCAGTTGACCGATGCCGTACGTCGGCAGGTACTGGAGCATGAAGTTCAGCGCCGTCGAGACGACCAGCGCACCGCCCGCGATCAGCAGTCCGCCCCAATGGTGCCGGAAGACCGACACGATCGGGGATGGCGTCGGGGCTGCCGACTCCAACTCCGGTGCCAGTACCGGGGATTCGTCCATGTAGCGGCGTACGAAATAGCCCACCGGGCCGATCAGCAGGCCGAACGCGAACGGCACCCGCCAGCCCCACGACGTCATCTGGGTATCGGACAGCAGAGCCGTGAGAGCCGCCGCGAAGCCCGCCGCCATGAGCGTGGACAGGCCCTGACTGGCGAACTGGAAGCTGCCGAGGAAACTCCTGCGCCGCTCGTCGTGCTCGACCAGGAAGGACGTCGCCGCCCCGAACTCGCCCCCGGCGGCGAACCCTTGGATCAGCCGCGCGAGCACGATCCCCAGGGTCGACGCGATCCCGAGGGTCGCGTAGCCGGGCATGACCGCCAGCAGCAGCGTGCCGAGCACCATCAGCCGGATCGACAACACCAGTGCTTTCTTACGGCCGTTGCGGTCCGCGTACGCGCCGAGCAGCAGCCCGCCGAGCGGCCGGATCAGATAGGTCACGCCGAACACGGCGTAGGCCTGCACCAGTTGGACGCCGGGGTTGCCGCCGGGGAAGAACGTGCGGCCGATGTAGGACGCCATCAGCGCGTACAGGGCGAGGTCGAAGAATTCGAGCGCGTTGCCGATGGTGGCCGCCGCGATGGCACGGCGTGCGGTGGGGCGGCCGGGGCTTCGGGTGTCGTCGGGACGAGTGGACTGGGTGGGCTGGGGCGACGGAGCGGTCATCGGGGGTCCTTCCGGCGGGTGTTGGGGAGGGGGGCCGGACGGGGTGCGGGTGCCGAGACTCGGGGACGCTCAGGTGTTGTGCGTGCGGGGCGGTGTTATGCGTGCGTGGGCAGCGGCCGGTCCGTGGGTGGATGGCCGAGGGTGTGGAGCAGGCCGGTCGCCAGGACCAGGCCCTCACGGGCTATCGACGCCAACAGGTGTTCGTCGGGGGCGTGTTGGAGGCAGCCGGGGTAGGAGTGGGGCAGCCAGAGGGTCGGCAGGCCGAGGATGTCGGTGAAGACGGCGTTGGGCAGCGAGCCGCCGATGTTGGGCAGTACGGCGACCGGGCGGCCCGCGACCTCTTCCAGCGTGGTCCGGGTCCAGCTCACCCACGGGTCGTCGAGCGGGGTGCGGCTCGCGGCGAAGCGGCCGAGGACGCGGACGTCGACCATCGGGTACCCGTGCGCGGCCAGGTGCCGGGCGACGGTCTCGGCGGCCGTGTCGACGTCGGTGCCTACGACGTACCGGAGTTGGAGAACCGCGCGGGCGGTGCCGGGAATCGCGTTGACCGGCCGTTCGGCGTCGGCCGCGCCGAGGGCGAGGACTTCGAGGGTGTTCCAGGCGTAGAGCCGTTCGGCGCCGGACAGTCCGGGCTCGCCCCAGCCGTCGTCCGGCACCGGATCACCGGGCGAGGCCGCGACGGTGACGCCGGCCAGCGCCTCGCGGACCGCCGCCGGGATCGCGGGCGGCAGCAACTCCGGTACGCGGATACGACCGTGGCCGTCGACCAGGGTCGCGACGGCGCCGGCGAGGGTGGTCGCGGGGTTGCGCAGCAGGCCGCCCCAGTTGCCGGAGTGGTAGGCGTCCGGCCGTAGATCGGCGGTGAGTTGGAGTTGCAGGCCGCCGCGCGCGCCGAGGAACAGGGTCGGTGTGGTGGCGTCCAGACGTGGTCCGTCCGAGGCGACGAGCACGTCGGCGCGCAGCAACTCCCGGTGTGCTGCGGCGAATTCGTCGAGTCCGGGTGAGCCGATCTCCTCGCCGGACTCCAGCAGGAAGGTCAGGTTGAAGCCCAACTCGCCCTGGTCGGCGAGGAGTAGCCGCAGGGCGGTGAGGTTGACCAGGTGCTGGACCTTGTTGTCGGCGGCGCCGCGTCCGTACCAGCGTTCACCCTCGGCGGTCAGCGTCCAGGGGTCGCGGCCCTCGCTCCACCGGCCCGCCTGGCCCTCGACGACATCGGCGTGGCCGTAGACAAGCACGGTAGGCAGGTCGGGTGACTCGACGCGGGTGCCGACCAGGAAGGGGCCGCCCGCCGGATCGGGGTTGTCGTACCGGACGGCCGCGCAGCCGAGGGCGGTCAGGGCCGGGGTCAGCACCTCGTCGAGGTATGCCTCAATGGCAAGGCGGCCTTCCGGCCGGGAACTCTCCGTGGCGTACGCGACCATGGCGCCCAGCTCGGTGAAGAAGGCGCCCGAGTCGACGAACTCCTCGGCTTTACGGGCCAGTTTCTCAGGTATCACGGGAAGATTTCTCCAGGGAGGGCGGGGTCGGCCGGGGTGGAGCCGTCTCGTGGTTCCAGCAGCGTAGGACGGATTCCGGCGTGCGACCATTGCCGTTTGTGACGCGATGCGTTCTGATTTCGGCAACGCACTACGTGACCACAAGGAATCCCTATGCAGCTCCTGCCGGTGAACCTCGCCTACTTCCTGGAAGTCGCCCGCACCGGCTCGGTGACCGAGGCGGCCAACGCGCTCAACGTGGCGCCCTCGGCGATCAGCCGACAGATCGCCAAGCTGGAGTCCGGCATCGGGGTCCCGCTGTTCGCCCGGCATCCGCGCGGGATGACGTTGACCGAGGCGGGCTCCCGGCTGCTGGCCCACGCCCGCCGCACGGAGACCGAATCGACCGCGCTCCTTGAGGAGTTGAGGACGGGGCGGGGAGCGCAGGCGCGCAGTGTCGCCGTCGCCTGCTCGGAGGGGTTCGCGCGGCGGCTGGTGCCACGGACGGTCGCCGACTTCCGCCGCGAGCATCCCGGGATGACGTTCCGCGTGGACGTGGTCGACCGCCAGGAGGCGACGCGTCGCGTGGTCGAGGGGCTCGCCGATGTCGCCGTCACGTACACGATGGGCCCGCAGCACGACGTCCGTGTCGAGTGCGCGGTCGTGGTCCCGGTCGCCGCGATCGTCCCGCTCGGCCATGAACTCGCCGGCCGCGACCGCATCGGCCTCGCCGACCTCTGCGCCTACCCGCTCGCCCTGGCCTCGCCGGGCACCAGTCAGCGTGAACTCTTCGACATCGGCGCCCAGTTGGAGGGGATCACGGTCCGCCCCGCGCTGGTCTGCGACAGCCTCGGCCCGCAGTACGAGTTCGTGCGAGCGGGAGGGGGCCTCGCGCTCGTCGGCGATCTCGGCGACATCGGGCAGGACACCTCGACCGAGGGCGTGGCGTACGTCCCCGTCGACCACCCGGTGTTCCGGCAGCGCGAGGCGCAGGTGCAGACGGCGACGGGACGCCGGCCGTCATGGCCCGCGGCACAGTTCACCGAACTGCTGGTGGAGGCGCTGCGGCGGGACCGGTCCCCCTGATCCACGGCATGCATGACCTGCATGACCTGCACATGAGCCTCACGCCGAAGACGATGACAGCTGAGTGCTTCCCAGCGGTCAGGTCGTTCTGGTTGCTACTCGGCCCGCAGGACGAAGAACAGGAAGCACAGGAAGCGCGGCATGGCCTCGATGACTTCGGGAAACAGCTCGCGGGCGGCGGGATCAGGATCCGGCTCGCTGATGACCGATATCCGGAAACCGGCCCCGATGAAAGCCTCGATCATCGCGTGCAGCGGCCTGTGCCATCTGCTCACCAGGGCGGTCTGGCCGCCCACGGTCCACTCTACGGTCCATTTGGTGGTGTCGAAGTAGTTGCACTCGTCCTCGCGACCGGCCTCGCGGTGGATGAGGTTGATGGCAAAGGGATGGTCGACAGACGCGATCAGCCGACCGCCGGGCCTGAGTACGCGTCGCAGCTCGGCCAGCGCCGGCCCCCAGTCCTCCAGGTAGTGCAGCACCAGGGACGCCGCTACATCGTCGAACGTGTCATCAGCGTAAGGAAGCGGGCTGCCCAGGTCCGCCACCCGCAGGTCCGCACCGTCGCCGAGTCGCTGCCGAGCGAGCTCCAGCATCCCGGCACTCGTGTCGAAGCCACTCACAATGGCGCCACGGTCGCGCAGCGCGGCAAACAGGGCCCCCGAGCCGCAGCCCGCGTCGAGGATCCGCCGGCCGGCCACGTCTCCGGCGAGGGCCAGCATCGCGGGCCGCTCGTAGTAGGCATTGACCAGGTTGGTTTCGTTTGCGGCCGTGTACGCCTCGGCGAACCTGTTGTAGTCGTTGGTCTTCGACGGATCCACACTCACTGCGGACGGCGAGACCAGCTTGGTGGAAATCGCCTGCTCTTGGCGCTCGCTTGAGATCATGGTGCGGGAGACGTGCGCTGCAGCAGTTCGGTTCCTGGACGCGGCCACAGCCGCGGCCCGCCCGCGACGGCCAGCAGTAAGGGGACTGGTTGGCCAGGGACGCTGCCACTCGCATCCACACGCCAGGCCTCGGTTCTGCCGGTCGTTGCGGACCACGTACGGGATCTTGAGACCATGAGCAACCCATGGCAGGCTCATGCCGCATGATCGATGAATTCGCGAAGGACAACCTGCACGGGAGACTGCGGCGGGACCGCGAGGCGCTGCTCTGGAAACTCGACGGCCTGTCCGAATACGACGCCCGCCGGCCTTTGACAGCGACCGGGACCAATCTCCTCGGCCTGGTCAAACACGTGGCCACCGTCGAGGCCAGGTACTTCGGCGAGGTCTTCGACCGCCCTTCCCCGGAACCGCTGGCCCGGTGGCAGGACCATGACGGCAACGACCTGTGGGCCGCCGAGGACGAGACCCGCGATGAGATCACCGAGTTCTACCGGCGCACGTGGGACCACTCGGACGCGACGATCAACGAGCTTTCCCTCGACGCGCCCGGCCACGTGCCGTGGTGGCCGGAGCCTTATCACAGCACGAACCTGTTCGCCGTCATGGTCCATGTCCTCGGCGAGTCCAACCGGCATGCCGGGCACGCCGACATCCTGCGCGAGGGCCTCGACGGCCGGACCGGGATGCGCCCCGAGCACGAGCAGCGGATCGACGAGGAAGCCCGTGCGGCCTACTGCGCGAAGATCGAGCAGGCCGCCAGGTCGGCCGCAGCAATCAAGACTTAGTCAGACTTACCACGGACCACATCCGCGAGGGCGTCCGTAACACCCGCTCCTACGCCTTGAGTTGGTCGTAAACGACTCCCGTCAGCTCCTCCGAAGCCGCCCAAAGACGTTGCCCCATCGCGTCGTTGAGGGTCCACGGTGCCCGCCAGGAGCGGGCGGGTGCCCCGCGCCACATCGCAACTCGCGGGCCGTAGAAGGAATCGGGGCGCACATCGGGCGCGGTCGCCGCGTAGAGGGAGGGCAGCGCACCGGCCTCCGCCGACTGCGCGAAGACCCGGTTGCCGAGTTCCATGAACCGCTCGGCGCCCCGGCGTCCCTCCGCCTGCGGCCCGGCGGTCTGGAGGTTGGTGGCGGCGTACCCGGGATGGGCTGCGGTGGCGACCACCCCCGAACCGGCCGCCGCGAGCCGCCGCGCCAGCTCGTGCGTGAAGAGCAGATTGGCGGTCTTGGAACGCGAGTAGGCGGTCCAACGACCGTACCAGCGCCCGCTGTTGAGATCGTCGATGTCGATGTTGGCGAGCGCGTGCATAAAGCTGGAGACGGTGACGATCCGGGCGTCCGGCGCGTCGAGCAGCGCCGGCAGCAGCAGCCCGGTCAGCGCGAAGTGCCCGAGGTGGTTGACACCGAACTGCGTCTCGAAGCCGTCCACCGTCGTGCCGTACGGCATCGCCATGACCCCGGCGTTGTTGACGAGCAGATCCAGCCGCTCGTACGGAAACGTGGCCGCGAACTCCCGTACGGAGCCCAGGTCCCCGAGATCCAACCGCCCGAACTGCGCCTCGGCGCCCGGCACTTCGGCGACGATCCGGTCGGCTGCCTCACTCCCCCGCACCTCGCTCCGACAGGCGAGTACGACCCGAGCCCCCTTCCGCGCCAACTCCCGCGCGGTGACGTAGCCGAGCCCGCTGTTGGCCCCGGTGACGACGGCGACCCGGCCGCGCTGATCGGGCACGGCCTTCTCGTTCCAACCGGACATGGGCGGCTCCTTCCGTCGACGCGTGAACCCCGGTGCACGAAGAGCGTACGAGAGCCGGACCGGCTCCGCTCCCCCCACGCCGAGTGACCCGACGATCACGGACCATCACAGGTTGGTCACTCCCCCTTCACGCACTCCGTCCCGGCGTTACGTTCCAGGCCACACCAGACACAGGGGGACGAGATGACCCATCCGTACGCGATGCCACCCGTACCACCGGCTCCCCGGCCGGACCGGCCCGCACCCCGCTGGGCCCGCAAGCGGTATGTCCTCCCGGCCCTCGCACTGGCCTTCCTCATAGGCCTCGGCGCCGGCGGCTCCGGCCAGGACACGAAGAAGAACACGACGGCCGACGCGAAGCCCGCCGCCGCCAAGCCGCAGCCGACGATGACCGTCACGGCGACCGCGACGGAGACCGCCACCCCGGCACCCGCGCCCACGGTCACCGCGACCAAGACCGTCAAGGTAACCAAGACGGTCACCGCCGAGGCCGCCGCGGGAAGCGGCTCAGGTTCCGGCTCAGGTTCTGGTTCTGGTTCTGGTTCCGATGACAGCGGCTCCGGCGGAGGCGCCGACACGTACTACGCGAACTGCACCGCCGCCCGCGCCGCCGGTGTCACGCCTCTCCACCGGGGCGACCCCGGCTACGACTCCCACCTCGACCGGGACGGCGACGGGGTCGCCTGCGAGTGACGGCAGCGGAGGCGTGGGGCACCCGGAACCCCTCCGACCGGGCCTGGCCTACCGGTTGATGCGGCTCATGTCGGCGTACCGGTCGCCGACCGGTACCGCCACCTCGGACAGCCGCTCCAACTGCCCGGCCGAGAGCACCAGTTCGTCCGCCACGACGTTCTGCTCCAGGTTGGCGATCCGGCGTGTGCCGGGAATGGGCGCGATGTCGTCGCCCTGCGCGAGCAGCCACGCGAGCGCGACCTGGGCAGGCGTCGCGCCGAGCTGCTTGGCGACGTCGTCCACCTGCTCCACGATCCGGATGTTCGCCTCCAGGTTGTCGCCCTCGAAGCGCGGGTTGGACCGGCGCCAGTCGTCGGCGTCGAGCTGGTCGAGCGAGCGGATCGTGCCGGTGAGGAAAGGTATGTCCATGTTCCCTAGGAACATCGAAAGGGCGTCATCCGCGAACAGCGACGAGGGCCGGGCGGCCGCCGCCGGTCGGGCCCAGGCGAACGTACTGCGCCTCGCGGGCCCCTGTGCGCGCTGGGACGAGCGGGACGCGGACTTCATCCGCGAGATCCTCGACCTGGTGGGCGACAAGTGGAGCATCCTGGTCATCGGTGCCCTGGCCGGTGGCGAAGCCCGCTACTCGGATCTCGACACCTTGGCCGCCTGGAGCTCCGAGCACCACCACGAGATCCGACGCCACCAGAACGCGTACGACGGGAACGCCACACACGAATAGAGCCCGAAACCCTGTGGTTCTACGGCTTCCGCAGACCATGCGGAGAGGGGCGGCACCCCCGCACAGGGTGCCGCCCCTCCCTTCGTGATCCGGAGCCGCCG
>Ga0307516_10009320_pt1 | contig 10961 bp, 16 predicted proteins | sample 19_EM_MG_FD_203310 | JGI IMG/M metagenome (GOLD analysis project Ga0307516, IMG submission 203310) | Populus trichocarpa ectomycorrhiza microbial communities from riparian zone in the Pacific Northwest, United States - 19_EM | ecosystem: Host-associated > Plants > Roots > Unclassified | place...
GACACTGGGCGCCATAATTTGCGTGGTGGCGTGACCAACCAAAGCGACCACCACGGTAAAACTATCCCCATCTGGTGTAAATCGTCGCGACATGAGCAAGTTAACGTCCCAGAATCAATATCGTCCGTACCCCGATGTGAGGAACGCTTCCAGCGTCTGGTTGGCGTTCCGATGTCACCGCACGTCCTGTCGCAACAAGGTAGCACTTTGTAGGGTCCTGAACGTGGAATGCAATGCTGGGTACTGGGCACGTGGACTCGGGCGGAAGGTTTTGTGAAGCGACATCCGCACGACAGTAAGTTAGGATGTCACCCCTGCATGAGGGCGATTTGTCAGTGGGAAGGTCGGAAGTGGTACCTCGCTGTCCATTCTTTACGCACCCTCCCATCCTGTTGGGCCTTTGTTTCCCCACGTGCCACTTCACCGAGAGGGACATGGGTCGCTACCCCGCCACCGACCTCACGTACCCTCGCGGACGCGCCACACCAGAAGTACATATGGATATATGGCCAGGCGGTGCGACCTCTCCACCCGCTGTTTCATGTGCCGTCCAGCGAGTGACGTTGGTCGGCGCGGAGGACACCTCGTGGACTATTTCCAAACGGAAGTTCAGTGTACAGAATGGTGATTCTTTCTCCGGACACCACACCTATGCGAGGGTCTGTAGCGGGCGGAACTGACAGAGGTATTGGATATGTCAGTGACGCCCCCACGTTCCATGCATCTGCCACCCATACTGAAACTGGGCTCCCCCTCTCTCAGATCAGAGGAATGTATGCGCGGCGAGTACGGTGGCACGAGTTCGAGAACACAATCCGTGACCGACAAATTGCCTTGATAGTGGAAGGTGAGATAATGTCGGTATTGCTCCACAACCGCTTGCGCCATAACCAACCTTCAAACGCCCAGGTGCTGATGCGAACCGTAGTTTTAACTTGACAGCGGGCTCCCAAAGGAAACAACCTAATTCGTAGTCTGCCCTTGTAACCTGTAAAAATCGTCATATTCCACACACCATATGACCCGCGTACCACCAAATAATTGGCGATCCAACAGACCGCGAGTGGAACGAAAGGACCAGGTTGCCGCCTGTTTACGATCAAGTATGAACCGTCCGCCACCGCCATACCGGAGTGCCGGGCCACTGCCGCAAAAAGGTAAATGATGAATCGGTGCCGTGTTGAGATACCCTCCGGAGAACGGCCTATCGAAATGAGACCCACTGGAATGGCGGCTGGACCTGGAGGTTCATCAAATCCTTGAACGATGAGGCCAGCGCCGGGATCATTACGATCCTGATCCAAGTACGGGATAGCGTAGTCCCCCTGGAAGAAGCAGAGCATCCTGCCTACTTTTTCAGCTGTCGAAAGGTCCGGTGGAATTGCAGAGAGATACTCGCAGCCACCAGCCAACCCTAAGCCTAGTCTAGAGACAGGAGTAACGAAACAGGTTGTGTACCGGATCAATTTTGATCGTGCTTGGAGAAGTCCGCCACAGGACGCCGCCGGGCCTCCGTTCGCTTAGCAGTCGTTCTCTTCATACGCGACCATCCACATCCATTCGCCTCCCAGCTCAACCATTTGCACATTGCTGCAGCCCAAAAAATGCTCTCTGCCGCACGACACGTCACGCGTTCAAGTTTGTCCCTGAGGACCGCGATGAGGCGACCTACAGCTCTCAACATGCGACCCACCGGCATGGGAATGAACAGGTTTGCTGTACGGACGCTTATCAGTAAGTCCTTACTTTTTCAGGGGTCCCTGCGATGCGAGAATAGGGCCTTTGATGTAGGCCTTTCGTACTCTGCTCATTGTCTTCGTTCAACCACAGCGAAAAAATACACTGAAGACCACGAAGCTGTTGTGTTTGACGATTCTACTGGCGTCGGCGTCGTATCGATCACGGACTACGCTCAGAGTAGCCTCGGAGACGTTGTTTTCGTTGAGCTGCCAACCTTGGAAACCGAGGTCACTAGAGGGGGTCAGGAGTCACCTCGATTTCCGTGCGCGCTCACTGGCGTCTGACATTTTGTGATTTTGCCTTTGGGGCTTCTATCTTTGTCGTTCTATGTTATGCACGGGACCATAGACCAAATTGGCGCGGTCGAGAGTGTCAAGGCGGCATCCGATATCGTTGAGTCTTCAACCCTTTGACCTGGCCCTTTCTCCTTTTTCTAACCGAACAACTTTTAATTTTTCCTTCTTGCCACTGGGCTGGTGATGCAGTATGCCCCTGTTTCAGGGACCATCCAGGAGATCAACGAGAATTTGAACGATCAACCAGGGCTCCTCAATAAGTCCCCTGAGGAAGAAGGTAGTATTTCCCACCGTTATCATGAACCACGCCCGCCGAATTCGAACACATCTCGCTAGGTTGGCTCTGCAAGATTAAGGTCTCGGACCCCACTGAAGTGCGTCCGCCACTGCTTTGCGCTCGGGCGCCCACGTCTGACGACTCTTTTCACCTAGCTTGACTCACTGATGGACGAGGCTGCGTACAAGGATCATTGCGAGTCGTAGAACTCACGAAACATGCGGATAGCCGCAGGCTGCCGATGACCCGCAGTTCTCGATTTGGACACACCGCTATTCGGGAACTAAATGGACAGCATTGTTATGTTCACTGGTACGATAGGCATCAATGTTGACCATCCTACGCCTATAGAATCGATTTACCTAATTCTGACTCTCGTGTGACGATGTCACCCAATGGCGGTCGCTAGTGGCCTGGAAATTCCCAACCGTTTCGCCACAATGTTGCTGAACTGGCCAAACCCCGTCGGGAATAGCTGGGGAGTTCGCAGCCGTTTCACCGCAGCGTCCCCCAGCTCGAACTCGGCCGCCATTCAGCTCACCGTAAACTACCTTGACGTGGCATACCGGAAGTTCTCATGGATCGAATGGGCCGGCTCCTGAATACATCCCGACCGGAAGCCCTCGAGTCATGGTCACATGTGCAATCGAACCCATACCGCGAATACAAAGGCGATGACCGCCGAACGGTGGGGATACCTCCATACAGTGCCGCTTTGCAGAAACCAAGGATAGACGTCCAGCCCGGGATCAGTAGCCCCGGTGGCTCGATTTGGTTACTGCAATCCGGGAATGTTTGTGACGACATTTCAAACTTTTCATCCAGGGTTCCATTGTATACCACCACCAACTGACTCCGTGCGATCAATAACATTTCCTTTCTCAACTCTACTGATCCTCCTCATCAGTGGGGGGATCTTTGCCATGGCGACCCCATTGTGACCGGGGTGCTCGGGCCATGGGTCACCGAGCAATTACACAGAGGAGGGGGCCTATGTTTGTTTGGATCACAACCCTAAGGCGGCAGCCAAATCACCGCGGGGGGGAACCGTGAGGCGGTACATCTCGGTCGGATCCGTTCCAAAACACTCCAGCATTTATAAAGCCCTTCCTGTCCTGATGTCTTCCTGCGATCTCGATCATGGCTCACACAGACCATCCGTACCACCAGGCAGGTTACAGTTACTTGTTCTCGAACTTACCCCAGCTACTCCCTCTCAATAACACTGGGTTGGGAAACGGGGTGTGGACAGGACTCTATGTTTGTGCTATCCATTTTGGTTCCACCCGAATGTAAGCGCTGACTCCGTGTATGCCAGGAAGACACGCGTTCGATTGAACCAGGGAGCTCTCCCACACGGCACGAAGCCAATATGCCGATGTATCCAACCACCCATGCTGGCAACAATCCACAGGGGTTTCTGTATATGCCTACGGGCGTGCACGAGCAACCGACTCCATTTGGGAGCCCCGGGAGATGGGCGTCTTCGCACGTACTACTTCACTCCGACTCCACGTCTGCCGGTATCTCTCCCCCGTTTACCCCAGCCACCCTCTCCCCCACTGTACGATTGGTCACCCCGAATATACCACCCGCCCCAACCAACACGCAGAACTACGCATCGGTTCCCCAACGTCAATACGCGTTGACTGCATATCACTTCACTCCGGCCCACCCTATCTCATTCCACACTGGGCCTGGTGAACCTGGGATCAGGCTCTCTGCTGCGCTCAACCGGAGGTTTACGTCTCTAGAAGATAGAGACGACCTCGTGTTCGAGTCGAGTAGGAGCCCGACGATCACAATGAGACTCGAGGTTTGTGACTTCTTTGCGTTGACCTGAGCCCTTGCTGACGGTGCTGGACAGTGGCCAGGGTATATGTCGTGGAGTAGGCAGGTACGTGGAGTGGAAAATTTCCCGTGATGCTCGCTCACCAGCGGCGACACAATACAGGTCAGGATTCTCGATTCTCGAAGCGTGCGGCAGTCAATAAGCAGAGAAAAGCTGGCCTACGAGGTCGCTAAAACTGTGTTGGCGTTCGCCCAGCCTCAGGTGCGACCAACTCCGTTCACAGCGGTATCGTGCTTCTTGAGCGGGGGCTAACACAGACTGTATAGAATGGAAAAAGGTCGAGCGCTGAAGGCGCCACAGACCAGGACAGAATGTGGGCCTTGGGGGAAGGCAACCTTGGCCTAGATGACCTCGTGCTCGTCCGGGTGGAGAACGTTTCAAAAGGCAGCTGGCAGCCGCAGTTCCTCGTGGACAGGCAACGAAGAAACCTGGTTCAAATGACCCCTGGACGTCCCCGGTCTTCCTTTGGCGGTCAATATGACTAAGCGCGACTCACGCATCCGAGGTTCCCTGCCAAACCCCTCGTGGCGTCGCCTCGTTTGCCACCAATACTTACTTTCGAACGTCCTGCGGTTATCAAGAACCGATCCCACCGGACGGGATGTACACTAGTGGTTCCAGAACTCCGAGCGATAGGACCAAGTGGCACCGGTGTGGCGCCGTTGCATTTTCATCTTCCCGCTATTTAATATTATTCCAGCCTCCCTTCCCCAAGCGCGTGGACCAGAAGTATAATTTAATGGGTACCTGACACTACAGGCCTCGATAATACCATGTAATCGCATTCTTCATCTACATAACCTCCACCTTCGTCTTCCCAATCGCCATCCCCGTCATCAACTGGAAGGGAGGCGCCGTACCCGGGCGAAGAAGGGTCCAAGACGAAACTTAAGACACGTGCCCTCAGCTCCGGCTTCGGACGTATTCAGCAACGAAGGAACATACCCGATGCTTTCATAGAACAGGATCGCAGTTTCGTTAGCTTTGGAGGACGATAAGCGTCGGAAAATGGGTAATCGCGACAGATGGTACCTTTGAAGGCGGTTAGCATGACCTTGTCTAGGCCCCTCTGTTTGCAAATGTCGAACAGCATTTGTGTCAACTTCCGGCCGAGTCCGCACCGGTGGAACACAGGAGAAACGTGGAGTTCGTAGCTGTGAGGGGAGTCAGGTCTGATCCACCTTCCGAGTAGTAAAAATGAGCCAATGTTTGACCGACCAATAGACGACGCCGAATTCCTCTTCCTCCTCGAACCTGAAGGACGTGAAAGCAACGACTTTGGTCGACTCATTTGAGCGCACTAAAATGAACCGCCCGAGCTTATGAAACATTTCTCTTTTCTTCTTGGTCGGGTTCCAGCCGAAAGAAGATTTTTCGTACCTTCCCGCACCGCAGATCAGGTTAGCGATCCACAGGAGTACTCATGGTCCAACGACTCACATTCCTTGCATTGCGCTGGCAAACACCCCCCAGATAACATCCCTGTCTACCGCAGACAAACTCGAGGCGAGGACAAGCTCAATTTGTAGACTTGTCAAGTTTTTTTTCGCCCACGGGTGAATTTGAGACCAAACGCCAGCGAAGGGGACGGACTCACTCCCCGCCCGGATGATGTATTTCTCGATCATCAGGGGAAATAGAAGCAGCCAGCTCCTCTGGGGAGGCTTCTATGCTCGAGGAGAGCAGAGGATACTTGTCCTCTTTCATGGTGAAGTGTGTTATGAGCAGGGGAGACCTTCAACCCCCTCCCCGACGTCATGGAGTCTATCAATGGGCGGCGTGATCCGCTACCTGCGGTGGTGTCAAGCAGCATATTTGTATATATAATGGTGACATGGTTACAGTTCCCCAGCAACACTAACGTACAACGTACATAAGGCGGAGGGAAAAGGCATCGCGGAACGAACTAGAAAAAAACAATAACAAAACTAGACTTGCACTTTCAGTCCGACGAGTGCGGTGAACTACTTTGAACCGACTCCTTTCTTTGGCGATGAGCTAGAATTCCTTGTAGGGAGGCAACTCGTCCTGATTCTCTTCAGGTCCCCCTGGGCCAGAAGTAGGGCTGGCGCCACCGGTGAGGAGTTTCTCCCTCCCCTCTCTCTCGAGTCGCTTCTTTTCTTCTTCGGCAGTCTCGAATTTGGGGGCTAGGGTTGAGGTTGAAGGACCTTGGTTCAAGAGACGTTCCCTCTCTTCTCGCGCTAGGCGCTTCTTCTCGTCCTCGGCGCTTTCGTAAGGTTTCGAGGGGGTACCTGGAGTTTGTCCGGGAGTGCTTCCATGAGAATCGTGGCCCGCCTTGACTTCCAAGAGAGACCCACTAGCCGGACCCGGGCCGTCAGGGCCCCCCGACTTTGGAACCCCTGTCTCAGCGACAGTGGGGGTGACCTGTGGAAACTTGACCGGGTGGTCGAGGGGATCGGACCCGCTAGTATGGGAGATCGTGGTGGAGGGCGTGATCGTCGGTGCCGGGAGTTCGGCGGGAGAAAGGTTGAGAGATCCTGGCTGGAGAGGAGGAGACACTACGCTCGGGTACGTCGCTGGTTCTGGCGATGGCATTTCCACCTTAGCTGGAACGGGGACTGGCGCAGGAACCGGTGAGTCATGGAGCGACGTGCCACCGGAGAGATGGGGTGTCGAAGGGTGCGGTGCTGGGTTGTCGTTATGACCCATGTAGGAAAGTTCACTGGCGTGGGTCTCCCCGAAACTCTTTGTGTCGCTGCGATTGAGGTCCACGGCGGCGTGGTGCACTGGGAAGCTAACCTGCCCGGGTTTCCAATCATCGAGGGCTTTTTGGACAGCAGCTCTTACCGCGGCAGTCTCCTGTGCACTCTCGTACCTCCTAGTGGAGGAGGGTGGGAGTGATGGCAATAGCTGGAGAACCTGCTCGGATGCCTGAGCAAGGATTACCAATTTCTCTCCGTACTGCAACAGTTCGTCAGTCCACCAAGTATAACACTCCAGAACGACGGGTTTACCTCGCGGATCGCCTCCCACTTGGCCTGTTCGCTGTCCTTGATCGCCTTCCTCTCAAGGAGTTGTACCTCTTTCTCGAGAGGCTCGTCATCAGTATTGGCTCGTTGCAGGAGTTCTTCCAGCTCGTTGACCTTCCTCTCGTTGCCACTCGACAACTCGAGTTTGGCGATCTGCTGTTCGTAGTTGGTTCGCGTGTTCCTGCGGGCAGCGAGAGCATCCTCCTTGTCGCGTAGATTTTTCAGAGGAAGCCGAGACGCGTCGAGCTTCTCTGCGAGAGAAGCAGAGAGCGATCCCTGGACGAATTGGAAGTATGCAAGCCGATCGGTGACTACCCAGGGGTAAGATCGTCAGTGAATTCGTCAAAGCTGCGTCTCATGAATGTGCACCAACCATCTTTAAGGTCATCTGTCTCAGTCTGGCCCCACATGTACAATTCCTTGCTGTTGGCTTTCACGTCTTTTGCGATATTATCGAAATCCATCACAACCCCCTTGGAGGTTGTAATCAACCTCTGATAAGGAGTGGAGTCGCCATACTGTTGCCTAAGAGTACGGAACTGGTGGTTTATAGCGGCAAAGGTCGAGGATTTGTGAGTGGTTGAGGTCGATGTGCTCGTGTTATTGGCGGCCTGGTTCTGAGTGCTTGGGCTGGCGGGGCGATGATGACCCATGGGTATCTTGTTGGCCAGCGGGGAGGATTGGACGGCATTCTGAGCCTGATCAAAAATACTGGTTAGGAAGTTCGGCATGGTTGTGGTTATGGGGGATGGATGAGGGGGAAGAAGGAGAGATAGGAAAAGTTAGGCGGACTGGCCCCAGCTTGGCTATTTATGACGACATCGATTATCACTGCGCCCCGCGCATCCACGCGCGCAGCTTGGCACGGCCATTTGCACAGTAAAATGTATCAACTCCCCATGAAATACAAATTGAGTCCTAAAGTCGAAGTACCGAGCTGCGCTGTACGAGAGGTGTAGGCTCGAATCCTACGACATCCACCTTCGATTACCTGAGGGGGTATTTTCATTGCGCGAAAGCTTCTTGCGACAATCCCCCACGCATTCGAGAAAATGCCTCCCCTGAACGCTACGCACTGCGAAATCTAGGTTCCGCCTAGCTAGTTCACCGAGAATTTCGTTGGCAGTCTGCCACCATCGGGAGACCTACGGCGGCTTCGATGACTTCGGGCTTTCAATTAATGGGGTTCTCACTAACTTTAAACTTGAGTGGCTTTCGCCCTCGACTCTGACTTCCAATGGGGCTATCGAGTTTGAAAGCAGTCAAAAGTGAAAGGGCGTTTGTGGGTTTCCTGTCGATAAACCAGCGTTTACCGAGGTGGACTCCGCACGAACGCGACCTAGCATCAAAGGGCAAGCTCGGCAATCGGGGCGGGAAGCCCGAAATCACTCATGTGAATCTGGTCGGTCCGCAGAAACAAGATGGACCTCAGGATTCTATGAGGTGGCGTCAACTGGACCTGGGAGTTCTCACAATCGGTTACCTCCAACGGGCGGAAATCGGTGGTAAGTATCCAGGCCCACAGCCGGTCCATTCGGATAATGGACGTACGGAGAGGGGCTTGGGAACCCACGGAAAGGGGGTAATCGTGCGGTCTCGGACGTAACGGTCGGCGGGTGGGGTAGGAAATCTGTCAGTGTAGGGGGACGAGATGGTCAACGGTCACCCGGCGACACCCACGGAATGGTCCACGGGTTTGCACACCAGAGGACGGGCTTTCACGGCGTGGTGGTCCTCTTGTAGGGAGCCCTGGATCTCGTATATGAGCCCCTCATCCAACTTCGTGGATTCTCGCGGAGGTTTCATCTCAGGACCTGCCCCTAGGGCCCTTGGTAGATCATGCCAAAAACCCGCCTGAAGTCTTTGCCCCAGGATTCAGTAAAATACACCTGCAGTTCTTGCCTGCCCCTTTGACGGGGTCGTGTGGGGCCCATAGCAGCGCCCACCGACGAACATTGACTGATCCGATCGCGCGGGGCAACCAGATCTCTTCCCTCTGCCACCTCACGCCGTCAGCTACGAAATTTCAAGTGTTTGACCCCTGGCCGGCGATGCTCAGTTTTGGTGAGCATATTCCACGAGTCTGATATTAATGTTTATCGACCCCCAGGACGCATAATACAGAACTTACGTTCACTCCACATCCAGGGCTCGGAACCACCAGCGGTCACTCCCCTTGAAAGAAATCCGACCGCCAACCAAAGTATATGGCGCACGTGGAAACCGCAAACAGACCGCTCTTTGATGCCGGCGAAATTTACGGGGAGTTTCAAAGGTCTACCGCAGGAAACCGTTGACGAGATACTCGAATACCTGGCGGACGATCGGCGGACGCTCATAGCGTGCTCTCTGACGTCCAGGGGGCTGTTTCGTTCTGCGAGGCGCGCAATTCACCGACGGCTTTGCCTGGTCGGTCCGGGATGTCCTGGTACCTCGGATGAACAAAAAAAACGCCGATGTGAAGCCGCAAATCGTGCACAGCTTCTCATATTATCAGCTGTAGCCAAGCGTGGTCTAGCTCGGTACACTCGAGAGCTCACAATCAAGATAGGAGAGGAATTTACACCCAAGAACCTCCTGCCACACCTCCCACAATTCCAAACATCTGCACTGTTGACCTCCCTCACACTCCACCACTTCGACCCGACCCCTTTTCTCCACTCCTTCGAACGATATTTCGGACACCTGGGGCAGCAAATGCGGTCTTTGGAGTTCATACACCCACCAGGTCCCCAGGACGACATGATGTATTTCATTTCTCAGTTTCCGAACCTTGAGGACCTAGGATTCGACTCATTCCCGCAACACAACCTCGACCCACACGAGAAGTATAACATGTCCGCCATCCGGAGCTCGCCGACCCTAGGAGGTACCCTGCAGGTCACGAGCACAAACGCCTGGAGGACCGACTCCTTGAAATTGCTCGCTCAACTTCCCTCTGGACTTCGGTTTCGGTCGATCGAGTTTCTCCACTGCACTGGGATCGATCCAAATATCATAGTACAGAAATGCACCTCCACCCTCCAATCCCTGACCCACGTAGTTCATACCTGTGAGTTTTCTGCTCGATTGTGACCGGCAAAGCTCTAATCCAGTACAGACAACGCGGTACTCAGGTTTGACCTGTCAACTTGTTCTCACCTTCAAGTCTTCGAGCTCCGCTTCGAGCACTTCACCTATTTCTTCCGCAACCTCGTGCTGTGGCTGGCATCTGTGGTCGACACCATTACCTCACCCGTATTCTCGAGGTTTGTCTTGGTGGCAGACAGCGGGAATCCTCAACCACTTTTCCGGAAGTTCGACGAAAAGAGCCCGTGGGATCCCGTGGATCAAGCGTTGTTGCGCCTCTCGCAACGGGCTGAGATGAAGATGGTCGTGAAACGGAGGGTTCTGAGTGAACCTTTCCGCGACGTGGTGGAGGGCGCCTTCCCCCTTATGGTGTCGGCAGGAGCGCTTGAGTTTGAAACCAATGGTTTGTCATTGTGCCCCAGTTGCCCTGTTTACTAATTACTTATCTAAGAAGTGGTCCGCAATCTGGAGTGCGTACTATGTATACAGCCAAGTAGCCAGGTAGTATGTAATCGGTATATCTCAAGTCCTCTGTATCCACGTACTATCCAATAAAAACCAATTGGCAACTACTACCCGATCGCCGCCACCGATGATATGTCCTCCGTTCCTCCAACGTGGTGTCATCGGAGGAGTGAAGAAGTCCCGACAGGAAGGTGATGCGAGGTCAGATGTGGGATGATCGGTTGGGACCGCGGGGGGCGTTTCGGTAACCCGTTCGCGACGAGCCCTCCAAG
>Ga0307516_10009321_pt1 | contig 10960 bp, 9 predicted proteins | sample 19_EM_MG_FD_203310 | JGI IMG/M metagenome (GOLD analysis project Ga0307516, IMG submission 203310) | Populus trichocarpa ectomycorrhiza microbial communities from riparian zone in the Pacific Northwest, United States - 19_EM | ecosystem: Host-associated > Plants > Roots > Unclassified | place...
ATGCCCCGAAGCAGCTTCCGACCTCCGGGGCCGTGCTGGTCGCCGTGGCGACCACGCCTGGTGCCGTGGGCTACGTTTACGCGGGCGAAGCGAACAAGACCGTCAAAGTGGTTGCGAAAATCGTGGGGGGGAAGCTTAGCGCGCCCTAGTGGGCAGCGCCGAGCGCCATTCCTCTATGGGAGATTCGACGATGAGACAGCAGAAATTCGCACTGGCGCCGGCCTTGGTGCTGGGGTTGTTCGGACTTGGCGCGTTGACTGCCGGCTGCAAAGACGACGACCCGTGCGATCCGGATCAGACGGAGAGGCATGGCCAGTGCTATGCAACAACCGCAGGCGCAGGTGGCACCTCGATCAGCGCCGCCGAGGCCGGCGCTGCGAACGCCGGCGGAGCGAACGCTGCAGGTGCGGGCGATGCGACGGCTGGGGCGCCAAGCGCGGGGCCCGACACACCCGTCGGGACCCCCTGCCAGGACACGAGCGCGTCGTCGGATTGCGGCGGGGCAGCTCCGGTCTGCGCCGATCTTACGCCACTTGGCCAGGGCATCATGTGCACGCAGCTGGACTGCGCGGATGGCGAAGCGCACGCCGGCGCATGCCCGAGTGGGTTTACCTGCTTTGCGGTGCCCGGATATCCGTCTGTCTGCATCAAGCAATAGTCACGCAGACTGTTGATCCCAAGAGCATCCGCCCATGCTGAAACGCATCCCGATTCGCCTCAAGCTCATCTTGCTGGCGGGCGTGCCCGTGATCGGGGCGTTGATCTTGGCAGGCATCATCGCGCGGGACGCGCGTCGCCAAGCTGAAGGCGCCGCGGCCATCGGCTCGATTGAGGACTTAGCCCACCTATCCGCGCGAATGGGCGGGCTCGTGCACGCGCTTCAATTCGAGCGCAACGAGCTGTCGTTGCGCAGGGCGCAGAACGCCTTCCAGGCGCCCACGCTGAAAGAGCGCTTCGCAGCGACAGATGCCGCGCGCGACCAACTGCGCCACTTCCTGGCTGCCCGCGACGTCTCGAGCCTGCCGCCGCGACTAGCGAGGGACTTGAAGACCGCGGAAGATAGGCTGAGCGCCCTTCAGAAAGAGCGCACCGCTGCGCTCTCGGGCGCGCAACCGATTGACGAGCTGCTGGACTACTACAAGGCAACCGACTTGAGCCTGATCAGCGCGACGGCGGCGCTGTCGCAGCTCGCGGACGACGGTGAGCTGATGCGCGCCATCTCCGCGCTGGTCATCGTGCTGCAGATCAAGGAGCGCGCCAGTCAAGAGCAGGCGCTGCTCAGTCACGTGTTCGCAGTAAACGAGTTTCCCCCCGGCACTTACAAAGACCTGGTAACGCTCACGACCGAAGAGGCCGACTACATCGACATGTTGAAGGTGGAAGCCACCGATAGCGTCGACCGGCACTTCAGGAGCATTGCGAACGGTCCGGAGTTCGCGCGCACGGCGGAGCTCCGCAAGGTGGCCATCGACACCATGGGTGACGATTTTCATACCTCGCCCGAGGAATGGTCGAGCGTGCAGGGCAAGAAGATTGAACACTTGCGCGACCTGGAAGTGACGCTGAACGAGTCGGTAGAAGTTGCAGCGCTGACCAAAGTACGAGCCGCGGCGCGCTCGGTACGCCTTTCGTACGGCTTGGGTGGGGGCGTGATCGTGGTTTCTGCGCTGCTGGCCGGCTTGATCGCCCGCGGCGTTTCGCGCTCGGTCGCGAGCCTGGCGCAGGCAGCCGAACAGGTCAGCAAACAGAAGAATTTCGCCATTCGTGCGCTGAAGACCAGCGAAGACGAGCTCGGTACCCTGACGGACACTTTCAACGAAATGCTGTCCGGTATTCAGGCGCGTGACACGGAGCTGCGTGGTCACGGTGAAAATCTCGAACGGCTCGTGGCAGAGCGAACGGCGGCTCTGCATACGCGCAACGCGGCCATGCGGCTGGTACTGGACAACGTCGAGCAAGGGCTAGCGACGATCGAGCTCGACGGGAAGGTCTCGCCCGAGCGCTCACGGGCATTCGACGATTGGTTCGGCGCGAGCAACCCCGAGGATTCGTTTGCAGCTCGGCTAGCTCGCGGCAACGCCCTGCTGCGTGACACGCTGAACGCGTCTTGGGAGCAGGTGACCGACGGCCTTCTGCCTCTCGAGTGTGCCATCGACCAAATGCCGCGGCATATCGAAAGTGACGGTCGTCAGTATGAGTTGAGCTACAAAGCGATCCTCGAGCAGGAAAGTTTACGCGGCGCGCTGCTCGTAGTCTCGGATGTGACCCGCGAGAAGGAGCGCACGCGTCGTGATGCCGAGCAGCGAGAGCTGCTCGCCGTGTTCGAGCACTTCATGCGCGATCGCGCCGGCTTTGTCGAGTTCTTCAAGGAGTGCGACGCCCTGGTCAGCGCCGTCGTCGGCGCCGCAGCCGAGAAGCCGCAGCTGCTGCTGCGCACGCTGCATACGTTGAAGGGAAACTGCGGTATTTTCGGAGTTCAGTCGGTCGCGGCGGTAGCGCATCGACTCGAAGGGTTGACGCTCGACTCGGGTTCGTCGCTCTCGGTCGAACAATCTGCCGAGCTGGCGAATGCGTGGAACGCGTTTGCGGACCGCGTGCTTCGGCTGTCGGGCGCCGAGACCGAGTCGGGGGTGGAAGTGACTTACGACGAGCTGCACGAGCTCGAAGCAGCCGCGCGTGCGCGCGCCCCTCACGCGAAGCTCGAGGCGCTGCTCACGCGGTTGAAGTACGAACGCGGGAGCACCCGCTTGCGGCGCGTTGCCGAACACGCGAAGTCGCTGGCGCGACGCCTGGGCAAGGGCGAGCCGGAGATAGAAATCGAAGCCGGCCCCGACGTTCGTTTCCAAGCCGAGCGTTGGGCGCCGTTTTGGTCCGCGTTCGTGCACGTCGTGCGCAACGCGCTCGACCACGGCATCGAGACGGGCCAGGCTCGCCTGGCGGCGGGCAAGCCGGAGCGGGCCAAGCTCAAGCTCGTGGCGAAGTCCGCGGCGGAGCTGCTGACGATTGAAATAGGCGACGACGGGCGCGGCATTGATTGGGCTAACGTCGCCGAAAAGGCCCGAGCTCGCGGACTGCCGAGCGCCAGCGAACAGGATCTTGTCGAGGCCCTCTTCTGCGACGGTCTCAGTACCGCCCAAGACGTGACCGAAGTTTCGGGCCGCGGCGTGGGTATGAGCGCGGTGCGCGACGCCGCGCGCTCGCTAGGGGGCGTCGTGACCGTTACGTCGGCGCCGGCAGCTGGCACGACCATCCGATTTCGCTTCCCGATTGCGGAAGCCACCAAGGGCAACGACGCCGAGCGCCGGCCCTTATTAACCGCGAGTCCGGTCCGTTGATCTTTCAGGGAGATCTGCCGTGGACAAGAAGATCCTGATCGTCGACGACTCAGCAACTGTTCGCCAACAGGTGCGCGTTGCGCTGGTCGGGGCAGGCTTCGAGATCGTCGAGGCGGCCGATGGCGTCGAGGGGTTGCAGGCGCTGACCGAGCGCGATGACATCGTGGCCGTGGTGTGCGACGTGAACATGCCGCGCATGGGAGGCCTCGAGATGCTCGAGCTGGTCAAGGCCCGAGGCAAGCTCGCGGCGCTTGCTGTCCTGATGCTGACGACCGAGGGGCAACCGGCCTTGGTGCAAAGAGCCAAGGCCCTGGGCGCCAAGGGTTGGATCGTCAAGCCGTTCAAACCGGAGCTATTGGTCGCGGCCATGCACAAGCTGACCGCAGCTTGCGGGAGTGCAGCCTAAGCCCATGCGTAGCCCCGACAATCGCCCGATCGACGACCTTGTCTATGACTGCTCTCGCGAGCTATTCGCGGCCTACGCACTCGACATGCAGCCTCGAAGCCGCCACGACTTTCCGGCTTCAGCGGAGCTGGCATTGTGCGGAGTCATGGGCTTTGGCGGCAAGCAGATGCGCGGCGCGCTCGTGCTGGCCACGACCCGCGAGCCGCTCGAGCAGACCAATCCAGGAAACTTCAGCTCGCAACGAGATTGGGTGTGCGAGCTGGCGAACCAGCTCATGGGACGCGTGAAGAACCGGCTGCTGCTGCTCGGGGTCGAGATCCTGCTGGCCACGCCGGCGGGTCTGAGCGGTGAGAACTTGTGCCCGACCCCGGCCAAGCTCCGCTCGCCGCAAGTCTTCTCGGCAGCCCGCGGTTTTGCTTGTGTTTGGATCGACTGCGAGCTCGCCGATGGCTTCGAGCTACCCACAGTGCCACCTGCTGGCATCGAGGCGCCCGTCGCCGAGGGCGACACCATCCTGTTCTGAGCGCGGCGCGGCGTGGGGTTTCAGGGGTCGGCGTACTCGGTGAGCACGTAGCCCGGCTGGCAGCCTGCCAGCGCCAGTACGCCATGCTCGGTTGGGGCGAGACGCTCGAAGACCTGGCAACCGGGTTGATCGACCTGCCAGACCAGCTCGTGGCGTGCGTCGAAGCGCTGCAGGGTTGCATCGGTTGGCTCACTCTTGGCGCTCAGATCTCCGAGCGCGACGACATAGCCGCCGTCACTGAGCGCCAGCAGTGCGGTTACTGGTCTTGGAAAGCGCCGCTCCCAGAGCAGACTTCCCTCGGAGCTGTAGGCGCGAACGGCCTGGTGCGGGCAGGCGATGGCTGCAAGCGAGTCACCGGCGGGAGTGAGCACCGCCAGGTTGCCGGTGCAGGCCGCGAGCTCGTCGACGACGACGCTGTGCTCCCAAAGAAGTTGGCCGCTTTGATCGAGCCGCGCCAGCCAGGGCGTCGACGCATTGTCTTGTGCCGAGACGCCGAGCCCACCTGCCACCACCAGGTTTCCGACCTCATCCGCATCGATGGAGCTGATGCCACTGATGCTACCGTCGGAGCCTTCGCGAGCCTGCTCCCACACCACGTCTGGCCCGCCGAGCCGGCCGACCCACGCGGAAACGAAAGGTCGTCCAGCCCGGTCCTCGATGAAGCGACCGCCGGCGGCGAACAGATCGCCGTCCGGCGCAGCGCGCAGCCGGGTGAAGCCAGGCGCGGACGAGGAATTGTCGACAAGGGTTCCGTCTTGGGCGAAGCGACGCAGTATTGGCGTGTCCATCCCGTCGTATTGGGTACTCACGGTCACGATCTCGCCCGACGAGCTGACTGCGACGCTCAGCCCGGGGCTGTTGGATTGGTCGGGGGAGGGCTCGGAGTGCTCCCACTGCGGCGTGCCCATCGCGTCGAGCTTGGTCAGCCAAAACGTTGGGTAAGTCGGGGTTAAGTCGAAGAGCATGAAGTCGGTTCCGCCCACGATCACGCTAGAGCCGTCGCTTTGCAGCGCGAAGTCCCGTCCGTAGGAGTTGGGGTCCACATGCTCGAGCAGCTTTTTCGGAGTCCCGGCGGTCCCGGCGCCCGGTGCTCCCGTGCAAGCCTTTCCGGGTTCGAGCGAGCAGACCAACACGCCTTCGCACTTTGTCTGGCAGACCTCGCAGTAGCAGGACAGATCCCCGCAGTCGGCGTCGGTGGCGCAGGCCTGGAGCCAATTGGTGTTGCCGCTATCGGTCTCGTGAGCTCGGGTCGTGCTCCCGCAGCCGAGCCCGCACAGCGGCACGAGCAACAAGCTCAGCTCCAGCCAGCAACAAGCAAGCGTCTTCATGCGTCGTCTCCCAATACTTTGTCTACATCGCCCTCGGCGGCAACCACGTTCTGTCCGAAGTAGAAGCGCACGCGTACTCGCTCTTCGTCTGCCAGCGGATGGTCGGCGTTGTGAGCGCAGACTCGACCCCATAGCTCGTTTAGGTCTGCACGCACTCGACTCAGCAGAGCGAGGACTTCAGATTCGAGCGGATGATTGGGGCCGATGTCGAAGGTCAAGGTCGAGCCGCCGATCACGTCGCCGTGTTTCGAGCGCGCACCGCCACGAACCTTGGCACCCAGCGCGCTGACCATGGCCTGGAAATGGTCAAACACCGCGGCTTCCCAGCCGGTCTCCGAAGCAATCGCGATCACCAGCTCGGCGGCACGAAGCTCAGTCAGCTGCGCCGGATCGCTCGTGCTGAGCCTGCCGTCTGCGATGGCTAGCTCGACGGCCCGGCGCAGCATGGCCTCGTCACTCGCAAGCCGCTCGGTCAGATCTTTCAGACCGATGCCGGGTTGGTGATAAACCATGGTGCAAGCCATCGCGCTGAGCGAGTCGAGCGCCCCTTCTCCCGCAAGTGCCTGGAGCGCGCTCTCTGCGGTCGCTCGAAACAACGTGGCTTGGCCCTGTCCTGAAGCGTAGAGTAAGCCGCTGGCGACCAGGTCGTGCAGCACGGCCGCGAGCGCCGCCTCCGAGTCGCCCGAAAAGCGGGCCAGCAGCTGCCGGCGCGTGACGTGATCTCGCTCGCGCACGTATTCGAGCACGGCTTCCCAGAGCGTGCGGTCGCGCACTGTCACGCTCTCGGTCAGGCGCTGCACGCGCTTTTGGTAGCCGCGCAGCGCCATGCCGAACATGTCGGCGACCACCTTGCGACCGAGTCCTTGTGCCTCGAGCTCCCGTGAGAGCTCGACGAACACCTGATCAGCGACATGTGACAACGGCGCCCGAATGCCTGCTGCCGTCGACAGCTGGGCGATCAGCACGGTTGTCTGCTGCACGATGGCATCGATCAGGAGCTTGACGTTCAACTACCTACCTCGAAGGTCAGGCTAGCGCGCTCCCGGCCGACGGGGCAGGTGCCCACGAGGACACCCGCCGTCAAGGGTACCCAGCAGGTTGCACATCGCACGCAAGGATAAGGTGCCTGCGGCGACCTTTCGCGTTCGAGCACCCCTCGCGGGGTGCTCGCCGACGAGCTATGTCGTCCGCACAGAAGCCAACAAGCTGGTGCTCACGCTGTCGAGGAGAGCATCCGAGGTGAATGGCTTTTGAAGATCGCCGGCTCTCGTCTCGATCGTGGCGATGCTATCGATGGGTGGCGATCACCTCGGGCAGCAGGCGATCGTATTCCTTTTTTACGACGCCATAGCATTCGCAGACGCGGGCCTCGAGCTGGGCGCGGTCGAGCACCGTGATCTTACCTCTGCTGTACTCGATGAGACCGTCCGTCTGAAGCTTTCCTGCAGCTTCGGTGACGCCTTCGCGCCGTACGCCGAGCATGTTGGCAATTAGCTCTTGCGTCATCACCAGTGTTTTGGTGGCGAGTCGATCTAGACTGAGCAGCAGCCAGCGGCAGAGCTGCTGGTCAACGGTGTGATGGCGATTGCAGACGGCCGTCTGGGTCATTTGTGTGATCAACGCTTGTGTGTAGCGCAAAAGCAGGTGCTGGAGCGCGCCGCCGGCCTCGAACTCCGTCTTCAGGTGCTCGCCTTTGAGGCGATAGCCGTGGCCAGCGCTTTGCACAACGGCCCGACTCGGGGTGGTTTCGCCGCCCATGAACAGCGCAATTCCAACGAGGCCTTCATTCCCCGTCACGGCGATCTCTGCCGAAGCGCCGCTCTCTAGAACGTACAGCAGGGAAACGATGCAGTCCGTAGGAAAGTACACGTAGCCTTGGGCAGCACCGGACTCGTAGACCGAGAGCCCGAGCGGCATCGCCACTCGCTCGAGCCGGGGCAGCAACCGTTCGTAGGTGCCTGAAGGCAGCGCAGCTAGCAGGTGATTCGCTCTCGGACCGAGGGTGATCGGATCCACGGTCGCCAGCGTCGTCGACATAGCCCGGTGGTTCGTAGGATGGCCGTGCAGCTGCGTCCACTCGCTGCCGCGAAGGCTCGAGCTGAACGATGACGGTCGTGTGGCAGAAGGGCGCAAATGTCCAGGCAAAAAGGCAGTGGTCGATTGGCCAGACCCCGTGCGGAAACAGCAGCTTGAAATAGTCACACGAGCGCGCATTCCCCGCAGAATGCGCGGGGACCAATGTAGGTAAAGAGGGCGAAGGGTAGCGTATGCGCGCTAGCGCACAGACCGAGACGGACAGGTGCTGTGTCGTTCATGGTCATGAACCACGCAGGGAGGCTCGGTTGACGGCTCCGGATCCGAGAGCCGAGCCCGAGGCGGATGCGCTCGATTCGCACGAGCGACCGAGCTCGGAGATCGAGCGTAAGAGTCTGCTCAAGACCGGCGCGCTGCAAGACGCGATCTTCAACAGTGCCTATTTCTCGAGCATCGCCACCGACGAAAAAGGCGTGATTCAGATCTTCAACGTCGGCGCCGAGAGGATGCTCGGCTACGCGGCGGCTGACGTCGTCGACAAGATCACCCCGGCAGAGATCTCCGATCGCCAGGAGCTGGTTACGCGCGCCGCGGCCCTGAGCCGTGAGCTCGATACACCGATCGCTCCCGGCTTCGAAGCCCTGGTGTTCAAAGCGTCGCGTGGCATCGAAGACATCTACGAGCTGACCTACATCCGCAAAGACGGCAGCCGCTTCCCCGCGATCGTCTCGGTCACGTCGCTGCGAGACGCCGAGGACAACATTCTCGGCTACCTGTTGATTGGCACCGACAACACCGCGCGCAAGGAGGTCGAAGCCAATCAGGCGCTCCTCGATCAGCGCCTCCGCGATCAGCAATTTTACACACGCTCGCTCATCGAATCGAACGTCGATGCGCTGATGACGACGGATCCGCAAGGCGTGATCACGGACGTGAACCAGCAGATGATCGCCCTCACGGGCTGTACCCGCGATGAGCTGATCGGCGCCCCGTTCAAGAGTTTCTTTACCGACCCGGCCGAGGCGGAGGTGGCGATCAAGCGCGTGCTGGCCGAAGGCAAGCTGAATGACTTCGAGCTGACGCTGCGCTCGTTGGACGGCACCGAAACGAGCGTCTCTTACAACGCCGCGACCTTCCGCAACCGCGAGCGCAAGCTGCAAGGTGTGTTCGCGGCGGCGCGCGACGTGACCGAGCGCAAGCGCTTCGAACAGGCCTTGCAGGCCAAGAACGTCGAGCTGGAGCATGCCACGCGCATGAAGTCGGAGTTCCTGGCCACGATGTCACACGAGCTTCGCACGCCGCTCAACGCCATCATTGGTTTCTCCGAGGCACTCAGGGACGGCTTCATCGGTCCGCTCACCGACGTGCAGCAGGAATACACCGACGACATTTCGACGAGCGGGCAGCACCTGTTGTCGCTGATCAACGACATTCTAGACCTGTCGAAGGTGGAAGCCGGCATGATGGCGCTCGAGCTGGAGCCGGTAGACGTAAACGCGCTCTTGGCTACCAGCTTGGTCATCGTACGCGAAAAGGCTTCGGCGCAGCGCGTGTCTCTGCAACTCGAGGCCGAGCCTGATCTGGGCGTGCCACAGTTGGATCCACGTAAGACCAAGCAGATCGTCTACAACCTGCTGTCCAACGCGGTGAAGTTCGGTGCCAACGGCGGCGTCGTCACGCTGCGGGCGCGGCGCGTGCCGCGCAGCGCCGTGGGAGCGCTGCCCGGTGACTGGCCGGTGCACAACTTCCCGCTGGCGGAGAGCGAGCACACCGAATTTCTCGAGCTGGCGGTGCGCGATGGCGGCATCGGTATCTCTCGCGAGAATATGGCGAAGCTGTTTCAGGCGTTCAGTCAAATCGACAGCAGCCTGGCGCGAAAGTTCGAGGGCACGGGCCTAGGGCTGGTCATGGTCAAGCAATTGGCTGAGCTGCACGGCGGCTCGGTGGCAGTGGCGAGCGCCGAAGGCGAGGGCTCTTGCTTCACGGTTTGGTTACCCCTGCGCACGGACGCCAACGCGGCGACCGTGGTGCGCCCGAGCTTCGAGGCCAGCGTCGTCCTCGGCGATGGTCGGGAGAGACGCCTGGCGCTGGTGGTGGACGCAGACGAACACGCGGCGGAGCTGGTCCAGCTGCTGCTCGAAGCCGAAGGCTTTGCGGTCTTGCTCGCGTCGAGCGCGGAGGCCGCGTTGGAATTAGCGCCCCGTCACACGCTCAGCCTGATCTCGATCGCCCTGGAGCTAGCGGGGACCGATGGCTGGGAGCTATTGTTGCGGCTGCGCAACATCACCACGCTGGCCCACGTGCCCGTGGTGATCGTCGCAGGACAAGCGAAAGGCAACCTGGCTTTGACGGGTGGCGCCGCCGCGGTTCTGCAAAAGCCCATCAGCCGCGCGCAGCTGAAGGCGTCGCTGGACCACTTGGGGCTGTCCGCAACCCCGGGCCGCACCCGCACGGTGCTGGTCGTCGATGACGATCCGAAAGCGGTCGAGGTGATCGCCACCTTTTTGCCGGCCCCAGCCTACGCGGTGGTGCGCGCCTACGGTGGCAGTGAGGCCATCGCCCTGGCGGCGCGGCTGCGGCCGGATTTGATTCTGCTCGATTTGATGATGCCTGGCGTGAGCGGCTTCGAGGTGGCGGAAGCCCTTCAGAGCAATCCCGACACCGCGCGCATTCCGATCTTGGTCGTGACCGCCAAGAGCATCACGTCGCAAGATCGGGAAACTCTGAACCGCGATCCCGGCAAGGTCATCCACGTCGTCGAAAAGTCTGGCTTCAATCGCGCGCACTTCATGACCGAGGTCAGGCGGGCGTTGCTGTCGGAGCAACACCAATAGAGGGGCGATGGCGACAATCTTACTGATCGAAGACAACAAGGCGAACACCAAACTGGCAGGGTTGCTGCTCCGCAAGGTTGGTCACACCCTGCTGTGCGCCGCCGATGCCGAGACTGGTCTGACCATGGCGCGCACGGAGCACCCAGACTTGGTACTGATGGACATTCAGCTGCCGGGCATGGACGGCTTGGCGGCAACGGCGCTGCTGAAGGCCGATGCCGAGACGGCTGCAATTCCGATCATCGCGCTCACGGCGCTGGCCATGAAAAACGACCAAGAAAAGAGCATGCTGGCGGGCTGCGACGCGTACATCGCCAAGCCGCTGCGCCACCAGGAGTTGTTCGCGACCATCGACCGGCTCTTGCTCGAAGCCCATGCCCGCGGTTCTGGTGGGCGGGAGAGAGGAATCCCTTGATTTCACAGCATTTTCAGCCAAGAGACCCAACCCACGAGGGAGGTGCCAAGCGGCCGTATCGCGTCCTCTTGGTCGACGACGACCG
>Ga0307516_10009323_pt1 | contig 10959 bp, 8 predicted proteins | sample 19_EM_MG_FD_203310 | JGI IMG/M metagenome (GOLD analysis project Ga0307516, IMG submission 203310) | Populus trichocarpa ectomycorrhiza microbial communities from riparian zone in the Pacific Northwest, United States - 19_EM | ecosystem: Host-associated > Plants > Roots > Unclassified | place...
CAGCCTCATATTATCAGGGACCTCTCTTCTTTCGACCAGAGCTTTTTAGCAACCCCTGGAATTTTTAGTACATGTTTTGGAAATATGGGAAACCACATTCTTTTAAATTTTAAATTATTTTTATTTAAAATTAAATTTTTTATATTTTTTGATGTGCTAATATCAAAAATAATTTTTTAAAAATAAAAAATATTATTTTAATGTATTTCTAAGCAAAAAATACTATAAACCGCAATTAGTATCACAATCTCAAAATAATCTTTAATCTAGACTCTAAACGGGACGTATCAAATTTAAATCAAGATGTATCACATTTAAACTCTAATATACCCCTTTGCTAATTAATTTTGGTAGAATTGTTTGTCACCTGAGGAACATAGGAGTGATTTCGATACAAATTGATGAAAATATTTTTTTAAGTCAATAAAATACAAACAAAAAGATATGAAAAAAACTATATGTTGGTGTGAGGATTCGAGCATGGGTAAATTTAATTACATGTGAAAACTATAATGTATAGTGTGCATGAAAATTGAAAACTATATATATTGTAATGATTTAGATAGTGATCATATATAGAATTTGATTGGTCTATTGTATGAACCAATTTTTATTTGATACCTTGTAAGCATTCTTATTTCTTTATACTTTTCTCTGTGGCAAAAAAATAAAATAAGATTTAAAACAATATAAAAGTATTTATATGATGTTTTATTAAGAGTGAAGATCCTCTTAATTTTATAGTTTTTAATTCTAATAAAAATATAATTAAACATATAAGATTCCAAAATGTTATATTATCACTAATTATTATTTATTTCGATTAAATTGAAGTAAATTTATATAAAAAAATTAATTAAAATTAATAGAATAATTAATAAGAAATAGTGACAAAACGATGAAATGAATTATCATGTGGCATTAATTAGTTTACAAGTTTTGCCAAATTTATTAGAAAATATTTTTTTTATTAACATGGGTATCCCGGTCAGCTTGTGCGCACCTCGATTAATCTCACGTGTCCTAAAGTTAACAACCATGTAAATCTCCAGTGATCCTGAGGTTTGTGGGACTCGAACTAGTAACCTTTAAAAAATAAATTTAAAATCTAACACGTTAAGTTACACTTTTTGGAATTAAAAATAACTTTATTGGTGTGTTAGAACAACACTAGCTAGGATTAATGCCCATCCAAATCCTTATAATGATTGCATCATCTATGAATATGTTGATTTTAAACCTGTCATGATCGATTTGTGGGCTATTCCATGAATTTGACAAAATAGAAATTAAATTATTATCAATTAATTCTACATGTATAAGATGTAGCAAATTAGAACCAAATTACAAATGAATGAAATCATAGAAAAGAGATTCAATATAAGTGAATTATATAACCAAACCAAACTATCTGAACATATTTTTTATATGATATGTAAAACTCTTAAGACGTAATAGGCATATCCTTAATTAAATATGCCAACACTATATAGAAAGAAACTTTTTATCAACTAATATTAAATCTACAAAAAAAAAAATACACCAAATTTAAACCTAAAGTACCCTAAAATTAACATGTGCAAAATTTTATTGAATTATGTAACCAAATCTATTACATGAACATAATTTTGATAAATTTTGTAATGAACTTATAGTGGGCTAACATAATCATTTTAATTCATGTAAATTTTTTAAAAAAAATTCATCAAATAAATCCTAAAGAAAATCCTTTTAAAATTTAAATTCAAAGTGACAAATGACTAATGTTACGAGAAAATGTGGGAATTCTAAATGAACTTAGAAATCAAATCAAATTAACTGAGATTTTGTTGAGAGATTCCATAAAGAACTCAAAGAATAAGATGCTAAATTTTTTTGAAATCTAGACAAAGCATTTTAGTCCAATAAAATTGACTAAATAGTAATCAAGTTTTCAAACAAAATATATAATACATATCTTCTTAGTGAGTTATTAATTCAACAACGACAACTATATATTCTAAAGATAATTCAAATTTGAATCCAAAATACCAAAAGATTAAAGTTACAAAAAGAATTGTAACACTTAAGTAAGTTATATAGCAAAACCTGACTATTTGGACATAGTTCGTGAGAGATTTCATAATAAATCATATTTTTTAGAGTTAAATGGTCAACCTAAATTATTTTACTTTAATTAATTTTACTAAAAAATCAAATTATTGCTAATTAAGTTTAAAAAAGAAAACTAGATGCATGTAAAGATTGAAATTATACTATACTTTTTAAACACGTGGGAAAAACACTATAGTGGTATTGTGTACATAGAATGTTTATACCGTGAATCACACTGTAGATGTTTATAGGAATATGGGAGACGTTATCTTTACCATTTTTATTTCAAAAGCTATTAGGGCGTGTTGGATCAAGGCATGACCACCTTATTCAAGTCTTATAGGTCTGACATGGCCGTCAAATCCAAGACTCTTGGGTTAGGCGTCAATACCAAACCTAAGAGCCGCTAGTCCTAAGGCTTTTTGGGTCTTTTGGGTTTGGCCGGCATGTCACACCCAATACCTTGGATCTGGCACGGTTACCATCATAATTATCAGACATGGCCCGACGAGTCAACTCAAGACCTAGGGCCTTAGCCGAGTCTATTTCATTCATAATATGAGCCTGTAATTAGCCTGTAGTAAACCGATCGACCCGCCAAGTCAACCCAGAACTCAGTGACCTGGCAAAACCCAGAATAGACCTTTTTTTTTTCAAATGTATTTTTCCTCCTACCCAGAGACTCTTTTTTTTCATATTTTCAATTAGTTACTAACTCATTTCAAAGTTCACTATATAAATACTAGAATAATGTTTTACTTCTTCAAAGTGGGATTTGAAGCCCTTTAGTATATATAATTATGTTCAAAAGAAAAAAATTATGTTTTTTCAATGTGGGATAATAAACCTTTTTAGTTTAAATATTTTAACTTATAAGAATAAGATAGTATATTTTTAATGTGGTATAAAAATCCTTTTGAAATAATCTTTTAAACTTAATTACTTACAACATGTATAGTCTATATCCACATAGATTGTTTCTTATTTTTTTTCATATAAAATATTAAAACCTCAAATATTTTTATTTTATTTTTCTGGGTGACCTAGGGCCTTGGCCGGGTCTGTTTCATTCAAAATCTGAGCCTACAGTTGGCCTAGAGTAAACTGGTGACCGGGCAAAACCCAATAGAGACTCGTTATTTTTTTCAAATGTGTTTTTTCTTCTACCTAGAGATCTCTCTTTTTTTATATTTTTCATTTAGTTGTTAACTCGTTTGAAAGTTCACTATATAAATACTAGAAGAATGTTTTATTTTTTTCAATGTGAGATTTGCAGCACTTTAGTATATATACTCTATGTTCACAAGAAAATAATTATGTTTTTTTAATGTGGGATAATAAACCTTTTTGATTTAAATACTTCAATTTAAAAGAATAAGATAATATTTTTCTAATGTGGAATAAAAAAACCTTTTGAAATAATCTTTTAAAGTTAATTATTTACAACATGTATAGCTTATATTCACATGAATTGTTTCTTAATTTTTTCATATAAAATATTAAAACCTAAAATATTTTATTTTTTAATTTTTTCGGGTGACATGAGACCTTGGCCGGGCATGTTTCATTCAAAATCTGGGCCTATAGTTGGCCCGGAGTAAATCGGTTGACCCACTAAGTCAACCCGAAACTCGGGTGACTCGGAAAAACCCGATAGAGACCTTTTTTTTCAAATGTGTTTTTTCTCATACCTAGAGACTCTTTTTTTTATATATTTTTCAATTAGTTGTTAACTCTTTTGAAAGTTCACTATATAAATACAAGAAAAATGTTTTATTTTTTCAATGTGGGATTCGAAGCCCTTTAGTATATATACTCTATGTTCACAAGAAAATAGTTATGTTTTTTTAATGTGGGATAAAAAAAATCTTTTGGTTTAAATACTTCAACTTAGAAGAATAAGATAGTATCTTACTAATGTGGAATAAAAAAACCTTTTGAAATAATCTTTTAAACTTAATTATTTACAACATGTATAGCCTATATCCATATGAATTGTTTTTTTAATTTTTTTATATAAAATATTAAAACCTCAAATTTTTCCGAGTTGACTTGAGTCAACTCGTGTAACTTGTGACCAGGCAAAACATGATAGAGACCTCTCTTTTTAAAATGTATTTTTTCCTACTCAAAAACCCCTTTTTTTCATATTTTTTATTTAATTACTAACTTATTTCAAAGTTAACTATATAAATTATCTCAAATTGCTGCTAGAAATAGTTGTCTCGGTGTCTCTCTTTCTTCCCACCATCTTCTCTCTCTCTTCCTATATTATTGGAGTCGTGGACTGAAATGAAGCAAAAAAAGAAATATGAGGATTGAAGTATTAAAAATATTTCGAATGTTTAAAGCATCGTTACAATGAGATTATCGGTTCATCAAGAAACTAATTTGTAATTTTCTTTTAACTTTAATGGCTAGGATCGAAGGAGCCTCATCGTTAGCTTCGAGAATGATAAAGTCATTGCTTTGGGGTTGGATCCGAAGGCACTCAAGTCGGCGGCGGCATAAAATTTATGAACTTTGTAATTCTAGTCAAATTCTTTTGGTAGTTTCGAATGTCTCTATTTGTTTATTATTCGTAAAAAAAAGATTCGTTGCAAGCTTCTTCCTTTTCCTTTATCATCCATTAATTACAAACATCTTTGAAATTCCATAGCAATCCATTTTGATTTACTATAAACTCTCCAATAATTTTCCCTCCGAAAGTTTTCACACCATCTTTTCCTTTTTATAAATTTACTTTCTGAAGTCTTTTAAAAGACTTTACACAGTAAATATTATAAAAAAAGTTCCTTGAGTAATATAGCAATGTTTAAATTATTTAAAATTATAGAGTATGCACAAGTTTTCCAGAGGAATATGACTTGGACGTTGGAATATATGCTGTAGGTGCAATATGTTATGGTTGAATAGATTGATTTCGATAGTTGTTAGGACTTTTGCATGTTTTCTGAAAAAAAAAAGAATTCAAATTAATTTATGGTATATAAGTATTATTAGAACATGGTAATATTTGTGAAAAAGGATATGATTTTGAGAAAAATATGTTTCAAAGAAAAGGGATTTGTCCAATTAAGTGGATTAGTGGCAGGATTTCTACCGTCAAATTAACCTGAATGTGAGCTAATTAAGCAAATTAATCATAGCAACAGCTTAATTAATGTTAATGTTGTAACCACTTAAATCTTTTTTAAATCTTTATGCTAATAGTATCTTTTTTCTTGATGAAGTAACCACTTAAACCACAAATTCCACTGAATCTTATTTTGCTTTGATGGAGTACGTCTACGTAGATTACATATTGAGATACAGCCATGGCTTCTACTCCATGCACTTGAGTTCGTTTGAGTATGGCTATAGTTGCTTTTTAAAATATTTTTTATTTAAAAATATATTAAAATGATATTTTTTTATTTTTTTAAAATTATTTTTGATATCAGCGCATCAAAATTATCTGAAAACACTAAAAAATATATTAATTTAAAACAAAGAAAAAAAATAAAAAAATTTTAATTTTTTTCAAAAATACTTTTAAAACGTAGGGCCTCCGGACCCAAATTATACTAAATTTTTCAAACAACTAGTTAAAAACATTATCATAAAGCAAAATCATATAAGTAGGTGTTGTGTTTTGTGATTATATAAATATTATTGAATTACTATGAATTCTCATTGTTCCATATATTTGTTTAATCAAAATAAATTTATGAATGTAATTAGTATTATTTAATATAAGCCATGGACCTATCTATTTTTGTAATAAACTAAAATTATATTTGATGTATAATTTATGAATGTTATGTCAAATAAGAATATATAAAAAAAACATTCGGTACCATGACCGGTAGAACTAAATACAACGGCTTAAACCATCTAGGTGGTGGGCCAGTGGTAAGAGCTTGGGACCAAGAGGTTTGCTCCCTCTGTGGTCTCAGGTTCGAGTCCTGTGGTTGCTCATATGATGGCCACTGGAGGCTTACATGGTCGTTAACTTTAGGGCCCGTGGGATTAGTCGAGGTGCGCGCAAGCTAGCCCGGACACCCACGTTAAACTAAAAAAAAAAAAATACAACGGCTTATCATCTCAAATGTATATAAAAATCAACAATGACAAATAAAATTTGTAAAATATTGTACGAGTATAACATAGAAAATTCAATTATATCTAAAAGCAATTACATTGCAGTAGTGGTTAACTTATAAATAACAAGTAGTTTTGATTGTATTAATTAATATGATAAAAAAAATCTCTTCTAACTAAAAAATGCTTGTAGAAATGAAAAATAGAAGAAAGTCATTAATTGCATTTTGTTAGGTAAAAGGAGCTTTGATGTTACTTTGTAGTAGGGGTGTTAAAAAAAATCAATTTATCTGTAATATTTACATTATTTGACTCAACCTAACTCATCAAAATTGGATAATATGGATATTATAGATGATAATGAGTAAAAAAAACCCTAATAAATGGATATCACGGGTTGAGATTTTTAAAACTCGCTCAACCCGACCTAACTCGTATAATCCAATGTAAGTAACTCGAGTTTTTTGTATGAATAATATTTTTCCTTCTCTCTCTCTCTCTCTCTCTCTCTCATACTCATAGTCGCCTCTCATTCTTTTAATCTTTTTTCTTTTTTTTCTGTTCTCCACTTTTATAGAAATTATAATTGTTCCTTTTAAAGTTTGATATGATGAAGTGATAATGTATTTTATAATTCAATTTTTTTTAATGTTTGGTAACCAAGAGACCATGAGAAAACAAATGAAAATATTAAAAATCCATATTGAACTTTTATTTTCTTATTCAAACCACAAATTCAAAAGCACTTTATAATCACTTTTTACTAGTCGTCTTTGTATCATATTGCACCTTAATTGTTTGATAAAATGCTTAACTGTGATTTTTGTTTTTGTTATTATATGGAAATAGTGATAGTTTTTATGTTGTCCCTAATATATGCATCTTAACGGTCTTATCTAGTTTCAATAGTTACAACACGATATTTTTTCAGCATCATTAAAGAATAAAAGAATTAATATACCCAACTCATGGATATTTGTAATATCTATAATTGTCCTCTTTTAAATTCGGGTTTAAAAAATAAAAATAAATAAAGTTCTGGATCAAAATTAAAATTTTGAAAATCAAAGAGACTGAAATGAAAGAAATTGAAATGTATAAAGATCATAAATGAACTTTTCACTTTAAATTTAAAGGTGCGATAATGTTTTCCTGTCTTTTACACTTTAGTCCTTTATTTTTCAATCTTGTCATTGTTCAACAAATCAGAGCAAATTAGCAATCAACTTGATCATAAAAAGGACTGAATCGAGGAGAAAAAAGCTTTGATGACCAAAGTGAAAAATAACTCATGGTGGAAATCCACGGTAAATTATGAAAGGATATGGTGAATTGTGAGAGGGAGAACAATGATGTGGGGCTACAATATTTTCCTCACACAATTTAGTGTTTTCTATAATCTCATTGATTAATATAGATAGAAAATATGTGTCGATTAAGGATGGCTTAGAAATACTATTTACCATTGGTATGTATCCCAAATTTATAACTCTTTAACAAGCTTTCATGGTTATCAAAATAAACTTAGCCTATAATGTCATAATATCATACCTCTTCAATATGAGATTGATGCTATCGTGAACACTGAATATTTGATCATGGAGTTTTCCATTAAGAAAAAGGTGACTATTATAAAGTAAAACCAAATGACAATGAGGAGATGTACCTTTACTTGTTTAAAAAGATAAAAGATTTGTATAATATCCTAACAAGGAATGAAAAAAAAATACATTTTATCTATGTATTATTCAAATTATCCATTTTGCCTGGGTATAAAGGCATTCACCTTTTAGGTTTTGGAAAATCATTTTCCCCTAGTATAACAGCTATATCCTCTCGAGGAAAGGGGTCACTTTGCTCAAGTATAAAGACATTCTCCTCTTATGCAGGCATTCTCCTTATATATAAAAGCTTAATTCCCCTCAAGTACAAGGGGTCACCTTACCTATAAATAAAGGTATTTTCCCTTCAATGTTAGAACTCACCTTGTTCAAGTATAAAGGTTCCTTTCTATGTACAACGAGTCACTTTGCTTGAGTATAAAGGGCTAGCACTTTTAAGGTACTGGGGGCTACCTTGTCCAAGTATAAAGACCTACACAAACTAACCTTCATGACTTGAAAGAGTTTTTAGATGATAAGGTCATAAAAAAAACCCCAAGTATACGTATTGGGATTTCACTAGATACATTCACCATATCATGTGGTGCCTTTGTTATATCTAAGAATGGGATGTTGGGGACTCCCACACTACCCAAGGTATAAGGTGTGCTAAACATACAAATTTTAAGTTTTAAGACATTGAGTTTTTGTTTTTGTAGCTGCATCTGCTTTTCAAACTACTTTTTGCCTGAAAAAACATTAAGTTAACGCTTTTTAGGTGTTTTTTTATGCTTTTGATGTGCTGATGTCAAAAAATAAATAAATAATGAGAAAATATCATTTTTATGCATTTTTTTATTGAAAAGCACCTTGCACTGCATTACTTAACACACACTGAATCTAATCCTATATCCAAACCTAAAAATGTTCAACCTAAAGATCCTCCACATGTTGGGATGTTGGACCCATATTTGGGTAACATAAATAGGGTGTTTGACCTTAAAATAAAAAACAAATCAAAACTAACAACAATAACTTATAGAAGAATATAAATTCATAAAAACTCATACTCGGGAAAATGTTCATTACATAAGGGTAAAACCACACAAGACTAGGGCTATAAAAAAAGTTAAAGAAATAAAAGCATAAATAAGTTAGCCATTTTGAGGGATTTATCTAACTGGGTTCTCTTTCACAATCTTCATCTTATAGTCATTAGCCTTCATCGTCTTTATAACTTTAACAAGCTCCTTCTCTTCTAATAATTGCTCTCCTTGCACCTCTATACCAGACTCTACCTTTGCGTTTCTAGGGCTTTTTTTTAATCTTTATTGGCTCTTTATCCAGGTTTTTTCATTGAGTAATAACGACACCATATCTAAGGAAAATCACCCTTAAATCAAGCATAAAAATAAGGTGGAAGGCTTCAGAAAAGTTCAACACCCCACCCTTAGACATTTTATAGAAGTGAAGATTATTTATCACTATAACCTATTTATCTCTTATGACCTCTTTCAAGGTGCAAGTTCAACATTTTTAGAAACTCTTTCGAGACATTCCCTACAACATGAAGATATAAGGATTTTGTTTGGGCCTTTTTAGTTTTACTCCAGGCCATTTTTATGGTCAACTCCAACTCCTCAATCCTTTTGTGGTATGCCCACAGTTCTTGGTCGGCATTCTATACTAACTTCTTCGCTATTTGAAGCTCTACAACTAACATATTTTTTTATAAAAGGATTTGGGGTTTTATCTAAATTATAAAGACTAATGAGCATGATTCTTCTTCTTCTTTTTTTTAGTCAATAACAACCTAGGAGGAGGCATAAATCCCACTGTATTCTCCTCTGATAGGGGTGTTCTCAATTGGTGTGCTAACACTACCCTCAAAGATGATTGTTGAGGGGATGGGGGAGTCGTCAGACTTGAATTATTAGGAGGGGTGGCAGTTGTCAAAGATACTGGTAGTGGTATTGGATCACATCTTGTATCGGAGGAAACACCACACCCCGACTATTGAGGGGAAAGGGATAGGGATAAGGTCTCATCACTAGATATAGACATCATTTTCTTCTTATTGGACCTTATTGACATCTTAGTTATAGCTTCTCCAAAGTTCATTCGCCCGATCACAATATGAAGGTTTTCTCTTGGTTCAACTTTTTATTCCCATAAATGTTGATGAAGTTTCCATTCTATGTATATAAAAGTGAGCCTTTAACAAACATTTATATACCCATTTTTAACCAAATAAATACAACATTTTGAATTGGAATTATATTTAAACAAAGAAATCTTTTGAAGTTTGGAACTAAATTGATTGCAATTTTTATTATAATATTGTTAGAAAAGTGAGAATTTAAGTTTGAGTTATTCATTTATCTAGTAGGCCTTTAGTAATTCTAATCAATGTAACACTAATGATAGTTAGAACAATAAAAGATTACAGTTATTCTTTTTATTATTTTTTTGAAAAATGATTAAGCCATTGTCAAGCGATGAAAGTATTGTTGAAATTAGGTGCTATTTACCAAATGCATAATTATTTTATTTATACATGCATTTCTAAAAAAAAATCTAGTCTTTGAATTGAAATTGTATTTAAACAAAAAAAAGCTTTTCAAGTTTGAAACTAAATATACTATTATTTTTATTATAAGATTATTAGAGATATGAAAATTCAAGTTTGAGTCGCTCATTTATTTTTCTAATTCTTCACTAATTTTACAGTGTGTTTGGGAGTGTAATGAATGTTGTTTTTCAAAGTGTTTTTAACTTCAAAATATATTAAAATAATATTTTTTTTATTTTTTTAAATTTATTTTTAATATCAGCACATCAAAACGATTCAAAAACATTAGAAAAAATTAATTTAAAAAAAATTAAAATTTAATAAAAAAACAGATTATACTGCAACCATGAACATTCTCAATGGTAATAGTTAAACCCCAATCATTAAAGATGACTTGAATGATTAAGGCATTGTCAAGCAATAAAAGTTTTACTGAAATTTGGTGAATGCAGAACTTAGATGTTGTTTTTTGTGCATCATTTCATAAAACTTTTTACTCCTACCTAATATTTTTTTTTGGAACATATTAATCCTGCCTAGCTTGTACTATTGACAAAAGAATTTGTCCCTATATGATGCCATGATCATCCATTCTCCTATCATAATTAT
>Ga0307516_10009324_pt1 | contig 10958 bp, 6 predicted proteins | sample 19_EM_MG_FD_203310 | JGI IMG/M metagenome (GOLD analysis project Ga0307516, IMG submission 203310) | Populus trichocarpa ectomycorrhiza microbial communities from riparian zone in the Pacific Northwest, United States - 19_EM | ecosystem: Host-associated > Plants > Roots > Unclassified | place...
ACCCGGAGGGCTACTTCTACGTCGAGCGCACGCTGGCGCTGCTGTTCGGTTTGGTGGGGCAGCTGGCGCCGAAGCAGGGCTTGCCGGGTCTGGTGCTGCCCTACGCTTCGCAAGCCTTCTTGATGGGCGTGGCCAAGGCGCCTGCCGCTGCCACACCAGCCAGTGCCGAGGGCAGCGCGTGAAGGCGTGCGCGTTGGTCGCGCTGCTGCTCGGCGGCGTCGGCTGTCACGCTGCCGCGGCCCAGCACGCTCGTGTGACCAAGATTCGCAGCTGCGACTACGACGTCGAGCTCAGCGCCGACGGTCGCGCGCGGGTAACCGCGACCTGTGACGCGAACGGGCCGATCGCGTTTCGGCTCGAGCATGGTTTCGTGGCCAGTAGCCTGCACGGCCCCACTCGCCACAAGTCCGGCCAATTTCCGGCGGCCGACAAGCGGTTGACCTACGTCGTCGATCTGGCCCATCTGGCCAAGCACCAACGCGACTTCGATCGAGCCGTGCACGTGGGCGCGTCGTTCTTCGCGCCCATGTCGAACGTGCTTTTGGTACCAGAGCCGCTCACGACCGAGATACCGGTCAAGGTGCACGTCCGCGCCGAGCCAGCGCTGGCCGTCTCGGTCGGACTGACGCGAGACGGAGCGCCGGGCAGCTACCGGCTGATGGCGCACGAGATACCGGTGGCGACGTACTTCGCGTTCGGCAAGCTGCAGCAGCGCACGCTCGACATCGCGGGCGGAAGGCTCGAGATCACGGCGCTCGACGGCGCGCTCGACCAGTCTTTCGATGACTTGAATGCCTGGATACAAACGTCTGCCCAGGCGGTGCGCGACTTCTACGGCGCTTTCCCAGTGCCCCGCGCCAGCGTCACGCTGCTTCCAACCCCCGGGCGTGATTCGGTTCTGTTTGGAAAAGTGCTGCCCGAAAGCGAGCCGGGCATTGCTCTTTTGGTGGGCCAGCACGCCGCGCGCAAGGCCCTGTATTCAGACTGGATCTTGGTCCACGAGCTGTTTCACTTGGGGTTCCCGAGCTTCTTCGAGGAAGGAAAGTGGTTGGATGAAGGGCTCGCCACGTATTACGAGCCGATCATTCGCGTGCGAGCCGGCCTCTATACAGAAACAGAGCTTTGGAACGAGCTCGAGTCCTCCATGCCTCAGGGACTGCCCGCGTTCACGGGCGCTGGGCTAGAGCAGGCCGACGACTTTCGTGGCGTGTACTGGGGCGGCGCCATCGCGTGCTTGCTGGCTGATGTCGAAGCGCGCAAGCGTCGGCTCGATGCCGGCCTCGAGGTCGGCCTGCGCGCGTTACGGGAGGCGGGCGGCAACGCCTGCGAGGTTTGGTCGCTGAACGAGGTCATCGGCGCCGTCGACCACGAGCTCGGTGCCCCGACGCTGGCGCCGATCGCAGCGGCTCATGCCCAGCACGGCAGCGCCTTCGACCTGCACGCACTTTTTGTTCAGTTGGGGGTGAATCGCGACGCCTCGGGCGCCGTCAAACTATCGGACACGGCTCCCCTCGCCGCCGTCCGCCGCGCCATCACCGCCCGCCCATGAGCGCCAAAAGCGACCATCCTCCGCGCCCGCGTTCGCACGCGATCGACGCCCTGCGCGGCGCCGCGATTGCGACCATGTTCGCGGCGAACCTGGCGGGGCCGTGCCTGCGCCCGCCGCACCCGATGTGGCTGCGCGTCTACGGCAGCTTTGCGGCGCCGACCTTCGTGCTGCTCGCGGGCATGATGACGAGCATGTCGAGTCGGCCGGCTCCCTTGCATCGGCTGCTCAAGCGTTCGGCCCTACTGCTGGTGTTGGCCGCCGGCATCGACCTGCTTTGCTGGGGGATCGACCCTTTCGAAACCTTCGACGTCCTTTACTTGCTCGGCTTGGCGCTGCCCATCGCCGGGCTTTGCATGCGGCTCGAGCTGTGGGTGCATTTCCTACTCGCGGCGGCGATCTTGGTTGCCACGCCCTGGCTGCACCGCGCCATCGGCTACGGCCCACTCTTGCCCGACAAGCTGGCCTATCCGTGGCCGGCCTGGCGACGACTGCTCGTCGACGGCTGGTTTCCGGTGTTCCCGTGGCTCGGGCTGGCCCTGCTCGGTGGTCTGGCGGGCCGCTTGAATCCGCTCGCTGACAAACGCCGCTCGTGGCTCGCTCCCATCGGCAGCGCGCTGATGACACTCGGAGCCGTGGGTTGGTGGGCGGCGCCGCCGGAGCTCGTCACTCGCAAGGGTTATAGCGAGCTGTTCTACCCACCGAGCCCGCAGTACTTGGCGCTGGCCATCGGTTCGGTGCTGCTCATGTTAGCGCTGTTCGACAAGCTGGAGCGCCGCTTCTCGCTGTCGTGGTTGGTCGTGCTCGGGCGCTCGTCGCTATTGATGTACGTGATTCACGTCGCGCTGATCGCGTTCGTGCTGGACGAGTGGTTCCAAGGCCAAACCATGCCGGCGTTTCTGGCGCTGTACGCGGTCATGGCCGTCAGCCTGTGGGCCCTGGCGTGGGCGACGCAGCGTGGGCGACGCTGGGCAAAAGAGCTGCGCGAGCGTCTAGCAACTGTCGAACGCGCTTGAGCCCCGCCGCCGGTAAGCGTCTTCAATTCTCCCAGGATGCCGTCTCGAGCTGGGTTTCGCTCTGACTTGCGCAACCCGGCGCGGCAACGTTGCTACTACCCGGACTTGCCATCGGCGGCGGCGTTGGCTCGCAAGGCGGCTTCGTGATGGCGAACAGGTGCACCGAGCCCGACGCGCGGCCGCCGCTCAACTTCGAGTCGACCTCGAGCAGTAGGCTCTCGGAGCCGGCCGGCACGCTGACCGAAGCGAAGCCGCTCTTCGCTAGCTCGGCGACCGAAAGCGGCAAGTTCGCGGAGGCGCGCACGCGTTGCCCGCTGCCGCTGCCGATGACGTCGAGCTGGCCCACGTATTGTCCGTCGAGCCGGCCGTCCGCGCTCTTGAGCGAGATGCTGACGGGGTAACTTGCGCCCGGCCCGCCGTCGAGCTCGAGGGGCACGTCGTCGCGGACGCGGAAGCAACCGTCGCCCAAAGACTCGATGCCCACGACGAGGGTCGACTGGCTGCCGTCCATCCAAGTGATGGCTGCGGGCTCGGGCGACGCCAGCGCAACCATCGATTGCTCACCGGTGACGCCGAGCACGGTCTCGTCGATCGAGATGCCGAGCCCGTCACCGTCTCGCGCGACAGCCTGGCAAGCTTCGCTGTCGGGCCAGACCGCGATGAGCGCGGGACTGGCCGAGCTCGCAGCATCTGGGCCGCTGCCCGAATCGACTTGTTCCATGCCGGAAATCCGGCCGGTCGTGCCCGCGGCGCTGAGCGTCGCCTGCAGCGTAACTTGCACCACCTTGCCGTGCGCGTTGGCGTCCGTGATGGCCAAGCTGCCGCCGAGCTTCTGCAGATCGAGGGCGGCGCTCAGCGTGGCGACGCCCGGCGTGCTCGAGCGCAGCAGCGTGTCGTACGACTCTGCCAGCGCTCCGCCGTCGGTCGTGATGCCGACATGGGCGTCGACTCCGAGCGCGGGCGGCGGACAGATGGTGCCAATGTCGAGCGTCGCGCCGTCCGAACCGGTCCGCGCCACGGCGCTATAGGTGAGCTCGTACGCGCTCGCTCCGCGCGCCACATCGAGGTGAATGGTACCGCTGCCCGACTCGGGAGCGAGCGTCCACGATTGGCCAGCAGGTGCGGCCTTCCAGGTCACGGGAGCATCGAAGGACTTTTCGGCGAAGGCCAGCAGCTCTTCGGCGGTGCCCTGGTCGGTCATCTCGTCGAAGCTGGCGAGCTTTCGTTTGTGCTCGTCGCAGCCGCCGCTCGTATCGAGACCGCCGTCGCCCGGGTGGTTGCCCGAGAGGTCGCCCGTTTGCCCGCCCGCACAGGCAGACGTGAACCCGAGCAAAAGTGCGCTGAAACCGCAGCAGGTGAAGAGATGAAGTCGCATGGCCGATAACCCTCCGAACGAGCTTCAAGGTACGCCCGCGCCACCGACAGGGCAACATCCGGTTCGCACATTTCATCGCTCCATAGCGCGTAACAATGTGCAAAACTCTACACATGGATTTCGAGCGCTTGTCGGCCGAATTGCTGCGCGCTTTGCGAGGAAAACGCTCGCAGCAGGCGCTGTGTCGGCGGCTTGGGGCCAAGAGCAACGTGGTGCACCAGTGGGAACGCGGGCACAGCTTTCCCACCGCGTCGCGCACGCTCGAAGTCGCCGCGCGCGTCGGCGTCGACGTGCCAGCCGCGTTCCGTGAATTCTATCGCACCGCGCCGCGCTGGCTGGACGAAGCGGCGCCTTCATCACCCGCGGGAGTTGCGGCGTTTCTAGACGACTTGCGCGGCAGCACCAGCGTGGTCGAGCTGTCGCGCTACAGCGGCAAGAGCCGCTTCGCGGTGGCGCGTTTTCTGTCGGGCGACGCGGAGCCGCGCCTGCCAGACTTTCTGCGCCTGATCGAAGCCGCGTCGCTGCGACTGCTCGACTTCATCGAGCAGCTGGTCGATCCGCGGCTGTTGCCGAGCGCGCGCGAGCCGTGGGAGCGGCTCACCGCCGCGCGGCGGCTGGCTTACGCAGAACCGTGGTCACAGGCCGTGCTGCGCGCGCTAGAGCTTTCGAGCTACGCCGAGCTGAAGCGCCACGAACCGGGCTGGATTGCCCGACGTATTGGCATCTTGCTGGAAGAGGAAGAGCAGTGCCTGAAGCGTCTGGCCGATAGCGGGCAGATCGTGTGGCAAGCCGAGCATTGGAAAATCGAGAACGTGATGGCGCTCGACACGCGCCGCGATCCAGAAGCCGCCCGCCGTCTGCGCGCCTGGTGGCTGCGTCGCGGCGCCGCCCGCATCGAAGCCGGCGACCGCGGCCTGATGTACAACTTGCTCGGCGTCTCTTCAGCCGACCTGGAGCGGCTGCGCGAGCTTCAAAAAGCCTACCTGACCGAAGTGCGCGCCATCGTCGCGCGTAGTGAGCCGGTGGAGCACGTCGTACTGGCCGCGGATCTGCTGCTGGATCTGCGCGGCTCATGATTTCTCGGTCGTGCAGCACCTGAACGGAGGTCGCGAGCGCAAAGCGCGAGCTGCGTCGCCCTAGCCAGACCTTGGCACCAGCAGATCGCGATCGCCCCGAGAGGCCCGTTGTGAACAAGACCCGGCGAGGCCGGGCGCAAAACCCGTGGTGATGCCCGCGATGGTCGCAGGAGCCCTCGGGACACCGAAGTGCGAACTAGAAACCTGGGTGCGCAGCTGCGCGCCCTAAACGGGGCCTACTCCAGGCCGAAGCGCGATTTGTGTTCGGCGATGAATTGGATGTAGGCGGCGCTTTCGAGGCGCTCTTCGATTTCGCCGGCTTCGACGGCGAGCTCGAGGGCGCGCTTGATGTCGCCGAGTTTTTTGGACGGGGGGATGCCGAAGGCGGTCATCAGATCGGTGCCGAGGCCCGTGGGCAGCGGCGGTTGCTTGGCGTCGACGGCGGCAAGCTCCGCGATGCGCTCGGCCAGGCCGTCGATCATGCTGATGCCGCGGCGCTTTTTTTCGGGGCGCTTGGTGGTGATGTCGGCGCGCGACAGGCACAGTAGATTGTCGAGCGAAGCGCCGATTTCGCGGGCGAAGCGCCGCACGGCGCTGTCGGTCCACTTGCCGTCGTACTGCGAGGCGCGCAGGTGGTGCAGCACCAAGAAGCGCACTTCGTCGCGCAGGGTTTGTTCGTGGCTGAACAGTTTGCCGCGGCGCTCGAGCTTGTCGAACATGCGCGCGCCGACTTCGGCGTGGCCGAAGAAGTGCACTTCGCCGTCGGGCGAGATGCTGCGGGTTTTGACCTTGCCGATGTCGTGGAAGAGCGCGCCGTAGCGCACCTCGATGCGCGCTACGCTTTGGGTGACGACTTGCTTGGTGTGCTTCCACACGTCTTTGTGGCGCCACTCGCCGTCGCCGAAGCCGACCATTGCCTTCACCTCCGGCAAGACGGCGTCGAGCACGCCGGTCGCGAGCAATGAGTCCAGGCCCTCGTCGGCGTACTCGCCCAGCATCACGCGATCGAGCCAGCCGCGCACGTCTTTGGGATCGAGGGCGCTCAAGTCGACGGCTTCGATAAGCACGACCGGACGGTCGGCGACGCCGCGCTCAGCGCAGGCGACTGCGCGTTCGAGGGCGTGAACGGCGCGGTCGCGATCGGGCGCAGCGAGCGGGGCTTCGGACGGGGTCGTCATGGGTCGAGCGGGCCGGCCTTTCTACGCGCAAGTGTCGAAGACGCAAGAAAATCAGGCTGTGACCGGGCGGTCGCCCCAAAGAACCGGATTTTGACGCAGAAAACGGGCCCTGCCAAGCCTTCGGAGATAGGCTACCGAGGTGTTACGGGCCCGCAGGACCCCGCCGCGCGACCTGATGCGCACGCTTTCGCGCCTCGCTTGCTTCGCGTTGGCGTTTTTGGGGGCGGTACCGCTCGGACTTTCGGCGTTTTTGACGTCGGCGCCGGCCGAGCACTGGGCGGCGCTGCAAACCAGCTTGGCCTTGCAGCGCGAGCTCGGTCTGCAGGCTTCGTTCGACGTGAAGGTCCGGCTGCTGCCGCTGCGGCTGGCGATCGAGAACCTGAAGGTGCCGGCGTCGGACGGTGGCTCGCCATTTCTGACGGCCAAGAGCGCCTCGGTGACGCCGCGTTTCTTTTCGCTGCTGGCCGGCAAGCTCGACCTGGGCGACATCGAGATCGATCGGCCCGATGCGCGCATCGTGCTGCGACAGGGCAAGCTCGCCAACCTGCGCTATCGGCTGCCGGAAACCAAGTCGAAGACCGAGCGACCCAAAGACGCTCCGTTCGGCTCGCTGTCGATCGGCGAAGGTCGGTTTCGCATCGACGTGGACGGCGTCGCGGTCGACACCGAAGCCATCGATCTCGACGTATTCGCGGAACCGGGCAGCGCCTTCGAGCTGGCGCTGCGCGCCGGCACGACCAAGATCGATCGCCAGCACGCGCCGCTGCGCAAAGTGCCCGACCCAACGCTAGCGCCGCTGGTCGAAGAAGACGTGCTGTGTCGCTTGGATCTGCGGCTGCACTACGAACCGGGCAACGTCCTTTTGCGGCGCCTCTCGCTGGTGGGCAACGCAGACCTGGATCCGAAGCCGGGCACCAGACCGAGCTGCGAGGGCGGCGAGGGCGACGAGAAGGCCGGCTCGGTGTTGGCGCGGCTGTCGCAAGTGCGCATGGTGACGAGCGAGGGCAAACCGCCGCTGATCGACGGGCACGTGGTGATGCGCGCGCCCGTGCCGCTGGTCAATCGCTTCGTGCGCGCCACGAAGCTGGACGGCTTCGTGGCGTTCGCCGGTGACGTGCGCTGGGACGGCACGCACAAACTGCCGACCGTGCAAGGCAAGCTGACCGGCGGCGGCATCAAGATCGGCGCGGTGGCGCTGGCCGAGAAGCTGGACGTCGACCTGAGCCTGCAAGACGACGTCGTGACGGTGCCGCACTACTACATGCGCTTCGCCGACGGCGACGTGAACCTGTTCAACGCGCGCATTCGCCCGTTCGCCGAGGGCGTGCCGCTGAGCGTCGAGAAAGTGGACGGCAAAGGCATGCTGTTTCACTCGATGATGCGCGACCTGAACGTTTCGCCCGAGTCGTGGGCACATTGGAACCTGACTAGCACCAAGGTCAGCAAGATTGTCGGCACGCTCGACCCGCTCAAGGTAGACGCGGAGCTGCTGGCGGAGACGAACGAGTTCGAGCTGTTCGACAAGGGCTACAAGCAACCGACGCGCACGCACATGATCGGCGTCAAGAGCCCGATCATCATTCACGCGCGGCTCGGCGTGCGGCCGAAAGCCTTCGAAATTTACGACGCCAAGACCGAGTTTGGGCACAGCGCGATGCTGGCCAAGCTGGTCAGCATCGCTTACAGCAACGGCGACGTGACGCTCGACGTCGACACGCTGTCGACGCTCGAGCTGGCCGACATTTCGCCGCTCGTCACCATCCCGATCTCGGGCCACGCCAAGGCCGACGCGAAGATGACGATGACGGACGGCGATCCGACCTTGCTCGGTGGCCTCAAAATCGACGACTTCGTGATGGGCGGCTTTCCGGTCGGCAACATCGAGCAAGCCAAGGCCAAATTCAAGCTTCTGTATTTGGAGCTGACCGACGTGGTGGCCAAGAAGGGCAACTCCGTGCTCAAAGCGCCGAGTGCGCGGCTGGACTTTGCGACGGGCGCTTCGATTTTGGTGAACGTGAACGCCAAGAGCGACGCCTTCGACCTGCGCGACTTGTTCGCCATGTGGCACTTCGACGAAGACCCGCGCTTCGACAGCGTGAAGGGCAAAGTCGGGCTCGACACGCAGATTCGTTACGTCTTCGGCGGTCCCGAAGACAAGTGCGGTGGCGGCATTTTGCAGAGCAAGGGCCGGGTGAAGGTGCTCGACCTGGACATGTTCGGCGAGCGCTACGACGGCGGCGAGGGCGAATACGATTTGAATTGGTTCGATCGCGACGCCTCGATTCAGGGCGTCGATTTGGACGTGCCCAGCATCACCCTACGCAAAGGCTCGGGGCTGATTTTGGGCTCGTTCGGCCTGAGGCGCGGCGCGCGGGTGAGCGGCACCATGACCGGCACCGAGGTACCGCTATCGAAGCTCGATACGTTGCCGTCGGTCCTGAAGGCAGCCGACGGTCGCGCCACCGCGAGCGGCGAGCTGTCGGGCACGCTCGATGCGCTGGCGCTCACGGCGCGCGCCAAGATCTCCGAGCTTAGGCTGGGGCGCGCGACGTTTCCGCCTTCGGATATCACGGTGCGGCTCGACCCGGTCGTGCAGCCGCAGAAGTCGATTGGCACCAGCAAATGCGGGCTGCCGATCTATCCGCCGCTCGACAAGAACGAGTACAACCTGGACAAGGTTGCGGGCGTCTTCCACGCCGACGGCGAGATGCTCGGCGGCCAGGTGAAGCTGCATGATCTGAGCATCACGCGGCAAAGCAAAAAGGCGCTCAGCGGCAAAGTCGAATTCAAGAATTTCGACTTGGGAGCAGCCGCCGAAATGATGCCGCAAATCGCGCTGTCCGACGTGCGACCGTCGGGCGGTTTGAGCGCCGTGATGGATATCAAGCGCTTCGACATGGAAGATGGTCGCTCGGCCTCGGGCACCTTGCAGATTTCGGATTTTCGGGCCGAGTACGCCGGCTACAAGCTGCGCGTGCCGCCTGGCGCGGCGCCGTTTTCGCTCGACGCCGGTAAATTGCAAATGCCCGCACTGACGCTGGAGGTGAGCACGCCACGCGGTCAGGCCGCGAGCTTCGACGTCTCCGGCAAGCTCGAGAAGCTGGGCGTCGCGCCGGAGATCGACGCGACCTTCGCCTTGAAGCCGCTGCCGCTGGCCACCGTGCTCGGCATGGTGCCACGCGTGGAGCGCGCCGAAGGCGTGTTGTCAGGCAAGCTACGCCTGCACGGCCCGCTCTCGGCGCCGCACTACCAAGGCGGCTTCGAGCTGAACAACGGCGAGGTCGCGCTGCACGGCTTGGCCACGCCGCTGAGCGACATTTCCGTGGCGCTCAGCGTGGACGGCAGCGAGATCAACATCGTACGCGGCAACGCGCACTTGGGCTCGGGCACCTTGGCAATCGGCGGCGGCGCGCCGCTGCACGGCTTCGAGCTGGGCGCCGCGCGCGTCTCGATCACCGGCCGCAACTTGACCATGCCGAGCACGAACGGCATTCACGCGGTGGCCGACGCCGATCTCTTGGCGACCTTCCAGTCGGCGCGCGACGGCGCGACCGAGCGCACGTTGCCGCGCGTCGCCGGCAACGTCACGCTCAAGAGCTTCGAATACAAACGCCCGGTGACGATGACCGCCGACATTTCGACGCTCGCCCAGCGCGGCAAGCGCACCGAGTTCGAAGCTTACGATCCGAACGATGACGCCCTCGATTTGGACATTCATATTCTGAGTGAGCGGCCACTCAAACTGCAAAACAACTTGGTCGAGGCCGAGCTATTACTCGACCAACAAGGGCTCGAGCTCTCGGGCACGAACGCGCGCTACGGCCTGCGCGGCGACGTCGCGCTCAAGCCGGGCGGGCGCATCAAGCTGCGGCGCAGCGAGTTCGAGATCAAAGAAGGCCACATTCGCTTCGACGACGTCACGCGCATCGCGCCGAGCGTCGACGTCACGGCCGTCACCGAATACCGCCGCTACAACACGTCTTCGGCAACCGCCGCGCCCAACGGCACCAGCGCCTCGGGCGCCGCCGCCTCGGCCTCGGGCAGCAGCGCGGCAGCGGCGCGCGGTCGTCGCTTTCGCATCACGATGCGCGCGCACGGCGACGCCGACAAGCTCAAGATCGATTTGACGAGCGATCCTGCACTCGCTCAAGACGACATCTTCTTGCTCATCACCATCGGGCTCACGCGCGCCGAGCTCGACCAGGCGCAGTCGGCCAGCGTCGGCGAATCGGTGGCGCTCGAGGCGCTGGGCACGCTGACCGGCGCCGACAAAGCCGTCACCGACGCCGTGCCCATCATCGACGAATTGCGCTTCGGCAGCGCCTATTCGTCGCGCACCGGTCGCACGGAGCCGACCATCACCATCGGCAAGCGCCTGGCAGAGCGCATCCGCGCCAACGTCACCAGCGGCGTCGCCGAGTCGCGCGAAATCCGCTCCAACGTCGAGTGGCAACTCTCGCCGCGCGTCTCCGTCGAAGGCTCCTACGACAACGTGAACGACATCTCGTCATCGTCGCTCGGCAACTTGGGCGCCGACGTGCGCTGGCGCATGGAGTTCGAGTAAGGGTTGCCCCCATCCGTCGGTGCTCGCGGGCCCGAGGCCCGCTGCGCTCCGCCGACTTCCCCCAAATCCGTGCTCGCGCCCGCAGCCGGGCGCTGCGCGCGTCAGGGGGAAGTCATAGCACTTGGACGATCACAAGCTTCGCGGAAGCGTCCACGCGGCGGCCAAACGGCCGCTGGCCGCCGCGCGAAACCGCTGCTCGATAA
>Ga0307516_10009327_pt1 | contig 10956 bp, 17 predicted proteins | sample 19_EM_MG_FD_203310 | JGI IMG/M metagenome (GOLD analysis project Ga0307516, IMG submission 203310) | Populus trichocarpa ectomycorrhiza microbial communities from riparian zone in the Pacific Northwest, United States - 19_EM | ecosystem: Host-associated > Plants > Roots > Unclassified | place...
CCTTTTCACAAAGACAGGGATGCATCTGTTTCCATGAAGGTAATGCAAGGTAAACGCCCTTCTCGAGGGGCGAAGATCACGAAGAGTCTGTGGGAGATGCTGGAGCGGTGTTGGGCGTTTGCACCGAGCAACCGTCCAAGCATCGAGGATGTTCATCGGTGTGTGGAGATGATGTCAAACTTCCCGGAGCCACTCTCTCCTGGGGCTGATGATGCGGCGGATGAGGATGGTGATAATTGGGACGCGGCGACGACTTCTTCTGGTGGGGACTCTCTCGATTTTTATGCCACCGGCGATCGCGTCCAGCTTCCGCAAACTCATTCGCTCCACGATCACCACTCTCGTCGCACTCCCCCTCCCTCCAGGCGCATGTCCTCCCCCGTTTACTTGGTCAACATGGATTCTTCTCTCTCCAGATTGGGCAATAAGCGGACCTACACCCCGGACTCACCGCCCCCCGCCCTCGACCAGAACAAGCGGCAGAGGGTCACCCTCGATTCTTCTGCCACCGACGATCGTGTACAACTCCCACCAATCCATTCTCTCCGAGATCCTTACGCCGACTCTGGTCGCGCTTCTCCTCCCACCGGACAGATGGGCGGCGGCATGCCCTACCCTGCCCAGCCCCAGTATGACTATTCCTCTCGCTCGCCCTCAATAACCCCTTACGTTGGCCCAGAGTCCATGGGTACCCGTGGTTCACCCATACACACCCAACTGCGCCCACCCAAGTATGGTCCTTATTCTCCTTATGGTGTGGGGGGTAACATCCGTGATCCCAGCTGGACCCAGGGCATGAATCAGTCGTCTATAACCCACACCTACCCCACGAACGCCGGAAGCACCACCCCCACACATTCTCCTGCCTTCGTCGAAGGGATGGCATCCAACCTTATGTCTCCCGGATTCCTCTACCTCCCAAGATATGTGGAAGACCCAAAGATTGGCTTATCCAATCTAGATACCTCTGCCCCGTATACCTTCACTTCGAACCGCCCCCTACCCCCCTCCGCTTCGACCTCCTCTAGCTCCTCCAGCACGATGACCTCACCACTCCAGCTCCCCTTCCCGAAAAATCCAGCACCAAACGACCGGCCGGACTTTAATTTCCGACACCACTCGACCAACGGGGCAGAACTTACCCTGCACGGCGGGGCGGCTCACATTTCGGCCGCGGGCAACGACGAACGGTACCGGATGACTACTCAGCGCCGCCCTACGAGCGGCCCAGACCCACAAGCTTTCCCAATCATACCACCCCTCAACAACACAGAGACCACCAGCCCGGACCGCGAGAACAGCAAAACAGGACCATACCATTATACCTCTCACAACAACAACGTTTCACGGAGGGCAACAAATTCCCGTTCATGATCCCCGCCTCCGAGTGGCCCCCCCATCTGCCCGACGCTCGCGGTCATCAAGGCACAGGCTTTCGGTACCCTGCGCCGCAGCCGGGCCAGGCAGAAGAAGGGATTTGATGGGGCAGCCAAGGCAGCCATAGATGCCCTTGAGGCCCGCGGTATTGGGATCAGGATGACGAGGAGCAACAAGCGACCGAGACTTGAAGATGACGACGACGACGCCGAGTACCGGCCGTGACTGACCCCCCCCCCCCCCATGGTGCCCTTGCTATGCTCTGCTTCGCTCTGACACACCTCAATACCCAATACCTGTCGCACCCTTCCTTGCCGCATGGACGCACGATTGAACTCTCGCTTTCTCAGTCCATTTGTTTTCCACATCTTTTGTTTTTTCCCCTTCTTATCTCTCTCTCGGTTCTCTTCGGCCTCTCCGGCTTTCCTTCATATTTCACTGTACCTTATTAGATTTATAGCATCTACTATCCTCGAGCTCTCCACATGATGGCTTGGCACACTCACTCATATTTGGATATAGTCATGCATGATCAGTGTCACCCGTCCTTTTATATATATATACATATGCATGTAGTACGGGCCCTCTCCCATATATTCATGCACCGAGGTGAGCTCCGTCCTGATGGGTTGGGATCTTGACTGGATCACCAAGGCAGATTTGGCCCGCCAGAGTGATCGACGACTTGAGACAGCAAAATTGAAACTATCCGTGCGCTTTCACTCACCCGTACGCGCTCGCGCGGAGATGGTGGAAGGTAGGGACACTTCCAGGACGTAGGGGTTATCGAGGTTGAGGACAGCCCGAGGCCCGGGCAATTAGACTGGTCACCAGCCCCTACCTATGCAAGCAAAGTGATCGTACTAGGGGATGGTCACCAGCCTAACCCCCACCTCCCTCGTTTGGAAATAGCGAGGTTCTCCGACGCATTTCCAGAAGGGTGCGAGATAACCCCCGAGTTGGATAACACACATGAATTCCTCCTAGTATTTTATTCGTACAAAATTGGATCGCGATCACGGGATAATCATGAGACTTCTCGCGACGGCACAGTTGAGAGGATCACCATCCGTACACGCGTGGTTCGGGGATTGTGGATCCGTTCCCAGAAAATTTGAAATCACCCTGACGGCTTTGCCCGTCGGCGTCGGCAACTTGAAACCACGGGGGGGGGGGACATGGTTGTCCTATACGAGACCATTCACGAGGAACAAGGCCTTTGGTGTCGGCTCCAGATCTCGCGGGTGGACCGAGATGGTTTCCGAATCGCTCAAACCATCTCCCAAACGTGCAAAGTACCCCCCGAACCAGAATAACCGCTCTGTAGCGTCAGTCTATCACCGCATTTCCAACGGCAGAAACGACTCACCAGGTACATGAACTTGCCGTCACCTAGCGGGTCAAACCCCCATTCAACCATCCCCTCACCCCCCTGAAGCAATAATTTTCGTCCATCTTCATACAAGACCCTCCGCTCAGTTCCACCACCTTCACCCCAAAGAGGTAGGGCACTCCGACCGCGCTTACTGAGGTCGAAGATGCAGAGATGAGGGTGGTGGTGGTTCTCATCAACACCAGGTGTAATGTACGTATACATCCTTGTGTACATCTCCACGATGATCACATGCACTCCTTGAACCAGCGGGTATGGGTTCCCTTGACTACGCATCGGGACCTCGATAACCGCAGTACCCCTCCCCCATATATCCCAGGGCACACGAGCACCTGTGCCTTTCGAACGTACGTGGTCAATCAACGTTCGCACCCGCACGATGAGCAAAACGCGTAGTCTGGAGGGACCGACCAGCTTCACGACGAGGATCGCCTGGGTCGGGTCGGTAGTGAGGGGTTTATCTCGGTCCAATGTCCCCAAACACCTGTCGCCGTCGACATGCATAGAAGGGGTCCAATTGCGGTACCTTGACGGTAGGCAAAACCGTTGTGACTTCACCGGGTAGCCGCGTGGGTCGAGCGTGTCGAATAAGGTGAACTCAAGGACGTCTGGGAGGATTTTTGGGGCCAAAACCATGACCCGAAATTCGTCGAGGAAGGTGACACTGGTCTTCTCGTCAGCCATTGTTCCCCCATCTGTGCATGGAAGGCTGAGCATCTGAGGAGGTGAAGTGAATAAAACACGGCTAGATGAGCGCGTTGACCTTACCGGGTCTCCAGTTTTCCAGTCCCACACGAGGATCCTCCCCACTCTGAGATCCCGTTGCTTGACCACCTCCCGGTAATAAACAAGCATCATGACTCTGGAGCTGGTGACGGCCAACTCTTTTGGGGACACGTCGCTGACCCCTTGATGGAATTTCCACATGATGGCCTTTGAAGGCGGTGCGCGGTAGGGGGAACCATCCGAGAGGCTGAGGAAGTGGATCAAAATGGATCTATGCGCGATCAGTCGCCGAGCGCCCAGTATGCAAGGGCACTCACTCTTCCTTTTCTTCAGCAACGGTGAGGAGATTGTCGGGTGGGTACACGGCGAAAATGCCGAGGTTGAAAGGGAATGGAGGGATACCCCACCGCTCGATCGGCTTTTGGCTCATGACCGACGGGGGACGAAGGAAAGTGAGAGGCCCGATAAGTCCCTCTTCCATGGTACAGTAAGCGATGAGATTCCAGCCGAGGGTCCTGACGAAATGCCGTTCGGGGTCTGGTTCCTCGGGCAATTTGTGAATCGCCTTCACTCCCCTCCCCGCATTGGTCCATTTGTGTTTGTGCTCCTCGTATAGTTTTCGACGTTGAGCAAAATCGTGGTTGCGAGGGTTTTCGATCAAGCCAGCGGAGAAGAGATCGCGTTTGTGCTGAAGTGTTGGCGAATTGCGAGTCAGGTCCCGGAATTGTTGACAAACCTAGTGGAATGTCAACAGTGACGAATCGTGCAGGATGGCGACAATGCGCCGTACCACTTCCATCTTGATGACATCCTGGCCGGGTAGGTGCAGAAAGATTTGCTCCAGGATTTCGACGGGAAGGTCGGTTAGGCGGAATATCGACACGAGCATGGTGTGGTTGAGAGCTGGACTAGCGTTAGCGCCCACCCGGCACCGCGGGATCTGCGGGCCGTTGGGGTGAAGTCATCGGAAGACGGTGGGTTGTCGTCGGCCATCCCTGCCAACGGGTGCCAGCCATACGGCCACTGGGTCGTCGCCATCCGAACGGTCACCGCCGGGATGGACCACTCTGCAGAACCAGTGACAGCCAATATAGGTGAGAGCGTGTAGGCCACGTGTAAGCCTCCGGCACCCGGCTATTTCCACTAATACGTTGCTCAACCACCACCCTAGTACACCTTACACTAAGCCTGCGAAAATGGCAACGCATACGTGCGAGGCCGAGGTGTCACTCCTGGACGAAAGAATCAAAATCTTGAACAGGAACGCGGTCGAAGCCTCCTCCGCAAAGCAAGTCTTCCAAACTGTTGGCGCTGCCCTAGCTCTGGTTCGGGTTAGTTTCCTAGTGCCCCTACAACCCTCGGACCCTCGCTGATAACCCAGCCAGGACAAGATGCTTGATGACAAAGATTCCACGCAACTATCTGAATACTGCTTCAATGTATGCGAGGTGCTGAAGACTGTAGTCCAGGGGAGGAATGCAAGTAGTCTCGACGAATCTGTGAAGGTGGCACTCGAGGATTTGGAAAGGTGTGTAATTAGTCTGGTTCGCACTGTGCTTCCTCGCCGAGCAACTCCAGGGTCACGGGCGAGATTGGACGGGCCCTCAGAAGGGGAGCGAATGTGCCACGCATTAAGAATAACAAGGGCAAGATTGGGCAGAAGCTCAAGATCCGGGAGATGCATGATACTCTCGACGCACCGAGTGCGCCCTCCGATGAAACACCCCTCAACGAAACCCTCATAGATTCTCACGACACCGCCACGAACTCGAGATCTGGGAGTGGTGCGTCGTTGGCCCCGCCCTCGCCTTACTCCTGCTTTCTCAACTCCGATATCCCAGCCTGCAGGCGTTTGATCAGACATGCGCATGAACTCCCCTCCCTCATCGAAGTAATCTTCTCAAGTGAAGATGAGGGTGACACGATCCGTCGCCTCCTTGGGGATGATGCACAGGCCTTTATTGACATGACGTATGAGGCACGTTCTATGTCCGCTTGTCATCTCGAGCCCGTGTTAATTGAAACTGACATCCACGCGTTCTGCCGACCAGGCGCTGGATAGACCGGGACTTTCTCCACGGACCCGAGAGAATTGCCTCAAGTCGTTGTACAGAGCATGTTGGCGTCGTGCACTCCTTCCAACAATTTTGAAGGTCCCAACTCCCCCTGAACGAATCGGGAACGCGTTGTATAGGGGTGGGTTTGCAGATGTGTGGAAGGGGGAACATCGCGGTCGGGATGTCGCCGTAAAAGTGATAAGGATATACTCAGACAGTGACTTAGAGAGGGTAATCGGGGTGAGTTTGCCGGCTGCGCTCTCTTCTTGCGCGTCTGTGCACTGACAGTGCCCTATGCAGAAGTTCTGCAAGGAGGTCGTCGCATGGAAAACCCTCCGGCATCCAAACGTGCTACCACTTATAGGAGTGACGATGTCCGAGACTCAATTCACGATGATATCAGACTGGATGGTGAACGGAAACATCAATAGCTTCGTGAAGACACACCCCGATGCAAACCGGTTGGAACTGGTGGGCTCTTCACTCAAAACCTTAGTCTTCGCTCCAAGTTCACTGACATTTGGATAATTCACCTAGCTGGGAGGCGTCGCCAACGGATTAATCTACATCCATAGCCAGGGGATGATTCACGGGGACCTTAAGGGGGTGCGTTCTCAGTGGCCGGGGTCGCTCCTATCAAACTGAACTTACCCCCCAAGGCGAACATACTGATCGACCAAGCTGGCCACGCCCGTCTAGCAGACTTCGGTTTGCTGACGATCATCTCAGACCCCAGGTACCTGTTGTCCTCAAGCTCACACTCCCAAGGCGGCACGATCCGGTGGATGAGCCCGGAGCGTATCGCTCCGGAGCAGTTCGGTTTCAAGAACAGCCGTCCAACGATATCTTCAGATTGTTACGCACTTGGGATGGTCATATACGAAACCATTAGCGGGAACTTCCCTTTTCACAAAGACAGGGATGTATCTGTTTACATGAAGGTAATGCAAGGTCAACGCCCTTCTCGAGGGGCGAGGTTCACGAGGAGTCTGTGGGAGATGCTGGAGCGGTGTTGGGCGTCTGCGCCGAACAACCGTCCAAGCGTCGAAGATGTTCGTCGGTGTGTGGAGATGATGTCAAACTTGCCGGAGCCACTTTCTCCTGGGGCCGATGAAGGAGTGGATGAGGACGGTGATGATTGGGACACGGCGACTTCTTCTTCTGGTGGGGACTCTCTTGATTTTTATGCCACCGACGATCACATCCAGCTTCCGCCAACCCACTCTCTCCACGATCACCATCTCACCGACTCTCACCGCACCCCCTCTCCCTGTGGACGCATGTCCTCCCCCGTTTACCCGGCCGCCGAGGACCCTTCTCTCTCCAGGTCGGGCAACAAGCGGCCCTACACCCCAGACTCGCCGCCCCCCACCATCGACCAGAACAAGAGGCCGAGGGTAACCCTCAATTCTTCCGCCACCGACGATCGCGTGCAGCTCCCACCAATCCATAACACTCGTCCAATCTCAAACCCAGAGACCGGCCACCACCCGGCATCGGAACCTGGGGAGCAGGTCAATTCCTGGGCCTCCCCTCGGTATACTCAGTCCAACTCGCTCACAAACGCCCCGAGTCCCATCTCCTCGCCCCCCACCCCCACTGGTTCCATGGCTGAACGGCCGAAAGGGAGACGAGGGAAGCTTCCAAAACCCGTGACCGATTATCTCAAGGATTGGCTCCACCGCCATTCTGACCGCCCATACCCCAGTGAGGACGAGAAGAAGCAATTGTGTGCAGCGACCGGGCTCAGAATGAGCGAGGTGGCCAACTGGATGATTAATGTATGTCAATTCCTGCTCAGTTCTTGTTCCTACCAGTCGTTTTACCTTTCTCCCTAGGCCCGTCGTCGGTTCCTCGCACCGGCCCAGCCTGTATGGATGGGTGCAGCTGGTTCGTCTGGCCCATCTCACACCCTCCCAGCCTTGAATCCACTCTTGCCGGATTCCTCTTTGAATCCGCACCGCAGTGATCTCCTACACCCACAACATCCCCATCCGTCTTCCTACCCCCGAGCCACTGCCCCGGATTCCACAATGGATCCGCAAATCTCCTACCCGGCGGTATCACAAACGACGGGGCTCTCTCCGGTAAGCGTGATCCAGCCTTACAAACCCCCGACTCTGACTTCACATAAAGATCACCGGCCGCAAGAGCTGGAAGACGCTCAAGGGCAAGGTGGAAGCAGTATGGCCACCGTATCTAGAGGTTGCTCTCTTTGAAGGTCTTTCCCGCTATCAACCCTCCAATCCCAGGGCCACCAAGTCCCTTGCTCGATTCCCTAACAGGAACCGCTTCATTTCCGAATATATACTCAAAAAGACCGGTAAACATAGAACCCCAAAGCAGGTTGGCAGTCGCCTCCAACAGTTTCGCGACACCCACCAAGGGGAACAGCGTATGTCGCGTCGCCCTCCCACCCTTTTCCCTCGATTTTATCTGATTTCCCTCGTTTCTAGTCCTCCAAAACCTCTCTGATGGCAAATTTAATTTTGAGCGTGCAGAGTCCAGTGGCTCGGATACCATGCCCTAGTCGGGATCCACTCCAAGATGCGACTATCTATAGCTATGTCAGCGAATATGCCGTACCGGTATTAAAATATAGACCCAAAACTCTCCTCCCAAGCTTTCTCGTCTAGTTGGGGGAATTGTCCAACCTAGCAAGGCAAAGACCAAGGATCCTTTTTTTCCTCTCCGCACTCCTAAAGTTCTTTCCAATCCCCTGAGCCTAGTCGTCCGACTCAGAGAGCCGTCCAACGAGGAAGCCCTGGGCTGTTTGGATCCCACTCTCCTGGCTCCTCTCCCCTTGAGTTCGAGTCTCGACTCTCCCAGGGGAAGTGGAATTGGTTTAACGACGCCACGAACACTTATGTTCGATCGCTTGCACGTGCTCCTGCTCCGTTGTTATTGTTTTCCGCGAACTATTAATCCACCATGCCCCGATGTCACACTTGTCCACTCGAGGTTCCTTGCCCCTCGCATTACTGGTTGTGTATCGAATAACTCATTTTCGGGCTCATATGTATCGCAATTCGCCATCCGTTGTCATCATTCCAGTTGTCCCCATAGATTCCTATCAAGGTGTATCATGCTGACCGTTTATCCATCACCAAACTGGTCGGAACCACGAGCCCGGTTGCCGTTTTGCTGCAGTCCTGCCTTCCCACGGTGCCTACATCGTCGCTTGGACGATTGACCAGGCCGAGGCCGGGGGTTCCAACTCGGACGCTATGAGAACGCCTGGACGTAGGGGTCGTAGCTCCTCCTTCCCTGACGCAACGGACGGGGTCCTGACACCTCCCTTAAAAAGTCTCTGGATATTTTCTCGGACTCGCGGTTGCATAGTAATGTATCCTCATGGGTAGTGCCCCGTTGCTACGTGACCCTAGATTTCAGAGAGCTTACCAGCGGATGTCACTCCCGAACGACAAAATCGACATCCTGAGCAGGGACACAATTGAAGTCTCTTCTGTTGAACTTGGGAAGTTCGACCCGCCTTTATGGCATGCGCCTTATGGCCGCATTGGATAATGGCACCGTTAGAGGGCAGCCAGTAGATAGTCACATGATCATATGTCACACATCAGTAATGTGTGAACGTCACTCCCATGTTTGTATATATACCACATTAGGTGTGTGAATATGATCCAACACTTCTTGCTCTTAACTCTCACCATCCACTTAGCAACCCTCTCACCCTTACCAGGTGGGTCATTGCGTCCTGTCTGGCGCTGACCTCGCGTCTGCTCAACATCCTCTGCAGAGCAGGTCTTCAAAACCGTTAGCGCTACCCTAGTTCTGGTTTGGGTCAGTTCCACCATCCTGCGCCCACCTGTGGGCCCTCGTTGATACCATGGAACAAGTGGGCGGAAGATGTCATAACAGTACAGCTTCATGACGCACATGCTCTTTGGCTCTTCAATATGAAGGTGCTTGTGCTATGTGGCTCAGGACACATTCCGGAGGGGTGGGGTGCCTGTATGTGTGACCTCAGTAAGTCAAGCCAAAGAGATACCCATATCCGCAGGTCTGTGAGGGGCTGGTGGAGGACGCAGGAAGGTTCTTTCGACACCAAAGTGGTTTGCCCAATGTCAGGTTGGAGACAGAATGCCTCTCAGTACAAGGTTGATTGGGAATAAAGTCGTTTGCTTCTTTGTGAGTCTGCTGCACGTTGAAATGCGCCTGTGCCATACTCAATGTTGTGTTGTCAAGTGTCGGCCGTCGCAATCTGGCAGGCAGTGTTATCTATGCATTTGGAAAATGGGCTAGACATGAATTCCGGTGAAGGAACTTGAGGTTCGTCCCTCTCGTTCCCCAGGAACAGGACAGTCCCCAAAGACGAACAACGCAACCCGGCCTGGACAGTCTCCCAGGTCAACTCCCTTAGGGAGACTGTCATGAACCCTCTTTTTCTTTCTCCCTTTTTCTTCCTTTTAATCAAACCTTTAATCTTGACTTTCCTATCTCCTGCGACAGACAGACGAAAGATGTTTCATTAGGGGAACGCAGGCACTACGGATGGACAAGGGTGTCTACTCCTCCGGAACCACCAGCTCTCGTTGAACCTCCTCCCCTGATTCCAACCGACGCACGTACTCGACGATGGCCACTTCCTCCCGCTCAGAAGGCATGACGCCACGTAACCATACCATGTACGCCTCATCAGGGTTGGCAGGCAGGTCTCCTGGCACGTAAGGAGGACTGGACGGAGTAGAGCGAGGAGTGGGGGATGCGTACGCGGGACCAGGAATCGGAAGCATAGGCTCCAGAACGGGAATTGGCTCGGTGTTCTCAACCGGGACCAGGGTATTACCCCAGCCCAGAGCCACATTAGGAGAAACCCGGAACAAGGTTACTCCCCTCTTCCGGCTAGAACGCGCCGCCCTACGACTGGCCCGTTGGCCAGTAGTAACCGGGCTGGGGCTGTTTTGGCCCGAACAAATAGGACCAATTTCTGAACCGCTCGAGGGAGGAGAAGGAGCTCAAGATTGCCCACCCCAAGCGACCTCTAGGAGTTCGTAGGGGCGATCTACTGAACCGTCTCCTTGAAGATGACGAGTGGCCTGGAGCTGGAAGCCAATTGTTAGGAACAGCCAAAACAGTTCCAAATACGACCAGCTGACCTCGTATACCAAACCGGTCAAGGCTCTCATGCGTTCATCAGTCTCATCCTTGTGGCTTTCCAAACACACAACCCGCGCTGTCAGGGCGGACCTCGGCGGTCACCTGAAATACAGTCGACGTTGGTCTGGAGTTCGTGCTGGGGTGCTACTGGGAGCGCAGGGCGCAGTACGCAGAGGGGAGAACAGAGGAGGGTTGTGAGAGCAAGAGGGAACAAGGGAGAAGTCGGAGTCACTCGGGACCAATGTCGTGTTTGGTGAGAACCGAAGGAGTATCCTGAGTTGA
>Ga0307516_10009328_pt1 | contig 10955 bp, 4 predicted proteins | sample 19_EM_MG_FD_203310 | JGI IMG/M metagenome (GOLD analysis project Ga0307516, IMG submission 203310) | Populus trichocarpa ectomycorrhiza microbial communities from riparian zone in the Pacific Northwest, United States - 19_EM | ecosystem: Host-associated > Plants > Roots > Unclassified | place...
AAATTTTTTTATGACATACTTGACTTTTTTCTTCTTTTTTATTATGGTCTCTTAACTTTTAATTTTGTCCAAAAAATAAAATCAAACAGATTTTTGTAAGATTAAGAATCAATTCAATAGCAAAATATTTTTTTAAGATTACGATAATCTGATATAAAAAAAAAGAATAAATCAGAGAAATAAAAAAAAATAAATTAAAAAAAAACACAGGTTAGCCTTATCGATATTGGGCTACCAAACCAAACATATTTTTCTGAACACACTTTAAAAGTATTAATTCGGGAGCAATTATATATATATATATATTATTTTTTATTTTTTTATTTTTTTTTTGTACTAGGTTATTTCTCCGGTCGCTTCCCCTTCGTGGCATCGTCAATCACCCTAAAACGGATTTTACTACCGACGAGGATTCACCCTATGATCACCTCACATGAAAAACTAACCCCTTGCTGCTATACCCAACTGTCGTTGCTTGGGAATCATAATTACTCCATAGTTCACCTTTCGTAAAAAGAGAAAAAAAAAAACAAAAATTCCAGAGTTACAAGTTCTAACCCATTAATCAAAGAGTGGAAGCACTATCCAAATTTTAAATGTTACCACCTTAATACATTAGGCAATAGTGGAGCATGTATCTTTTGCTGAGTTGAGTTGAGAGTTAAGAGGGAGTGAACTTTGAATTGAAGGGAAGGAGGAAGGCGAGTGAGATGGCAAATGTTAATCCTAATCTGAGGCTTCGAGGTTTGTTCTTATGGTGGAGAAAGTGGGGCAAGAAGGACTGGGCAATTGCAGCCGTCGGTTTCTCCATCATCGTCTTTATTCTCACTTACTTGTCCCGGCCCTTACCCTTAGATCCCGCGGCCACCACATCCACAACAGACAATCTAGTAGGCCTGACCCTGCTACACAATGCCAGAGATAGAGGCGCCCGTATTCTCTTCTTTTCTCTTCTATCTCTATTATTCGATTCGATTCGATTCGATCTGATCTGATCCAATCAAATAATATTTGTTTATTTGATTCTTTTGTGATTGCAGTTTGTTTAGATGGGAGTTTGCCTGGCTACCATTTCCGTAAAGGATTTGGATCTGGCTCTAACAGTTGGATTCTTCACATTGAGGTATTATTATTAGTAATATTAATTTTGTGTGTGTTTATTTTATACCTCTTCTTCAATAACTGAGTGATAACACCCCCAAGGGCGGAGGGTGGTGCAATACGATAGCATCATGTTTGCAACGGAAGTCAACGGCATTAGGATCCTCCAGCTACATGGACCACCAAGTCCCCTTTTCTGGGATATTAAGCCATCAATCCTCTCAAAATCCTGGTCAACTTCTTTTCTCATTTCTAGTAATTAGCTAGCTAGAGAGCTCCAGTTCATCACTAATATTATTTAATCATCATGTTCCCTTCAGATTTCTTTAACTGGAATAAAGTCAAGATACGTTACTGTGATGGCGCATCTTTTGCTGGCCATTCACAATATGAGTTTAAGGTAAAGAAAAGATTATCAACACCCGCATCCTACTATAAAGAAACTAGCCTGTCTTTTTTTTTTTTTTGGTTTTCATATGACTTTTTTTTAATCTTACAGAATGGTACCAAGCTTCTATTCAGAGGCCACCTCATCTGGGAAGCCCTTATGGATGAACTGTTATCAATCGGCTTATCCAATGCCAAACAGGTAGCTTCTCCATCCTTTAAATTGTTGTGTGCAAACATGTCCTGTTTTGGACATTTGTCAGTGGTCTCTTCACCAGTTATAATACTACCAGAGGGGGGAATTTCTGTTGCACCCACCTTTTCTTTCTTGCTTTGTGCTGTTTTTATTTGTTTGAATTAGACAATCTTGCTGCCCAGCATTTTTTTCTGACTACTTTCCATTCTTGCTAATGAATTTTGAAAAATTTGCAGGCTCTTCTTTCAGGATGCTCTGCTGGTGGATTGGCAACTCTTATTCACTGTGATGACTTTCGAGAACTTCTGCCAAAGGATGCAACTGTCAAATGTCTTGCTGATGCAGGTTTTTTCCTTGATGAGTATGTTTTTGCATGCAAACTACTGTTTGTTGTACCAATACTTTTAGCTGGCATGACCTGTGACTTGTTTGATGCCTGGATCAGTTTTTTGTATCGTTGTGGGTTGTGTTGAACATTTCGTCTCTTTTTTCCTCATCTTCTTCTCTCTTACTTTAACCGCTCTTTGCTACACGAGGTTAGCAATTATAAATTTTCTCCAGAATTAGTATATGTAACTATTAACTATACAGCACCAGAGGATGTGCAAAGTCCTGCATCTTTTGTGTTTAGCAATTACCACTTTTCTATAATGCTTCTTTACTAGTCTTTATATGTTCCAAGTGACTAAATACACCAAAAAACCCAACCTCTTACTTTCTTTATTGCAGGAAAGATGTTCTTGGAAATAACACCATGGGATCTTTCTATCAAGATGTTACCCAGCTTCAGGTTTTACTCATTCTTTAGTTATGCCCTTATCATCTTCCATAATTTTAAGCTAGATGGGATCACTGCTGCCTTATTCTTCACAGTTTCTCTCTATGTTGGTGGTTAACATGCATGATGTATTGGACTTATGTGATGGATGAAGCTAAGTCAGTGTCATATCAATGGTAAAAAAGATTTGACCATTTATTAATTTGATAAAAATATCTTCAAAATGACAATTTTTTTGCCATTTTGAGTTTGAAGTCAATTCATAGGTTTCATTGACTTTGAAAACTTCAATTAGAATATGTACTTTAGTGCCTTCTATCATCTTGAACTAGTGTTGTAGCTACAAATTGTGATCTTTTAGGGGGTTGCATGTTTATATTTTTGGTGCTACTGCAAATTGGCAATTACAATTAGTAAATTGTCATTGTAAATTACAAGTAAAAAAAGAGGAGGAAGCAAATTCACAAGCCGTCATGGCTCACATAATTTGTTTACTTGTCCTGCTGCCAGGGCGTAGTGAAAAGTTTGCGGAAGAATTGTATAACAAGAATGGACCCATATAAGGCAGGTTCTTTTCCCCTTTTCTCTGGGTATGTGGTTTTGTTTGTCAAATTGTTATGAAGTTCTTGTTGCTCCTTAATCATGCTTGTTGCTCGTGAATTTTAATGCCAGTGTCTCTTTCCTCAAGAAATCATTAAAGAAACAAGGACCCCAATTTTCCTTGTCAACCCAGCTTATGATTTTTGGCAGGTGATTTCATTCACAAAAAGTATCTTCAATTTGTCATAATTTGCAACTTTTTCATGTTCCATCTTGAACCTTGCTAATAGGATAAAATAAATTTAGATACAACACATCTTGGTACCAGATGCATCAGATCCTCAAGGCTATTGGAAAAGATGCAGAATGAACCTTCGCTATTGTAATCCTAGCCAGATGGAAATACTGCAAGGTAATTAGTTCTTGCTTTAAAGTCCAAAATAATTCCTGTCATTATGAATCTCAAAACTATCATTAATCTATGAAAGATCAAACAAAAGAAAAAAAGAACAAGAAAAGATGTGTTGTTCCAAGTAGCCTAAGTTGGGAGCGAGCATTTGAAGCCATGCATTTATGGAGTTGAAAATTAGTCAAAGCAAATGAACACGGCCATCCAAACATAGTTTTCTTTTGTCTGTGATCACTGATCATAAAATATATCTACACTTTTTCATCTTGAACATGTCCTGTGTGTTTAAAAGTGGGAATGATGTGATAAATGATTAAGGTCATTTGAGATGTAACCATATTGGTATTGTTAGGATCAATTTAGAAGGTGACACGGTGAGATCATGAAATAGGGTGCCCATACAATTCATGTTTCATGCAGTCCTTCACAGACTTGATATATACCAAGAGTTTGGTTCGGTTCAGTTCTTTGTATTTTTCTCCGTATGCCCTTAAGCAATGGTTAACGTTTGGATTGTTAGTTTATTGTACACATGTTGAGAACTTCAGATTAGAACTGTCTTTCAGGTACAGGGTGGATAAAACAAGTAAAATGGAATCTAGCTAGCATGAAATTCCTTGCTCATTGTGCCTGTGACATTTATTAGGCATCTGAACTGCCTTGCCTTTTCTTGTCGATGATGTGGTTTCTGTTTGTCGCTTTCCTGCTCCTGCTTGTTATCATGTTCAGGTTTCCGTAGTTCTATGCTGAAAGCACTGAGTGATTTCCAGCAAAAAAAGGAAGGGGGGCTGTTCATAAATTCTTGCTTTAGTCATTGTCAAACATGGATGGCTGAGACATGGCATTCATCTACATCTCCTAGAATCAACGATAAGGTGAGAACATTTTATCATCTCACATGTTAGGTTGGTTTACATACAATCAAAATGCTTCTGTATGATTCCGTGTCACCGTGGTTTTGAGCTGCCATTGGTGCCTGTTGCAACTGAAGTTTCATTCCAAGTCACTTTTAGTTTCCTTTTTATTTGTATCTTTACATTTTCTTAATATGCTGCTGATTACCCTTGCAACCCTTGTAACAGACCATTGCAGAGTCAGTAGGTGATTGGTACTTCAACCGTAACATGGTAAAGCAAATTGACTGCCCTTATCCATGCAACCCCACTTGCTATAACATGGATTTTACTTGATTTTGATGAAGCTCCGCAGTGTGCACTATCAAGCTTTTCTTTGGGTAACTCTTAACTTCTGATCTCCAATATCTCCACTTAATTCAATGGCAACTCTCAAGTGCTTTTTCTCCGAAGCACGGCCAGCAATATTGGAAACAAGGCGGGCAAAACTACTGATGTAGTTGATGACTTGATTCTCATTGTTTATGGAGAAGACAGCACGGTTTTTAGTTTGCACTTGTTCACACTAACCAGGTACCCTCTATTGTTTTCAAGGAAGCCATGGTCAATGGTATCAGAACACATGCTTGTGTACTTTGCTCTATTGGCGTTGTATATTCTTGATAAAAGTACTGTTACCCCACTCTATCCAATCTCTCCCTCGTTATAATATGTTGAGATGCTTTTCTTGTTATTTATTCACTCCCCACGTTGAAGAAAAAACAAATCTCAGTTTTCATTTCTTGGTATAAAATATTGAGTTGACCTTTGAAGCAAGTAAAATGGATTGTCATGATGGCCCCTCAGTTGACCTTTGATTTATATCTTGGGAAATTATCTCAACATTTTAGGTTTAGTTTTCAACATTTCCTTGCAAGTTTAATTGCTTTTAGTCTATCTTCATATTTTAGTTCAATTTTTTTTTTATTGAAATTAAAGAAAATATCTTACCCCTACATGATTTATTAAAAGAATTGTCACATGATTTTAAGGTTTTTTTTTTCATAATTACTATTTAAAAAGAATAAATTAGTATAGCTTTGAGTTTTTCACATGAGGATATTTTACGGTTGGAAAATGAATCAAAATATAATAATATATTTAAAACAATTAAACTCTTATAAGTACATATTGAGTTGATTCCCTTGATATTTCTAATTTTCCATCGGTGGTTGGAATTTGGGATGATAAATCAAACTGGAGCCAAATCAGTCTCAGAAATTAAAAATCTCAGGAGTTTTTCAAAATGTTTTTTTATTTAAAAACATATTAAATAAATGTTTTTTATTTTGATTTTAATATATTAATATCAAAAAAATTAAAAATATTATTTAAAATTAAAAAACATTTTATTTATCAGAAAAAGAGGATCATCACCATAGCTTGTGTCCGCACATTTTTATATTAACTAGTAGGTCACCAGATACCTAAACCACACTGCCAACTGCCGAAATAAAAATATAAAGGTTTTTTAAGAACGTCGTGCATCATGCTTCGAAACCCCAGTACGAGCATGATTAGGAATGTGGTTTTGATTAATTTTTAAATAATATTTTATATTAAAATATATTAAAATAATATTTTTTATTTTTTTAAAAAAATTATTTTTAAGATCAGCATATTAAAACGATCCAAAACATATAAAAAAATTAATCTTTTACAAAAACAAAAAATTTAATTTTTTTAGGAATTCCCAAACATTATCATCTGAGTGAATTATAAATTAGACCTCTAGTTTTATAAAATAAAGTAAATAGTTCCTTTAGTTTCGAAAACTAATTCTTAAATCTATTTGTAACTTAATCTTTTTCATGCATTTAATAATCTGTTAATTTTTTTTATTTTGAAAAATAGAAGAAAATGTAGATGATTCAGAAAACAATCATTAAGAAAAGAAGACGTTTCTCGAAATAAAACAATATTAAATCAGTTAACGATGATCAAATAAATTATTAATTAGTTCTTAAAACCTAATAAATTATTTAATTCGTTTAACTAAATTAGAACTAGTTTATAGTTTACTCGGCTGGCCTACATAAAAAAATAAAAAGAAAAGAGTAAAAAAACCTCAGATGACCATTAAGTCATTTAAAACTATCCTTTAAGGGTATTTAAAAGTGTGATAGCGGTTTTTTTAAGGTATTTTTTATTTGAAAATACATCAAAATAGTATGTTTTTTATTTTAAAAATTATTTTTGACATCAGCATATCAAAACAATTTAAAAATATAAAAATAAATAAATTTAATTGAAATACCGTTTGGAATAGAGTTATAAACGAAGTCTTAGGAAGTGTTTAAATGTGTAGTTGTAGTTACTTTTTAAAGTGTTTCTTTACTTAAAAATACGTCAAAATAATTTTTTTATTTTAAAAAAATTATATTTAACATCAACAAATTAAAATATTCTAAAAACATTAAATAAAATTAATTTTTTTTTAAATTATTCTTTTAAAAAAACTTTTAATTATGCTTCACGTCATCTCAAACGATAGGATCAAATTTTATTCACATCTTGAATCTTGAATAGAAGGGGGAGGGGGAGAGAGAGCGAGAGAGAGAGAGAGAGAGAGAGAACGGACTCATTAAATAGGAGTAGTTGACTGCCTCTCGCACGCCAAGGCCAAAGAATTTCACTACAAAAAATAAAAATAGAGAGTGAAAATGACAGATGTTAACGAATACCTAATAAAGATATTCTTTGTAGCTTGGACTAAGTATACAGGTTTTTGTTGTCTAATCATCGTAATTGTTTTTTTTTCTATTTAATTAAGTTGTTTTACTGCTAACACTCATTTTTGTTATGATGTAATGAGATAAAAAAATAAAATTATTAAATGATAAAATAAATTAGATAACGAGTTTGACACGTCGATCTTAATTAATTTAATAAGTTATTGTTTTAATATTTTAAAAAATATCATCTTCATTTTTTAAATTATATTATATTTTTACTATTAATTTAAAATACATATCAATTCATTAAATTAACAAGGTTCATTGAATCTAGACAGTTTAATATGAAACTCTTAATAAATAAAAATTTAGTTAGAGAGGTTGACCATTAATTCATCTAGTATTAAAAGTTATTAATTAATAAATAATTTTTTTTCTTCTTGAAAAACATTTAAATATTTATTTTTATGTTTAAAAGATTTTTAACCCTAACTGCAGCATTCGAGCCAATTATTTGTATGAGCTAAAGCCCAGCCTTTGCATCCAGCAAAGCCTCCATGGACATTACTTCTTGCTGTTCTCTCTTATTTAGTTATGGTTTGTTTTTACATTTTAAAAAGGTTTTTAAAAAAATTTAATTTTTTTTTAAATTAATATTTTTTAATGTTTTTAAATTATTTTTATGTATTGATATTAAAAATAATTTTAAAAAAATAAAAAAAATATATATTATTTTAATATATTATCAAATAAAAAATATTTTAAAATATAACCGGCAGGCATAGTTTTAATATCAGCCCTGAAGTCATCATCCCACTGTTTTTTGTTTTTTTTTTGTTTTTTTTAAAGAACTAAAAAGCCCGAGCCCGTTGTTTCTCGAACAGAGAATAGGTTATGGAGCGGGTTGTAATTCAAGGGAAAACGCGTTACAGATTAAAGACAAAATCAATCATGGAACTCGTTGACTATCACCATCATCATCCCAACTGCAATGCCTTGCATGCATTTTTATATTTATTGGCTGTTGAAAGAGTACTGTATCTTCTCGATAGAGGATGACCTGCGCCATGCTCGCACTCACGTATATCTTATTACTTCAAGTGTTTGTGACGCGCATTAAGTTATGCAAGCAACTTCTTCTTATCTTAAATGTGATGGCTGTTTGAAGATAACCTCATCATTAAAAGCAAAGAAAAGCAACAACACTTGCGTTAATTACCAATTCAATGGTGATCTTCACAGACTGATGGGAAAGTTGATAGCGAGCTGACTTTTATTACAGCATGGCAAAAACCTAATTGGTATTTTACAATCACTATAATTCAGGCAAAAATGAGATGAATTTCAAGAAAAATGGTCAGTCCCCCCTCTTGTTTTCTAGAGTATTTACACAGACGAACGCCATATCCTACCTTCCAAGGAAATAATGATAACAGAAACATCGTCATGGTACCTGCGACGCTCTCCTTGTGGAATCTCAAGCAACTCGTGGAAGTCCATGCCTGCAAAATATCAAGCCATTTACACGAGATTTTGATTTGCTTCATAGGATTTCAGGCCGACAATGTCGTAACTCTTACTTACCAGCATTCCTGGCTGCGCGAAACAGAACTTCTTCGATTAGATGCTGTGCTGGATCTCCCTCGGGAAATGCAGCAATAAAAGAGCCAACCTCCAATACAGCTTCTTGATTGGTGAAGTATTGATAGAGCCCATCAGAGGACAATATTAAGAATCTGTCCTTCGGACTCAGTCTGTGGTGGTATAATGATGGAGTACATGTAACGTATGGAGAGGTTCCGATGTAATCAATCCTGAACATCTCCAAGAGTATATCATTCCACTTTGGCTGCCAAAATAACACCAGAGGCAGAGGATTCAATGACATAAGACAAGGTATTAGCAAAACAGATGGAATCTATACATTCTCGATCCCGATTCCTGACTAAAATGGAGTGATTTTTGCCTAATTTGTTGCATTTTGAATATAAAGAATCTTGTATACCTGTTTGAGAAAGCCAACCCCGAAGGCTCGAGTAACCTTCAAATAACCTTTCACCCTGTCATTCATTACTGCAGAAACATCTTCAGGATGTTCCTTCTTGATCCTCTCAACTTCCTGATATTCAGAAAACGCACGTTTTAGTCTGCCTTGTCAATAGAGAGAAAGAAAACTCAAAATGGGTTTAACAAGAGGCATGAAACTGAATACCACCTTATCTACATATGTGGTGTGATCCATAGTCAGCTGAATTGAATTCAAGTTACGCAGCCTACAAAGCTCGTCACCATCGAAATCTTCAATTCTATCACGCTTGCTTTCCTCATTGATAATCTCCAAATCCTGGATTCCTTTCCTTAATCCAGGAACGGTTATGCCTTTCTGGGCCAGAACCGCACGACTATCGCCAACATTCATTAAGTAAACATCTTCTCCCTTCATCAGCATCACCAGAACACAAGAACCCATCAAAGCCAATTCTGGATTGTCGGTTGCCATTCTATCAGCACTCTCAAAATAGGCTTCCTCTGTCTTCCTCAATGCCTGCGAAAGCGCTCTCAAAACATCATAATGGTTAACTCCGTTAGAGTAGCAGTTCATTCTCTCTTTCAATTTCAAATTCAACTTCTCTTCCCATCTCTTCGTGTCACCACCTTTAGTTGTACGCTTCAAATTCTTTCCATGCTTTCTCTTCAGATCATCATAATAATTTCCTCCCAACGGAGAATTTTCTTGATCAATTAAATGCAAAACGCCCTCTGCTTTTGTTGCTGTGGATTCAACGTTGTCATTATTATTCCACAGCAACTCTTTAAGCTCCTTATGGATGTTGGTATAAAGATAAGAAAGCAAATAATCAGGGGCATCAGGTCCATTAAAACCATCATATATCCCCACAAAAATCCACCCATGTTCTTCTGATATCACTACATGTACTCTATCCTCACCAGCTTTCCCTTGTGCCCATTGTAGATTCTGGCTCCCAATTGAGAACTCACTCGCCAAATCCTCATGACCAGTATCATCATCAACAACAACAACTTGATTAATCACTTTGACATATCTAGTACTTGTTGATTCTTTAACTCTTATGGGTGCCACCGTAAGCTTTTGGCCTCGTGAGATAGTATTAGATATTGCTCTTTTTAAAGTCTTTATTAAACCGGCCTGTTGTTTCTTGGGTTTAACTTCAACTTCATCAATACTAGTAATAAGGGCAGCATGAGACAAACTACTACTCTGCAACTGATTAGTGGTACTATAATTAACAGTACTGATGTCCTTGTCTTTTTCTTTATCAAACGGACCTGAATAGAAACTAGCAGGATCAATGGGACCTGATAGAAATCCACGCTCGATAGGACCTGATAAAAAGCCACGTTCTATAGGACCTGAATAACCTGATGATGAGAGGACACCGGAGCCACGAGGGACAGGCTGAAGAGGGAGGGAAGCGAAAGAATCAGAGCTTTCAAAAGTGGATGCTCGATCCAAACCAGAGCTGTTGGAGCAGAGAGTATCATTAAGAGAGGTTGAGGATGTTGTTGATGTGTTGGCGCTTAGAGAGGCTCCGGAGATGGACCGAAACGTTGTTTTTTCCAGCTCAGAGTGGATTTTGTTGTTGCTGCTGCTGCTGCTGCTGTTGCTGCAGAGTCTGGAAGCTGGGTGAATGTATGGTCGGATGTAACAGAAGGAGTGACCTAGTCCCTCCCGGCCATAATTATCAATGGAGATATCATGGTGCCGGGCTGAGATGTCCCCTGCCCTGGCAAAACAGTGACTCACTTTTGTGACACAGTTGCCCATTAATCGAAACAATTAGTGACTGCGTCTCATTAATAAACTTGGAAGTTGATGGTTGATTGTATTTGATTGTTCATAGCAGGTAGCTAACAAGCTAAACTGGGTTTTGCAGGAGAGAAGAGCAACAGCAGCAATGGATTGAACACTACTATTCCATAGGAATTGTAAAAG
>Ga0307516_10009329_pt1 | contig 10954 bp, 12 predicted proteins | sample 19_EM_MG_FD_203310 | JGI IMG/M metagenome (GOLD analysis project Ga0307516, IMG submission 203310) | Populus trichocarpa ectomycorrhiza microbial communities from riparian zone in the Pacific Northwest, United States - 19_EM | ecosystem: Host-associated > Plants > Roots > Unclassified | place...
TGAAGACTGAGGACTTGTCTATCTATGAGGGCGGAAATGAGAGACGTTATATACAGCAGCGGCCACCTGGCCTAGATGGCGATGTCGGCATAATGTCTCGACCCCCGCAACATAAACTTCCTTTCCCAACAGAGTCCAGAACATGTCAACGAAACCCAATTCAACAGAGTCCAGAACACGTCAACGCCGCCGAGAGTTCCCTCCTCGCCGCGCCGCCTCCGCCGCCACCACATATCTAATCTATCCCACTAGCCACAAGAAAACAAGAATAGGAAAAATAGGAGATAGGTGTGATAGCGCTAATTTTCAACAGTGGATATGTGCCTCCTGCTGAAAGCAGTACAGCATGTCGAGATTGGCTGGTAACTGCTTGTCGCGCTTCGACTCGACACCGGCGGAGGCTAAGAAGAAAAAAGTGACTTTTATAGTGTTATCCCGACGCCTTCCGATGTCGGCAGACCTGGAAAGGCGAGGTCGGGATCGGTCTCCTTCTATACCGACCAACCAACCTTTAGTCTCAATCGGCTTAATTTTATTTAGACCGACCAACCGTTGGTCGGGTCGGGGTCTTGACAGACAGACTTAGGCCAGTCTTCTGACGTGACTGGTCGATGTAGAACACTGGCCGGATGCCATCTGATCTCGGTGATCGTGCCCAGTATGGCACTACGCAGCGTTGCGATGTGTTTTCTTCTGTGGAGCGCATAAATCTCACCTCTCTCCCGACGCCAATGGTCTGATGGCCGCCTACACGCCGGTGAAGATTATAACTCGCTCTGGAGTTGTATTCCTCCTGGAGAAGGATTCCAGTCCGCGGGAAATGGCAGCGCGCTCATCAACATAGGCTTCGTTGCTGTAGACCATATGGGTTTTGATACGCTTGCAGGTTTCGACATTCCACACACACGCACTCCGTCCTTCTCATCAACTCCGCTATTTACCTACCGGCACTACTACCAGCAGTAAACAGACCACTTGTCTTACGTACCGTCATGGCTGTTGCCCCACCAGCCGTTGCCCAACGCGTTCACGAGCAATAGGCGAGCATTACCCCGGCCTGCACGAGGTGTGCATGCTATGTGGCGTGGCGACAGAACTTCACACGGTTGGCGGGATAGGGCAATTTCACGTGCTGCAATTCTCGATGCAGCACGTGCCACAGAGCAGCGAAGGATGATGTGCACGAGGGACAACTCCGGCTCGGCCACGTAATCCGTACATTCGATGCACCTGCTATCTTTTTTCAGGAATTCTCCCTCGCTGTGGGGGTAGTGATATTTGGTTTTATTTTCTTGATTTCGCAACATGCCACGATGCGAACGTGATAGGGCCATCACCTGCGAGAAATTAGGCGCCGAGTACGGTAGGGTTACTGTGATGGTTAGGGTTCGGGACTGCGAATGATGTGTGGCGGCACTGCCAAGACCACCCCTGGTGGGTTCCACGTCCACCCACCAATAGAGCCGCACAGGTCATTTAAGTAGGCGACTGCCGATCACCTTTGAACTACCACTCCACACCGCCCAACGCACTCAAGCCGATTGCGCTTGCCCACCCTCCGCCACCGGGACCTCCACAGCACCCACACCCACACACTACCGACGCTGCTCATCCGCGGAGGTTGACACCTAATCCCAATGGACGAACCACGAGACGGCCCTACGGTCATTCGCGATATCTCTTTCCCAGATGGTGAGCCAACCCCGTTGCTCACTGCTCCTTGATCACTCCCTCCGACTGGTACACTAACAAATCGATGCGCGCACGGCTACAGTCAACGCCCTCAAAGAAGAGATAAATCACATCCACGACGAAATCCGGCAGAAGGTGCGGGAGTCGACCGAGTACCGTAATAAGTGCATCCAGCGAGAGGCGCTGCTGCAGCAGGCTATCCGCGCGAGCAGGTCGCGCTTGTCCAACGCAAGGGAGGCGCGTTACGTCGATGAGATCCGTAACTGGCAACACCGTATGCTCCAACTACATGAGGAAAACATTGCCCTCCTCCAGAAGGCTACCGATATTATCGCCCATTGTCTGGGACAGTTCGGATCTCATGTTGCGACCCTGGTGAGCGAGGGACAACTGCCTGTCAACGCGTTGGAGCCCGCCGAGCAGCCCAGTAACCTCACCGCCGCCAGTCAGCACATCGTTAGCGGTGGCGGTAGCGCACGCGAAGCCGCTGGCATTCGCGTAACACGTGCTCACAACCACAATAACGGCGGCACCCCCGCTATCCCGCGACTGCAGCCCCGCTCCAACAAACGCCTCAAGATTGGCCATCTTACCACGTCGTCAACGTCGTCGGTGGGAAGTTATACGACGAAACCGGCGAAGCGCGTTGTCGGCGAGCATGTGGGGGGTAACGCGATTGACGAGGACGAGGACAGCAGCACCGGCGAGGACGCAGACTGGAAGGTGTACTGCTACTGTCAGCAGGGAAGTGACGGTCACATGGTTCGCTGTGGAGACGAGGAGTGCCCGTACAAGTGGTTTCACTTGCGCTGCTTGCCCTTTGTCGAGGAGCCCGAGATGTGGTACTGTCTCAATTGTGAGAAAAAGCTCGTGATGCAGCTGTCACCGTAATTGTGGATCTGGTACGTTTTTTTTTCGGCACAACGGAATTGATTTCTAAGTGGCGCTTGCATGCTTGACACCTGGGGACTGTGGATGCCAGCATTTCGGTCCGTATATTTTTCTTCGCCGTTGTTTTGTTTTACGGGGTTTCTGCATTTGTCTTAGTGGATTTATTGGTAGTTGTTCTCTTGCGTTGTTAGGGGCGTATCAAAGTTCTACATTTCTGCATGCATCTTGCAAACAGCGTCTGCTTCTAAACGGGTGTCAGGGGTGGTGGGGGCAAAAGGGCGAAGGGAGACTCAACGTATGTGTATCCTTTAAATTTTAAGACCACTTTCTAGGCGAAATTCCTAGGATGACCCACCGTCTTTTTATTGACTAGGATAGACCACCGTTCTTGAGTGATAGCTAGCAACACCCACCCTCACCGCCAGCACGCTGTGGAGCTTAGTTTCGTTGATTGGTCATCAACACGTGAGGAGGCAGGGGTGAGGGGGGGAGCGGGACTGTTTTGTGGTTTGCTTTCTTTCTTTCTTTTGAGAGTCCTTCTCTCCTGCTAGAGGGTCATCGACACGAACACTCGGCGAATCCAAGATATATCATCTCCACCTCTTCATCAACTTCATCATCCGTCTTCATCCCTCCACATCGTGAACCTTCATATGTACGACGTAAACCAGCAGCACGATTGAGTTGGTTTTAGGGTTTTCAACGCCATGCCGCTGCGCCTCACAGATTCGCGTCTCGCAACAACGCTTACCCTTTATTTGGAAAGACAAGACTAAAGCTAGTACAGCTAAGTATGTGCCTTGCGGCATCTATGTGCGTAGTGACTAAGACCTTTACAGGTTGGGCAACGTGGCGGGGCCTTGTCAGGAATATCAGGGAGTCTTCCCATGTTGTGTCCTCCCAGTTTCCTCCTCATTTCACCTTTGCTCATCCTCTTCTTTGCCGGCCGCCCTCTAGGTACGCGTTGTCAGGGGTGGTTCACACGGCATAGCCTCCCTCTCCCTAAAAATAAACCACTTTTTTTTCCAAATCCTTACAGCAGCAAAATATAACTTCTCCTCTTACGGGAATTAGCAATGCTTACAGGAGCTACAGGTGCTACGGGAGTTCCCTAGGAATTCTCAAATTTTTTGCTGATGCAACCGGCATGCCGTTTTGAAACCTCGGAACCTGACAGATTTGCACAGGGATGCCAGAGGGATCGACGTTGCGGATGACGCCGAACGGACGGATGTGCTGGACGTCATCAATAGCCTGAGTTTGATGGCTAATGACGCGGCCGACGCCGGACAGCCAGACGATGGACGAATCGACGTTCCAGACGCTGGACAGCCAAACGCCGGACAGGCGGAAGCCGGACAGCCGGATGACGGAAGGATGTTCACCTTACTCACTGAACCCTGTCGAGCGGAACTATTCCCTTCGCGGATACTGGGGCTGCTCTGGAACGGTACCCAGCAATGTAAGGAGATATCACTAGCTGAATGCAAGGAAAGGGATGGTCGGCTACTGTACGGTGATTCTGTCTATGTGCCGGACCACCCACCACTTAGGCTGCAACTGCTACAAGACCATCATGATCCGCCGGCTCTGGGTCACCCGGGACGTGCCAAAATCCTTGAACTGCTCACGAGGAAGTACTTCAGGCCATCAATAAGGAAGGATGTCCATTGATTCGTACGAAACTGCCATGTATGCGGCCGAACGAAGTCCACACGACATGCACCGTATGGAGTCCTGAGACCGTTGTCGGTACTGGACCAGCCATGGCAACACATATCCATTGAATTTGTAACTAGCCTACCGTGGTCCATGGGTTCCGACGCTATTTGTGTGGTGGTGGATCGATTCACCAAGTAGAGGCACATGATCACCTGCACGACGACGATTACAGCTGAGGAACTGGGCGCCCTTTTCTGGGACAGGGTCTTCCGCTACCACGGCCTACCAAAGACCATTATGTCGCACTGAGGACCGCAATTTGTGTCCCGCTTTTGGAAGCACCTCTGTTAGGGTTTGAAAATTGACGCATACTTTCTACTGCATTGCACCCACATACAGACGGACAGACCGAGCGAGTGAATGCAGTGGTGGAGCAACAACTCCGGGCTTATATCGCGTACCTCCAGGACAATTGGGCAGATTATCTCTTTCTGGCAGAGTTTGCAGGCAACAACCAAGAATCAGACACCACCACCTTGTCGTGCCAATTGCGGGTTACATCCCCGGTACGGCATCGTGCTGGACCTTTGAGTGGATGCTCCGGAAGAGAGGGAGGCACAAACCGCAGCGGAACAATTGGAACTTATTCATGAAGTAGCCCAAACCGAGATGCAATACGCCCAGCCACGAGAGGCAGAGTGGGCAGATGCCCACACAACTCCTGCACCAGTCTTCCAACCCGGTGACCTGGTATGGGTGGACGGCCGGAACTGGAGGACTACACGCCCAAGTCGAAAGTTGGAAAATAAGCACCACGGAACCTACCGTGTTGTCCGAACCATAGGAACTCACGCCTATGAGTTGGACATACCAGCGACCATACAAAAACACCGAACCATTCCTGTATCACTTTTACACGCCGCTGCAGACGACCCCTTTCCGGGTCAGATGCTCACGCCACCCCTGCCAGTAATCGTTGAAGGAGAAGGATCGGAGGTAGAAGAGATTCTGGACAGTAGGAGGATGAGAGGACGGTTGCAATATTTGGTGAAGTGGAGGGGATTTACGGACCCAACATGGGAACCCGAAGAGAACCTTGCCGAGGTGCAAGCGGTGGACATATACCAGGGACGTTACCCAGAGCGGCCAGCACCCGTACGGGCTGCCCTCGCGGGAACTCGGGCCTAAGGGGGGGCTACTGACACAGCGCGTTCCAGCTAGGCCACGACCCTTGGCGCCGACTGGAATGAGGGAGGATGGAATATGGAGTGACGCCGTTCGGGCGACGGATATCCTTAAAAGGAGCCGTCGCCCACTTCTTTCTTTCTTTCTTCCTTTTCCTTCTTCACGCAACAACTTGTTTCCTAACTTTCCCCAATAAAAGAACCGCACTTTCTTTTCCACCACCCTTCTCTCTCGCCGCGTGCCGTCTGCCCGCTGCACGCCGTCACTGACTTGTCGACGCCCCGCACACTGTGCGCCGTCCGCCCGCTGCGCGCCGTCCTTGTCTTGTCCTCGCCCCGCTCGCGCGGTCCGTCTACCAGTTGCGCGCCGTCCTAGTCTTGTCCTCTTCCCGCTCGCTGCGCGCGGTTCTTGCCGTGTCATCTGTCGGAAGCCCAGCCAGACCCTGCCCCGTTACACAAGTGGTGGACGCGCAACTACAGGCATAGAGTCTGTGAAGTGGCCCCTCTTGTAAGAGGACACGTCAGCCAATGCAGGATTCTGTCTAGGACAACGGACTGGCGTGACCTAGAATTCCTGCGCTTCTTATCGCGGATACCAGTCGCAACCAATCAAACGCAGACCAGGAATCCGGTGGCCAGAAACCAAATGTCACCCCTTCGATGAGTTCCCGGGACACCGACCAGGACGAGTAGCTCCGGGCTTTGGCCCACGCCCACCTTGGCTGGTGCGCACGTGAGGGTATTCCCTGCCTTATCTTACCCGTGAGGCAGTTGTTGCGCGAGCTGTTTGGTAGTCACCAAAGTGGCAGACAATCCGCCGAAGAGCCGCGAGCAAGCCGTGGGGAAAGATGCAGGGCCCGTCACAAATCGAATCCTCCACTGAAGCGCCGCGAGCGAGCTGTCGCGCAAGAAGCCGGACCCGTCTCGAATCGAATCCTGTGTCGTAACGCCGCGAGTGAGCCGTTGGGCAAGACGCCGAGCGTGTCTCGATACGAACCATCCGCCAAAGCGCCGCGAGCGAGCTGTTGGAAAAGACGCAGGCCCGTCTCGAATAGAATTGTCCGCCGAATCGCTGCGAGCGAGCCAGCCGGCAAGACGCCGGGCCCGTCTCGATCTGAACCTTCCACCGAAGGGCCACGAGCGAGCCGTCGGGTCAGACGCCTAGTGCGTCTTGATCTGATCCTGCGCCGAAGCGCCGTGTGTGAGTCGTCTAGCAAGCCACCGGGCCCGTCTTGAATCGAATCCTCCGCCGAAGTGCTGCGAGCGAGCCGTCGGGCAAAACGCGGGGCCCGTATCGATCCGAACCATCTGCCGAAGCGCCACGGGTGAGCAGCCAGGCGAGCCGCCAGGCCCGTCTTGATCCGATCCTCCGCCGAATGTGACACTGGGGTTGTGACAGCAACCGGAGTCGTAGAATCAAAATGATATTCAGGTTACTTTCGATAATCCACAATGGAATAATCTTAGATCTTGTTTGTGGTATTTTTCGTGAGGGAGTTGGTTTTTTCCGCCTTTTCTTTACGGCATTCGCGTGAGGATTCCTTCGGATATATACAGGTGTGTTCGTCACTTGGTCCCTCTAGGCGGCAGTCATTAAGTACTGAGGGGGGTCATGGCAGCGAAGCGGCGAAAACGAGGGATTGGTGGACAAAAGGGGTTAGCGTGGATGAGGGGATGAGTTAGTCACCCTGAGGTGTTCTTTAGCTCGACTCCGTGGGGTTTTTGCTCCTTATCCCACACACCTGCAGGGTCACAACCTATTTCTTCTCCACACCACCCATTTCTTCGTTCCATCCGTGACCCATCTCCTTATTGCTCGCCCCCTTAGGGTTTAGACTTGATCTGGTGCGCCAAACCCAGAACGGTGTCGACTGACCTTCAGCTCCCAAATCAGAGGAGAGAGTGAGCTGTCACCAGACTTCCATCGTCAGGAAGCCAGATCCTCGTTTCAAAAGTAGCTGCCAGCGAGCAGTCAGCGGTAAGCGCGGGGGCCAGCATGTCGAGGCCCGTTACTGGACGTCTTTTCTTAGCTCGATAGTAACTTCGCTGACCAAGCCTGATTCCAAGATTTCCGAACTGGCGGACGCTACAGATTGGCGTCAGCTCCGAGCAGAACGCTTAGCGGAACGAATCAGAGAGAGAGCTCGTGAGCAATACGAGTTCCCAAGGCGAGATCATCATCGCTGAATCAGAGAGTCATCGCTGGAAGAAAGAGAGATCACTGGATTGAGGAGTCTGTCGATTGACGGAGACAATGGATCGAGCGAACTGCAGGAGCAGCCGAATCACGAAGAATCGGAAACCAAACCGACCGGAAATCAAGACCCGACTACAACTCAAAGCCCGACTGAGAACCAAGAACCGACAATGGCGACAGCTGCGGGAACTCAGAACAGGATTGTCACGGAGGCCATGAAAATTCCGAACGTCATCGTGATGGCCGCTGCCGGGTACCAGTTGATCAAGACGTTAGGAGGCAAGGAAGGAGAGGATGTTGAGGGCTTTCTGAAGAATGTCTCAAGGTACATCGAGCTTAAGGTTTCGAATGGGATGTATAAGTCAGATATGAAGCAACACATGGACCACGTTACTCTGATTTACTCCCGTTGCGCGTGCAGAGTTCAGGAATACATTGACACTATGGACGATGAGTGGGAAGTGAACCCCACGGTTGTTCGAGACGGGCTGAACTGTCGGTATCAGAGAATGAGAGATACTGGTGTCGAGGACGATGTGAATCCTATGGACAGCCTACGACAGAAACCGAACGAGACCTTCCGGGGTTATATCCAGCGGACGCAAAATCTAGCAGGACTCTGTAAAGGTCGGGACGACCTGTACAAGGGTTTGACGTCTAGATTCTGTCCAGGAATCCGTGATGGAGTCAACGGAAAGACGTTGATTTCGGTCCCTGCTGTTCAAGAGCAAAAGGGGAAGATCCGCTGTGAGACGTGCATGGCCTATGCCTAGGGCCTGGCCGGAACCGAGGAGGAACCAGCGTATGACAGACAACGGTCCGCCTATTTTGACAACGATGATTCGGACTCGTCGGACTCGGATTCCTATTCCAGTGATGATGAGTGGGATCGTCACAGAAAGAAGAGTAAAGATCGGAAGCACCGGAAGACCCTGTGGAAGCGAAAAGAGAGAAGAAATGTGAAGGCCTCGGAGAAGCTATCGGACCTTCAGAAGATGAGGGAGGAGGAAGCTCAGGGGAAGACGGAAGAAGCTTGGAAGAAGGTAGAAGAAGCTTGGAAGAAGGAAGAAGAAGCTTGCCGAAAAGAAGAAGAAATCCGTCAGAAGGAGGAAGACGTTCGCAAAGAGAAAGAAGTAGTCCAGAAACAGCAAGAAGCCACCTGGAGGCAGATGGAAGAAATTCAGCGCCAGCTAGAGGAAATGAGGGTTCTCAAGATTCAAGGACCACTGGGCTATGGACATGCCAACCTGGTGGAGAGCGGACAGGGAGGATCCGGACCGGTAAATGCGAATCTGATCGAGGCCGGGTGTCCTGGCTGGATGGCTGGGAATCCAGACATTGTCTGCTACAACTGTGAGACCCCTGGCTATTGTGAGTCCTGTTGTTGGAAGCCCAGGGTGTCACCTGCGATCTGTGACTAGAATATCCAGAGAATCAACGGAAATCGGCCGTACAACCCACCTGCTCGTAACGGACGCCGAGGTCAGTATCCGCCCAGGTATGAGCGCGGATCTTATGTGCCCCCAGATCGATACCTTGAGGAACCCCCGAGAGAGAATCCTACCCAGATGCAACGCGAAGTGGAGGAACTTCGCCAACAGATTAGAGATCTTTAGCATGAGAGACAACCACCGCAGGCTGAAGGATCCGGGACGGCCCAGCAAGGAAAAGGAACTGGCAGCAACAGACGAACACTTGGATCGGGACGAGAAATTGGCCGCGAACTGGCTGTTATCAGCATGATTGAGACCCATGATGTTGGTATGCTGAGCTCAGCTTTGGAAGACATGCATTATGAGGACGTTCTGCAGTGGGAAGGTGTAGACCCCAAGCAAGCTAATAAGCGGAAGCGAACTGTCTCGGACGGAGAAGCTGTAGAACAGCGGCCTCAGACAAAACGACTGACCTTGAAACCAATTAGCCGAGCAACCCCAGGACTTAACATTCCGGAAGAAGATTTGGCAGATATACCTGCCGCGGTCAACCCAGCCGATCTGCACGAAAAGCCAAGAAGGAAACGTCGTCCTCTGAAAGAGCGTGAGCCTATTCAGATGATGAAAGGGCAACCAAAATTCAACACCGTGGCGTCCCTGACGGATACCGAGGTGAGAGGATTGACCTATGGCCAGCTCTTCATGTTGGCTCCTAGTACCCGGCAAGAAGTGTCTTACGGACTGGTTTAGGAGCGGACTCCTAGGAACGGGAAAGCCAAGGAAAAACTTGGGTCCCTGACCGAACCGGTGTTCCCGGCCAATCGATCCGGAACCGTGGAAAAAACCTTGCCTGAGTCTGTGGGAACGATCGTCAACTTTTACACAACCGCTCGGGTTACTGAGGCAGGAGGGAATCACCCTGCAGGAATCCTGAAGCGCGTCCTTGTGGATGGAGGATCGGTCCTGAATATGATGCCTTTCTCACTGGCCCGCCGGATGGACCTGATCTTACGCCCGCAGACCGATGTAGTCATGAAAACCGCCGCTTCAACATTCCATGAAATAAAATACTACGTGAATCTTGATGTCACAGTGTCTGGAGTGACTGCGTCAATCCGTTGCTATTGTCTGCCAGAGCAAGGTGGTCGATCCTCATACACGCTACACCTGGGTCGAAGATGGATGAAGCAGATACCAGCACTGGAGACTACAGCAAGGACATTTATCAAATCCATGATATGGCCGGATACCGATACACCATGGAAGCTTCGTCGGTGTCTTTCCAAGAGAAGGGAAACTTCCCTCAACTGTGTACTGGGATGGTAGACTCTGGAGCGGAACGATCTGGCTTGGATGAGGAATCGGCCAGTAAATTGAAGATGTCTCACAATGACCTGTGTGAGATACTCTACCGGAAGACAAAAGCTCAAGCGGCTGAGACCGAGACGGACATCGATGAGGATTCTGATGAGACGGATGCTTCGGACGCAGACTCTGAGTCAAGCGAAAATGATGACGCAGAGTACTCGGTGGACAAGCACTCGGGAAATGGAGTCCGCCACAAGGTGCCGGGCCTCCGAATGGCGGCGAGAATGGGAGCGGCTCGGTTTCAGAAGAATTAGGAGCAGGCATTGATTGCTCGGAGTTGGCGCAGGTTGGGAATTGGTGTTAAGGACCGGTGAGGTCGAAGGTGGTGAGGTTTGAGGAGGTCACGGATATTTCTTACAGCAGAATACTTTCTAAAGTACAGGGACAAAAGTTTCCGTACAGGGGCCGTTTTACACCAAAAATACCCGTTTTCACACAACCAAAAACCACTCTTTACTTGACGGAAAAAAACTGTGCCTTTCACAGACGTCTTAGAATCGTAAGAATCATCATCTATAAAAATCTTG
>Ga0307516_10009330_pt1 | contig 10953 bp, 11 predicted proteins | sample 19_EM_MG_FD_203310 | JGI IMG/M metagenome (GOLD analysis project Ga0307516, IMG submission 203310) | Populus trichocarpa ectomycorrhiza microbial communities from riparian zone in the Pacific Northwest, United States - 19_EM | ecosystem: Host-associated > Plants > Roots > Unclassified | place...
CTGGAACTCGCCATCGGGTGGGATGAAGCGGATCGTCTTCTCCGAGTCGAATTCATTTGAACGCACGCATTGGTGGAATTGACAATCATACAATTTCGCGCCCTCTATGCTCGCACTTGCAACAGGCTTGTCGTTCAAAGCGAGCTTACACTCCGGCATGCCTGAAAGGTACGCTCTCATGAAGATGCGGCCGTCCACCTCGGCTCGTAGAATGTTTCCTGGACACAAGGTACGTTCAAAACCGGACCAAGAGCAATTGCGTGTGTGCTCACCCATTCCGCTCAAACAGAGGTTCACGGTTTCCACCACGTCGACAAAGACTTCGTTCTTCTTATGCTTGACGTCCGTGGGACGCCAACTCGTGGTGTCGGTGGCTCCTATAGTGACCCTTGGATATTCTTCCTGAAGTGACCGTTAACAAGCGCGTCAAGTCCACCAACCGTAGCTGTTACCGATGAGATGATACCTTCCGTCATGATGAAGGTCTTGAGGGTATCGATCCCGCTAGTCTGTGAACCAGCTGTGAACCCAGTCCTCTCGATGTAGGTGCCTCACGGAAAGCGCCGATCCCTCATTCCAGTTGCAGTCGCGGATCGACGTGCTGCCCGACGCGCCGAGCGGAATCCACAAGTCTCCCGGTCAACTCCCCAACCACTTACGCGTCCAACAGCCAAACTCGTGGTTTCCTCACTCTGCGGTTCAAGGACATGGCTCAAGGATTCAACTCCACCCCCACGACGTTCGCGATACGGACTTGGGACGAGAAGGTTGTTCACAAAGTCTTTCGCGTTTGACCCAACCGACGCGGTCCACGTTGACCCGACCATGGAATCACCCCCACGCCCCATTGACGGCTTTTTAGGCACGACCCCACTCAGAACGACGGTTTCCCCATACCTTACCTTTCTACACGACCCCCACGAACGTCCACATCCCCCATCAACATGCGGCCTCCCCAATTTGCCTCGATCCCTCTCGTAGCCGGCGATGGCTCGAGGGAGGCGCATCGGTGCTCAGCTTGCACAGAGCAAACCGTGTACTGCTTCAAATGTTCAAGTCCGGCATTCACGTTCAACGCTAAAGGAGGGGCCAACCGGTCACTCGTACCCCGCTCCCACGGCCCAGGGTAAGGCGCTACAGCTTCGGAACCCAGGGTCTGCAAGCTGGCACCAAAGATACCATGTCCTGTGTCCTCACCCGTCCGTTAGCCTGAAAATTCGCTCATGGCCTTGTCACTCTTCTCAGACTGCCAACGACCGCGTCGGTTCCTAAATAGGCTCCCCCCCCCCATTCCACTCCAGGCTCCTGTCCCTCTCGTATCGGAACTCGAATGGTATTGTGCGACTGGACCCGTTTTCGCTCCTTCCGCCACCATCCCTTACTCCGGCTGCGTTGCTTCCGCACGGCCGATGCCACGTGTTCCTGTTGTTCCTGGATCACTGGATGTCGGGCGTTGAAAGGGTGAGGCTCACAATTAGACTCGCCTGAGTTTGATGGAGGGGTTAGTGCGGTATCGTGTAATCACCTTGCAGGTTGACAGAACGAATAGAAATTGGCATACTGCACTCCTATTGACTCACCCGCTGGATCCGTGCTCCTGGACTCTGCGTTCTCCAAAGGTAGATCAAGGGGGGAGAAGAGCAGCCACAACATGTGCATGGGGGGCGCGCCGTTCCTGGTGTATCGTCGTAGTCCTACGCCTCCGCCGCGCACGATACCAGGGTCCATTCGCGATGACCCCCGACACCTTTCGCAAGAGAAATCCACCCGGCAAGCAAGGCTCAGGAAAAGGACGGTGTCCCCATATCTGGTATTGCCGGGTTTCCGGTACGCCAGATATTTGGATTAAATCGTGTGGTGGGCAGATTGAACCCTCCGAGGAGAACATCCGAGCTGTTAAGGGTGGCCATTACGCCGGTCGCTATTTTACCTCTCTTGATGGTACTCGATAAACATATGTAGTTCCGTTGTGTACGTAATGTGCAAACATAAGAAGAGACACGGATGGTGGATGTGAGAAGTGAGCGTCGGGCTGCAAACGATGATGCTACCGTTCGACTGAGCTAAAACTCTCGCATGTACCAGAATGCCGCGGCATCGTTTAGGCAGGAATGAATAACGCCCACGTCAGGTCGTGCGTTGCGGTCCTCCAGCCAACACAGTTCAACGGTCCTCCACAGCTCGTTGTTGAATCCAAGTTGTTTAGCCCCCTTCGGTTTGGCCGGTCGGACTCCCTCCGTAATCGCATGGACGGCTAGAATATCCGATGGGAACTTGAGGTAAGGATGGTGCCCGCACAAGACCTGAGTTATGACAACCGTCAGTCGACTGACCACAACAATGAATTTACTCGTGCGGGCACCTACTTCGTAGATGACCATCCCGAGGGCATAGCAATCAGACTGCCTGGTCGGCCGATTGCCTTCTGATTCCGGCATCCCAAACCTCTCCGGATCTAGCAGCTCGGGACTCATCCAGCGGCGGGTCCCCCCACCAGTGAACGACATGAGCGAGTCTTTCGAGGTCAACGACGCCTGAGAGGCCCCAGCGGTAGCGCGAGTTACGATACCAGTGATGGTTGACAGACCGAAGTCGGCGATGCAGGCTCGCCGGTCCTTGTTGACCAGTATGTTTGCCTTCGTAGATGTAAGTGCGGAAATATTTAATTTGGAGGAAGTGAAACACACCCCTTTCAAATCCCCATGTACCATGCGGAGGTCGTGCATGTACTTCAACCCATTTGCAACGCCGGCCAACTGAAGGGTATCATCAGTAATGGTGCTGCGGGATTAGGTTACAACATACAAGCTCAGTGCGGTTTACATGCTCATCCCTCTTGACAAATTCGTTGATGTTTCCGTGTTCCATCCACTCGGAAACCAAAGCGAACCGGTATTCATTCAATGTCACCCCAAGCAGCGGTAAGATGTTGGGGTGCCGGAGGTGCTTCCAGGCGACTCCCTCTCTGCAGAATCTCTGCAACCCGTTCACCCAGGTGGATATAATGGTGTAGATAAAACACTCACGCTGCGGATGAGGTCCAGGTCACTGGTGACGTACGCACGCACAACTTTGATAGCTACCAGACGTCCTTCGTATGTACCCCGTGACACGTCGGCAAAGCCCCCGCATTCAACTTCCACGGAGTCTTCTGAGCAGTCAGGGATGTGCATGGACTTTGGGATCACACGGTGCCGGCTGCATATTTTGCAAAGCTCGTTGAGCAACTTGAGCTGCTCTCGATCCGACATAGTGTTGGTTTCGAGACGCTACAACCCGTGTCAGCCTGGGGTGTGGAGGAGGGTGAAAAAGCATACCTCATTCATTTCATTAACACGCTTCTGAATTTCTGGCTCCGAATCTCGCAGAAACTGGAAGAAAGAAGCAACCCGCGGGAGGATTTTTCCACGTTGCCGCTGTTGGCTGGGTAGCAAAAATGTGCGGTATATAACAGAGAGTTTGCATCGTCGTTTTGGTTTGTTGTGCCAGCCAGTTGCGATCACGTTCCAAACGTGGTCCTGCAATAATAGACCCTGGCTTGAGTCTAGTATTGGACGGGATGGTCGTTTACCGGCGCGAATATCGGTGGCCATGTCCTTGACACCACTTCCATGATAGGGCAATACCCCTGTGAGGACCTGGTCATAATCAGACAATGATATCACGTAGTAGAATGATTTCCAAAACAGGTGCACACCGAAAAAGAGGTCATCGCAATGGAGTAAATATCGCTCTCTTTTGAAGGATCAAGCACCCGATAGAAATCAACGACATCGTTGGTACGTTCCGGGGCCATGTAGCGGAGGGTTTCTGGTTGATTGTACCGGAATCCGTTCCCTGTAGGCACCCCCGTAATCGCAAAGTCTCCGAGACACGCCTGACCGTCCTGAGTGATCAGGATGTTGCTCTAGACGCATTGAGCATTAGTATGCGGGTTTACTCAATCCTTCATTTTACCTACCGGACTGATGCTTCCGTGTAGAATACCCAACTCATGAAGGTGCGCGAGGCCGCGGCACACTTGTGCAAGCTATTGCAGGTGTGGTTAGCGGATTGTCCCCATCAACTCAAGCCGATGCGCTCGTACAAGCATCAGACGGGCTGCACCCGGGTTCATTTGGGTATACTGAGTGATGTTCCCGTCTGGCATCCACGGACTCATGATGCAAACCGGAAACAGCCCCTGCGAAACCTGGATGACAGGGAGCACATTCGGATGAGAATTGATCCTACTCCTCCCGACCACGTGATGGTATGTCTGGTACGAAGCGAACTGAGTACACCTCCGATTGAATGCAACAGTCACCATACCCGTTCGACCTCCCTCAGACTGTCTAAGTGCATAAACCGAACCACCTTAACGCACACCGATTCCCCCTGATATTCTCCCTTCCAGATGTCAGTGAATCCAAGGGGAATGTAGCGTGGGGGCTTGTCGTGCAGTTCCAAGCCGGGGAAAATCCGCGATCCACGAAGGAGAGCGTGGATCAAGAGTCTGGTCCGAGGGTCCAAATGGACGCCTATGCTCAGCCCCTCGGGTATGATCTAAATGCCAGAGGCGTCAGACACTGAGAGGGGATTTGGCGGGGGAGAGGTACCTCACGAAACGTCTTCACCAACGTAGTCGCTTCCTCTGATGACAAACCTGTCGGCGAAGCTTTGCCGCTTGATATCACCTTGGAGATCAACAATATGCGTTTGTGGACCTCTCCCCGGAAGTTGTTCTTGTGAAAAATGGGATATGTGTGTATAAAGTCCTCCCCCAATCGAATGAGGTCTTCGGAACCAAGGTGGGGAAACTCAACTCAATCATCTGTCAGTCAAGTACCACTGCTTGAGTTTAGTTGGGTTGATGGCTCACTCTTGGAAGGGTCTGCCCAACTCATAGCTGCTCATCCAAGCGGGAAGATAGTGGCGGCAGAAAGGGAAGGGTGTAACTCGCTGTTGTGTTCAAACGAGGGGTATACTCCCGGCCTCGTGGGGACCACGTTCCCTCGCTCTGGGCACAGAAATCTGAATTGATTACATAAAGTACGACTTGCATGAGGGGAGAGGGAACCGCGACCTGAAGACGTTCTCCCTCTGGGAGCTCCGAGATCGACCAGTCCGCCGCTGCGCGCCGATTTCTAAATCGTAGTACCGTGCACGTGGCGGACTGGTCACGAGTCTAGTTGATAAATCGATAAAGTTTCGCCAAACTCTGGACGACAACCCCCTTTCCTCACAAGGGTTCCGGGGTTTCGTACCATGGCCAGTAATGGGCCGGGGTTTTGCGGGCCACCCTTGAGAACCACCTTCTGGAGGTGACAAATTCGATCACCTTTATGTGCGCATCTGCACCGTGAACAGAGGCACAGTGACCGTCAATTAGTACGTGTAGGGCAATGGCTGTGCGGTGATTGGGCCAGTTCAAACGAACGACGAACGAGTGGAGAGGGGAAGGGAGTTGCATAAGACACCCACGGACCGTTTTCTCCCTTGCAAATCGTACACCGAAATGAGTTGACCGCGATTCAAATCTCGGGGAGAATTGGGTGTCGGAGAGCTTCGCCGACCGCTGGTGAACTTACTCACACCATCCCGTACAACTGATAGGTCCTAGTATCGGCTATCAGTCCTCACGTCGTGGGCGTTGTTCTCTTCAAGGGAGAGTTTGGGAGCGCACATCCAGTGGACGAGTCGATAGAGACGCAGAATCCCAGTATCTATTCGTTCTGTCAACCTGGGGGATTATTACACGATAACGCATCAACTCCATCGAAATCAAGCGGAGTCGGGCTTAGTGGTGAGCCTCGTCCTTCGGGATATCAGCCTCCAGGAATAACAGGAATGCGTCCGTATCGGTCGTCCCGGGAGCGGCGTAACTAACATCAACGGTGGCGGCGGAAGGAGTGGAAACCGGTCGCGTCATGGTCGGCGGGAAGGGGAGCGGAGAACTCTTTTACGGAACCGACATGGTCATTGACAGCCCAAGAAGAGGTCGGGGGTGGCGTCGAGGTTGAGGGACCGGTGAAGACGCAGGACGTGGTAGCTTTGGCGCTGGGTTGTAGACCTTGACTCAGGGAGGGGCAGATCTTTTTTGGGGACAGATGAGGATGGCGGGAACCTCGCGGACCCGGAATCAGTCAGCGTCCGAACGGGTGAACGCATGAGTGCCAGAACAAACGGTGAATTTCCGGGCTTTGGGTTGTGAACTGGGATACGCACGACTGAGAGGGCTTGTCCGGCGACGAAGGACACGAGGGGAGGGTAGAGAGATTTGAAGGAGAGAAGGATCGGGTGAGTTTGAAGAGAAGACGAGTTCCAGGTGTAGCACGGCCCGAACCGAGGTCCTAGACGGGAGGAATAAAAGGCCCAAGTCTTCCCTCACCGTACGATCCCACGAAGTCAACAATGCTCTCCATCGCTATCCGAAATTCCGCCGCTCAATGCTCGCCCGTGGATTCTCCAACGATGGTTCCGTCGCTCAGTCCCAAGGTTTCCGGTCAGTCCCACCCTTCGGTTCTCGTGGATTAGCGAACTCCTGATCCTCCACCTACAACAACAAGAAAAGGGCACACCTAGAAACCGCACCGTCAGATGCCAGGGGTGCTTCAGATAGCGTGAAGAGCGGTAGAGCTGGCAGAATTATCTGTCAAAACCTCCGATCAATCCGAGGACAACGGCCAGTATAGCGCGGCTGTGGTCTGGTCGTCCTGTGCGGGCCACACACATGATTTTGATAGCTACCTGACGTCCTTCACGTGCACCCTGCGGTACGATAACAAACCCCGGATTCGATTTCTATGGACTCTTTCGAACAATCCGGGATGCGCATGGACTTTGGGCTCACACCGCACCGGCTGCCCGTTCCAATTTGACTGAATAATCTGCTCGTCGACTACTATTATCCATTTTGCGCGTTTTGTTATGTTAGTGACTCACCTTTGATGGTCCACGTCGAACGAAATTGCGGTGGGGAAGGCGCGGTCAAGCGCGGTCACCCAGAAACCGGTTTCCTCCCCTTCTCCATCTCTGCATGGCTCTCAACTCCGTATTCTGCCCAAGGTTTCGCCTGAATCGAATGTTGTATGGGTGGAGTCGATCCGGGATACACACGAGTCTGTTGGTGGTACGCATACATGCGATCGCCGGCGCATCGGAGTGATGAAACTTGCCACAGAGCGGTTCGCAATGGTGGCGACGACTGCTCCATTAAGTACTGGTGCGAAACCGTGGGTTGAGGACCTTGGAAGGTTTGGGAGCGGAAATGGGGGGCAATCGACCTCGAGATGGTCGCAATTGACAGCGTGAGACGAAACCCCGGAAAGCTCTCCCTCCCGCTCGCAGCACGTTCTGTCACGTACCGCGTCCTTCCTCGTTTGACCTCAACTCCCCTACCTTTCCGCCGCCGTGACCTTTCCGCTTGGACGAGCAGTCATGGAGGACTACGCATACCCTTCCGAAAGTGAGTCGCCAACCATGCTGAAATCGAGTAGCGGTAGCTGACCAGCAAATGATTTAGTTGAGTTCCCTCCCCTTGGTTCTGAGGACCTCATTCGATTGGGGGAGGACTTGTTGCACGCATATCCTGTTTATTGCAAGGATAGGAATATTAGGTCCCTCTGGCAAGAAAGACGCGTGTCATCGATCGCCGACGCGATATCAAGGGGCATAACCTCTCCGGCATCACCTGAAGCGAGAGAATTGGTGGAAATGTTTCGTACTGTACCTCACCCCCACCGAATTCCCTCTCAGTGTTTGACGCCTCTGGTGGTTTAGGCCGTTCGCGTTGACCCGGGTGTTTGTTCAGACCCGTGGACTAGAGCTTTGACCCACGCCCTGCTCCGTGGGTCGCGAATCTTCCCCGACTTAAAACTCGATGATAACCCCCCGGTCTACAGTCCTCTTGGATTCGCGGACATCTGGAAGGGACTATCGTGGAGAGCCGGTGTGCGTCAAGGTAGTTCGGGGACGGAAGTTGATCTGCCTGAGGGAGGTCGAAGGGGTACGACGACCATTCTATTCAATCGGAGGCGTACTACTCAGCTCACCCCATCCCAGATATACCGTCGTGTGATCGAAAAGAGCAACAGGACTTTCATCCGAATGTGCTCCCCGTCATTCTGGTTTCGATGGCACGTTTCCGTTTTACATCATGAGTCCGTGGATGCCAGATGGGAACATTACCCAGTATACCCAAATGAACCCGGGGGCCGATCGTCTGATCCTTGTACGTGCTCATCAGCCTGGAGATTGATGGGGACGATCCACTGATTATGCCTGCAATAGCTTGCGCAAGTGTGCCGCGGCCTCATGCACCTTCACGGGTCGGTATTATACACGGCAGTATTAGTCCGGGAGGCGAAATGAAGGATCGAATGAACCCGCACGCTAATGCTCAGCGTGTCTAGAACAACATCCTGATTGCTCGGAACGGTCAGGCGTGTCTCGGGGACTTTGCGATCGCGGGGTCGTTCAAAGAGTTCTCATCTGGGTACCATCGGTCGGAAACTCTCCGGCACATGGCCCCGGAACGTATCTCGACGAGAGGCGCTCCCTTTCTGGTGGAAGCCTCTTCGAAAGAGAGCGATGTTTACTCCCTTGGGATGACTGTTTTCTCGGTATGTGCCTCTTTTGGAAACCATCCTACTGCATGATACAATTGTCTCGTTACGATCAGGTCCTCACGGGGGTATTGCCGTATCATGGAAGGAGCGTGACGGGCATGATCACCGACATTCGTGCCGGTAAACGACCATCCCGTCCAGTACACTCAGTCCAGAGTCTACGGTTGCAGGACCCCGTTTGGGATATGATCACGGCCGCCTGGCACGATCCACCAAACCAGCGATGCGAACTTTCTGTTATGTATTACGCATTTCCACCACTCAGCCAGCAAGATGTCCAGCACGTTGAATCAGGTGATTTAAACCCTCAAAACGATGGAAGCCGAACGACAACTGGAACGTCCCAAACACCGAAACGGCAACTGGGGAAAATCCTCCCACGAATTGCCTGTCTTCCAGTTCCTACAAAACTCGGAGTCAGAAGTCCAGAGGCAAGTTAACGAAATGAATGAGGTGAGGTTTTCCACATCCCCCTCCTCCCCAAAAAAGGCTGATACCGCTCACAGCGTCTTGAGAACGACGCCATGTCGGATCGGGAGCGGCTGAAGTTGCTCAATAAACTTTGTACAACGTGCAGCCGGCACCTTGTGATTCCAACGTCTATGGACATCCCCGACTGCTCGGAAGGTTCTGTGGAAGTCGAATCCGGGGGCTTCGCCGACGTATCGCGGGGTATATACGAAGGGCGTCAGGTGGCTATTGAAGTCGTGCGCGTGTACGTCACCAGTGACCTGGACATCATCCGCAGCGTGAATATTTTACCTATGCCATCGTGGTCGCCTTTATGGATGAATCGCAGCGATTCTGCCGAGAGGGGGTTGCTTGGAAACACCTCCGGCATCCCAATATCCTACCGCTGCTTGGGGTTTCGCTGAATAAACACCGGTTTGCTCTGGTTTCCGAGTGGATGGAAAACGGTAACATCAACGAATTTGTTGAGAAGGATCGGTACGTAAACCGTAGTGAGCTCGTACGTTGTCACCTGGTCTCGCAGTAGTCTTACTTACGCTCCGTTCAGTTGGCCGGTGTCGCGAATGGCTTGAAGTACATGCACGACCTCCGCATGGTCCACGGAGATTTGAAAGGTGTACGTTTCATTCCTCAAATGAAATGTCTCCACGCTTACGCCTCAACCATCTACGAAGGTGAACATCCTGGTCAATAAGGAGCGGCGAGCCTGTATCGCCGATTTCGGGCTCTCTACCATCACCGGCGTCGCAGCTCATGCTACTGCAGGGGTCTCCCAGGCGTCGTTGATTTCAAACGACACGCTCATGTCGTTTACTGGTGGGGAACCCGCCGTTGGATGAGTCCTGAACTCCTGCACCCAGAGAGGTTTGGAATACCGGAATCAGAATCCAATCGGCCGACCAGGCAATCCGATTGTTACGCGCTCGGGATGGTCATCTACGAAGTATGTGCTCGCACGAGTGAATTCAATGTTGCAGCGGACAGTTAACTCAGGTCTTGTGCGGGCACCACCCCTACCTCGAGATCCCGTCGGACATTTTAGCCGTCAATGCGATTATGGAAGGGATCCGACCGATCAAACCGGAGAGGGCCAAACGACTCGGATTCAGCGATGAGCTTTGGAGAACCGTTGAAATGTGCTGGCTGGAGGAGCGTAATGCACGGCCTGGAGTAGGGGATATCCTTTCCTGCCTAGACGACGCCGTGGCATTCTGGTACACGAGAGGGTTCTAGCCCGTAGTACGGCAGCCGAGTGGTATCCTCGTTGACGACCCGACGTTTGCCCGTGACACCCCCCACCCGTACCCCTTCTTATGTTCGTATACCATGTACACAGCGGGACGATGTGCATTCACCGAGTACCACCGGGTCCCGGTTCGGAGCTCGAGGAAATGGGATATCCGCAGGGAGCGACTTCGAAAGATCCTAACCTTCAATAACTTGGAGATCCTTTGGGCAGGGCTCAATCCTCCCATCCTCTCCCTGAGCCATTGCGCTAGTTGGATTTCTCTTGCGAGAGGCATCCGAGGTTTCCGCGAGTGGAACCCGGTATGTCCCGCCTGAGATCTTGAGAGTCGGAGTATGGTGGAAGTGGTAGGACCACGACGATTTACTAGGAACGGCAAGCTAGGAAAAACGCCTGAGAGGGTAAAGCCCACCTGGGAGGTGATCGATGAACATTTCCACAACTTCGTGAGGGAAGGTGGTAAGTTCATCTGCGCACGGCGGACAGAGTCCGTCCAGAGGTACGTCACGGGGGAAGGGATTGACCTTTACTTCGCCTCGGCACAGATCGAGAGGTTTACCCGCACAACGCGACCGACGCAGAGACTGGGAGCCTGTGTGCACTGGTAGGTAGTCGTGCTTGATATCG
>Ga0307516_10009332_pt1 | contig 10952 bp, 9 predicted proteins | sample 19_EM_MG_FD_203310 | JGI IMG/M metagenome (GOLD analysis project Ga0307516, IMG submission 203310) | Populus trichocarpa ectomycorrhiza microbial communities from riparian zone in the Pacific Northwest, United States - 19_EM | ecosystem: Host-associated > Plants > Roots > Unclassified | place...
TCTATTGATGTCTAGCGAAGAGAAGAGAGAAAGACAGAGCGGCCGCCCTTCGGCCGCAAACATAACCCAGGGCCAAGCCGCCAAGTCGCCAAGCTTCTCAGGCTCTTGGCTTCCTCCCATGACAGTACATGTGGTAAAGTAGGGCACGTGGATTTAGGTTAGATCCGGCTGTCTCGGCGGGGAGGAGAGATTTGTTTTTGTTTAGTCAATCTAGACTACGGCGGCGTACATTTTGTCCGGTTCGCGTCCGCTGTCCGCGCGATGGCTGCACGTCGCAAGCTTCCCTTTGCCCTCTGCCCGGAGAGCTGCATGCCCATGCAGGCACGCAGAAGCCGTTCCAGGAAAAGGTGCGGAGTTTGGAAGAGAGAGGGGAAAAACATGACTCCACAAGTCTACGACGATACTCGACACTTGGCATATCTCCCATCACTGCGATGCGATTGGTTCGCTGGGTACGTCACCTACCATCCCTGCAAATATCCTGACGAACACTTTCAGCCTCAGCCCCCGCATCCCCGCATCTTCCCCCGCATCTTCACCAGCGACTACGCCTTCCATACAGGACGCCAGAAACCACCCCAATCACGCACTCACGACGCCCAGACACATACCTACCGCTATAATCTCGAATACTTCGTACTAGCGACTTCCTCATTTCCGGCCAAAAAATATCCTGGATCTTTCAAGGTTAGCAGTCAATCTTTGCTACTTGAAAATTTACTGACTGGTTTTCAAGATGGAGCTTGCTGGGCTTGTCGTAGGGATCCCCGGGCTGGCCACTCTGCTCATCAAGACCAGCCTCCAAGGATACGAAGTTTTCTCCAACATTCGGGGGCTCGATGAAGACTTCCGTTTTTACCACACCCAGTTCGGCCTGCAAGAGCAAATTTTGAAGGATTGGGGGAAACGATTAGAAGAGTATACAGCTGGGCGCCAACTCGAGGAAGTCCTCGGATCGGAGAACGAGCGGTATAAGCTCATCATCAAGACGGCTGCCGAAATCGCACAACTATTCGCCAATATCGACAGTATGGAAAGCGACTACGGCGTGCGGCAGGAGGACCAGCCGACGCCTTCGGCCGGGGCGCCTACTCCAACTCTGCGGCTGGCCCCGGAAGGGAACGATCGGGAGCGCGGCAGACTCAAAAGCTACTTCCATCAGCCTTTCCGAAATATTTCGAGGTCGCGATCAAAAGCGAGAGACGCAAATTCGACAACCAAAACAGTAGCCAAAGGAACATCTTCAGCGGCCAGCCTATCCCCTCTTCCGGCACCATTCCATGCGGTTATTTCGGACGCGATAATTATTGAACATGTCGCAAAGTTGGCAGCCGGCTATGATAGAAAGATATCTTCATACAAGCAATGCAAATGGGCCGTCTCAGACAAAGAAAAGTTTGGTACTCTTGTCCGCCAGCTCAAAGAATACAACGAAGGTCTATTCAAGATCACTGAGCCCCTCTTCATGTCCCCTGGTATGTGTGCTCCCTTGTGGCACGATAGGTATCCAAACTTATTCGAGAAGTGGAAAAAATAGCCTTGAACGAGCGTTCTTTCGATGAATTCCAGCTTCCGGCGGAGTTGCCGTTTCCCCCAAACCGGTTATTCTGTGGCCGGGAGGACCTGATTGATCGAATTCACACGATATTCCATCCGGCAAAATCGGCGACAAATGTGACTTCTCCGATCTCTACCGCAAGGCAGCTGATTGCTCTACATGGCTTGGGGGGCATCGGGAAAACACAAATAGCCCTGGAGTATGCGCACCGCTACGAGCAGTTCTACAGTACGATTCTATGGGTTGATGCAAAGGACCGAACAGTTTTGGAGTCGAGCGGTGTTCGGATCCTCCAACAGCTGGTATGCCATTACGCTACCAGATCTCCCTCGAATCCTGATTACATACGCATTGCCAGTGAGCTCGGTATCCCCGGGGGTATTGACCCTTCAGGCGCTATCAGGCAGGAGACGGTGAATTCCAACTCGGTATGGCGTGGGATCAAGCAATGGCTTCAGAAAAAGGGAAATGTGAGGTGGTTGCTACTAGTCGACAACAATGACGACTTAGAGGCCGTGAACATCTTGGACTACCTCCCAACATCGAACTGGGGAAGTATAATCGTAACATCCCGTCGTTCGGATATCCAATCGCTTGGTCATTCAATTTCGGTCACGGAGATGGAGAAAGATATTGGCCGTGTCCTGCTGACCAAGGCTATGCGAGGTGATGGCGAAGAGTTGTCGGGAACGGGTAAATATGATCGCACCGTGCTCAATTTCTGCCCTTGCTAACAGTGTCGGACAGAAATCCAGGACGCGGAAGAAGTTGTCGAAAAACTTGGGGGGCTCCCTCTGGCAATCAACCAAGCTGCAGCCTATATAGCAAAGACGCAGATCGATTGCAAAACGTACCTACGGAAGCTCGAAACCAATTTTAAACGCATTGCGAGTACGAGACCTGGCGTATGGACATATCGAAACGATTCGGTTTTCACTTGCTGGGAAATATCGTTCGAAGCTCTTTGTCCTTCTGCTGCCCAACTGTTGCACTTGTGTGCCTTCTTGAGCAACGAAGATATTCCGGACGCATTGTTTCATCGTGGGAGGAGCGGGGTTAGATGGTTGAGCGACGGTATGTCTTCAACAGGACCTCCATCACATGACTTGAGACCTGACATCGGGAAAGATGATGCATTCGATATCGCGATTGAGAACCTCTTGGAATATTCTCTAGTGAAGCGGAAAGCCACTTCACTGGCGACATGCGACAGCTTCTGGGTGCATCCAGTTGTTCACCAATGGGCCCGGGAACGTGTGAACGAGGATGAACAGCGAGCCAACGCGGGTGAAGCAATATCCTTGATTACTACGGCTGTCGCTACGCAATCCGCAAAGAGAGACACAAAATATTGGGAGTTCGAACGGCGAATATCAAATCACATCGATCTTTGTTCTCAAAATATTTCCAAATACTACCACAGTGCGGCAAATGAATATCCAGCCAATTTGTTACAATCACTGTCTACGCTGGGCGAAATAAACTCTTTTCGAGGGGATCTGGAACGGTCAATGGACTGCTACCAGCGGGCTCTCGACGGCACGGAGAAGGCCCTCGGCAAGGATCACCCCAAAACTTTGAGCACTGTCCACTACCTTGCTGGTTTGTTCAAGAGTCGAGGGGAATACGACAAAGCTATCGAGTGGTACCAGCGGACACTTGACGGCAGGGAGAAGGCTCTCGGCAAGGATCACCCAGACACTCTGACTACTGTCCACAAGCTTGCTGGCTTATTTGAGAGTCGAGGGGAGTACGACAAGGCTATCGAGTGGTACCAGCGGGCTCTCGACGGCAGGGAGAAGGCCCTTGGCAAGGATCATCCCGAAACTCTGAGCACTGTCCACTACCTTGCTGGCTTGTTTAAGAGTCGAGGTGAGTACGACAAGGCTGTCGAGTGGTACCAGCGGGCACTCGACGGCAGGGAGAAGGCCCTTGGCAAGGATCACCCCAAAACTCTTAGCACTGTCCACTACCTTGCTGGCTTGTTTAAGAGTCGAGGGGAGTACGACAAGGCTATCGAGTGGTACCAGCGGGCTCTCGACGGTAGGGAGAAGGCTCTCGGCACTGATCACCCTGACACTCTTAGCACTGTCCACAACCTTGCTGGCTTATTTGAGAGTCGAGGGGAGTACGACAAGGCTATCGAGTGGTATCAGCGGGCTCTCGACGGCAGGGAGAAGACCCATGGAAAGGATCACCCCGAAACTCTGAGCACCGTCCACTACCTTGCTGGCTTGTTTAAGAGTCGAGGGGAGTACGACAAGGCTATCGAGTGGTACCAGCGGGCTCTCAACGGTAGGGAGAAGGCCCACGGCAAGGATCACCCCAAAACTCTGAGCACTGTCCACTACCTTGCTGGCTTGTTTAAGAGTCGAGGGGAGTACGGCAAGGCTATCGAGTGGTACCAGCGGGCTCTCGACGGCAGGGAGAAGACCCTCGGCAAGGATCACCCCGAAACTCTTAGCACTGTCCACTACCTTGCTGGCTTGTTTAAGAGTCGAGGGGAGCACGGCAAGGCTGTTGAGTGGTACCAGCGGGCTCTTGACGGCAGGGAGAAGGCCCTCGGCAAGGATCACCCCAAAACTCTGAGCACTGTCCACTACCTTGCTGGCTTGTTTAAGAGTCGAGGGGAGCACGGCAAGGCTATCGAGTGGTACCAGCGGGCTCTCGACGGCAGGGAGAAGGCCCTTGGAAAGGATCACCCCGAAACTCTGACCACTGTCCATTACCTCGCTGGCTTGTTTAAGAGTCGAGGGGAGTACGACAAAGCTATCGAGTGGTATCAGCGGGCACTCGACGGTAGGGAGACGACCCTCGGCAAGGATCACCCCAAAACTCTGAGCACTGTCCACTACCTTGCTGGCTTGTTCAAGAGTCGAGGGGAGTACGACAAGGCTATCGAGTGGTACCAGCGGGCTCTCGCCGGCAGGGAGAAGGCCCTCGGCAAGGATCACCCAGACACTCTTTCCACAGTCCATTGCCTTGCTAGCATACGTTGAGAAATCACCAGATCGGCACCGAATCAGAGTGAGTGAGAGTTCATGACGGGGTGAGGAGGTGTTGGGGCTTGGCGGTCTGTGTAGTCGGGATGGTGGCGGGTCGGGTCGGGATAGATCAATTCAAGAAAACGGCGTACGATTTGTATCTAATATCTAAGTGTGTCAGAGAATGAAAGGACAAAGAAGAAAGAACTAAGTACAGAACCCCCAGTTGTCACACGACGTTAATCCCAATCTGGCTCCCTTGCAACACAACTTCACTGCAGTTGTCACGGTGTGCTCAGGCGTCTCTCAGTTCTGGCGTCGCCTAATCCTCCGTCCGCAAACACTGCCGGAGCGGCGAGAAGGATTTCCAACAGCCTAGGCACTGCAGTGTTACAAGCTGGCTCTCGATGGACGGAAGAAGGCTCTCGGCAATGATCACGCAGACGCTTTGACCACTGTCCATAATCTTTCCAGCTTATTTGAGAGCCGCGGGGAGCATGACCAGGCTCTCGACTGCTCCCAGCGGGCTCTTGAAGGCCGAGAAATGGTCCATCGGACGACCCCTCCTGCAAATGGGCTGATGCGCATTAGCGCCCTGACGTTTTCGAGGTATCTGCCAATCCGCGTCTCTCCCCTCCCCCCATTAAGGCACTGTGGTTGATGTGTTGCAAATGCAGACAGTCTGCTAGCTGAGATGAGCATCGTCGGGAAGATAGCGCACAGACGGAGCTAATTGAGCCAATCGAATTTTTTTTTTCTTAGATACGGCAGAAGGGACGGTTCCTAGGCGTGAGAAATCACCCAGAGTTAATGGTTTGAATGGGGGTTATTGGAAGCAGGTCATGTTGATGGTTGACGGAGGAGATTTTGGGGTAGCGCATACATGATACAGACAATGGGGTGACTGATGAACAAAACGACAAATTATCACTCTGCATGCCCATTGGATGTTCCTTCGGCCAATGTACCCGGTTCAACCGTTCGTGTATTTCCAGTCACGCCCTTGATGTCGCACGTATATGCACATCGCTAGCAACTAACGCGTTGCCTCGTAATCACGTTCTCGCCAATGATTGTCGCTGCCTCACTCACAGACGCTAACTTCCTCCCTGTCGTCGGTCCGCCGGCAACCTTCTTGTACTATAATCTGAAGCTTCAGGAGTAATCAATTCCCGCCCCCACGTGACGTGAGCTACGACGATATGGCTGTCACGTCAGCTTGTCCGGTACGCGGTGTCAGGTTCCCGGGGCAGAAGGTGTCGCTATTTCGAAGGTATTTGTTAGCACCACGAGGCCCGGAAATCATGAGTCTGGGGCTATTGGGTAATCCGATCTCTTGCAATCGATGTATTCGAAACAAAACCTACCCGTTGAATGCAAGGTGACTAACTGTACTTTTATCCACTCTCAATAGTGGTCTCAATATACAGCGCCCTCAAACTGAAATTCTCGCTTAATATGGCCAAACGTAGAAACGATATGCATGTATGGAGTGGCCAGTGGCGGTGGCCACTGCACCCCTCCACACGATGCAACCATGTGTAGCACACCGTTGGAAAAAAAAGCAGCAGACTGTACGGAAGCAGAACAAACTGAACACCCAGATGTAACAAAAAATACCACTATGATAAACAGGGAGCTACATAACCAGTAAGGGGACGCTCCACCCTCGTGTTGGAATATAGGGATCGATTGAGATGAAGATAGTGAATTGATTGATTGATACATAGTCGAAGGCAGAACATTCTCTCTATATACAACGGGCCTGAGGGACTCGCCAAGGTGAAAGGACGGAAGACTGTCTCCCGAGCCGGTGCTCGGAGACTCAGCAGTTGTCATCTCCGGACGTGCCGTCTCCGGTCCGTCATCTCCGGACGCCGTCTCCGGTCCGTCATGTCCGGACGCCCGTTATTCTGACACCTCGAGGCGAAACTACAATCTCCTACACCTCGGGATCACTACGAGCTACTTTTGACGGGAGTGTAGCTCTTTCTCCATTTTTCTCCTTTGTAGATGAGAGTAGACGAGATTTGATGACTATGTGGGCGACAAACACGTGTAGTGGGGGTGGTAAATTCATGAAGAGGAGCTCAAACGAGAGATTTGAGAGAAATATGTAGAGTGCATTTGGACAATTTTGGGGGATTTGATGGCGTTGCGTGGCAAGGGCTCATAACCTGTCAACAGGAGTGACATGTAGAAGAGATGGTTGTCTCTAGGACTAACGTCACTACTCTAGATGTGATGTATGGGTGGCACGGCACGCACTCTGACTAAGCATACCCTAGGCAAACGCAGTACGAGTGCGACTCCGTGATGCGCGCCGCAACAGACCGATCGGTTGCGGCCCCTCGAGATTGGAGCTTTCCGTCGACGACTGCGCCGCAGAGACCTCGACGGGTACATCCAGAAATCGTATTTCTGTGCGATCCGGGAGTCTCAGATCGTTCCACGCGCCGCGAGGACAGCCACAACACCGAACATCATCGCTGTTGGCCATACAAGAGTCAAGCATTCGAAAAATAAAGTAAGGTTTTGTCAATGGCTCATTTATCCCTCTCCCCGGTTCCGCTGTCTTCCCCACACTCCATACATGTGCATACCTACCGACGATTGTTCGGAGTAGATCTGTGCTCTGAGCTAGCGGTTACAAGTTGGTCGCTCTAAGTTGTATCTAGCCTCCAACTCGGTTAATCCGTAGTGGAGGAGAACCAGAGTCACAGAGTGCATATTCAACCAGGATCAAAATTGGTTGAATATTGAGATGATGTAACAAGATCATCTTATTCTGCAGGGTACCAGATCTCATGCAACCCGGAGAAGCTATGATCGAATGTTGTACGCCCTTGGTGCTGATGGAAATGCACAAAACGAGTATGATCCTCACGGGCGACAGCATTACCGGAGTTTCCGCGGGACCCCATGGAACAAATTGTTTTGTATTCCGAAACTGTAATAGAATGCGTGCGCGCGGCAGACGCCTCGCAAGTATCATATCGTGATTCGAACTATGTCATATCGTACTCGCTCGTATCATATCGTACTTTGTCGTCCCGAAATATAACTCCTTGTACGCACTCTTATCATGAGCGAGAAGACCAACCGAACAACACAGTTGGATTCGCTGCTGCAGCTGTTTCTCAATCGCAGTCTACAATGACTACATGCAATGTCGGGCATAGGCTGCCATCATCTATGGTTGCTGCAAATTCAATGCTACAGTGAAGGTGCCTTTTGAAGGCATCTGCGATCCAGTGGAGATGTGGACAGTGCTTACTACTAGGATAGTAGGAGCGAACACGGCTGTCGGTCGGATGTCTTCATTCCTAAAGTTTAATGCCCTACGCTCGGTTGTACGACCGCATATCGCTACATACCTCTCCCAGCTGTTGGAAGCCAAACAAAAACAGACCATACCATCAACGCCCGCTGTTATTGTTGCAATCCTTCAGTCTCGAGCCAAAATCAAGCCTGATGCTGCATCTCAAGCATGTGCAACACGGAAAACTACAGCGAGAAGGATCGAGATGGTATACTGCCAATCGAGGACTGGAAGAAGATCTAGCATCGGTTGGGTGTTATCATTGCGGAGAGAAAGGACATTTAAAGAAGGATTGTGGCGTAAAGCTGAAGGGCAGGTAATATGCAGAGGTGGCAATGGAGAAAGCTCATACTCGGATGGGGCCTTTACATACTCTCACCAGTCGCCTCAGCACCACTAACATCTGTCTAGTAGTGTCGGGTTGACGTGTGACCATTGCACAGGTACATGAACTCGGATAAGCCGAAAGAAAAACTCGTAGAAATCACATTTACATCCGCACCGGACGGACTTTTGCGAGGCCTTACCACCGGAATCCCGCACACCATGTCCAGCACTAGTTAATGCTTTGCACCCATCTCGCATAAGCTGTAACTCTGTTGGCTTGACAATGTGCTCTCGGCCGGCCTACTGGAGCATGTAACTGATAACTTGAGGGCTGTGGGATTCCGGCGGGGCAGCTAGTGCCTCGAGGCTGGAGTAGGATTGTGATGATGATGCCATTGACATCGTGCTGGTCGCGGTGGTCAACCGTGTAAAGTGGGCAAATAGCGAGCCCGAGAGGAATCTGACGGTTGAACGTGGAGTCCTATCGGGGGACATGAGTTCACACCATGGCAGAGGGACCAGCGCCGGGGGTGGTTCGAACTCGCGGCAGACTTTGGTTATCGGCCTAGTAACGAGAACAGGTGCCGTGTGATCGTCGCAGATTAGGCAGTGTAATCGAGAATTTTCTTCGGGGATTAGGGTCTTTAGGAGTTGCAGATGTAGTAGACAGTCATGGTGGAAGGGTAGTCTCGCTTATTGAACTGCTTAGTGATGTTGATTTAACAGTTGCTGGGGTGTTGCCTTGCCAGTCAGCACTGGGAGTCAGCGACTAGCGCAATCTAGGCGCCAAATACGGCAGTAGGATAGCAGCGAGCGAACAGCTCGAGACTCCATAGACAATACAACACACACTCTTTAATCCGATTCAGTACCAAGCACCCTGTAACCTGCATGGGGTGTTGTCATCAAACGTCAGAGACATGCTAATCCCCGCTGAATACTTTCGCCAATCCACTAATTCGGCAAAGCGCGAATCGCAGCCGGTGCCATTCGGACGATCACCGCTTCGGGGCACTTTGGCAAAGAACAGTGTGGCAAGTTGACGGACATGCTATCGCTGGGCCTTGGTATGTCAGTCTCTGAATAGTGATTCCGGAATCCCAACAGGTCATTCTCGGAAGCTGCGCCTATTGATTTCGTGCCTACCCCAGCGCGACTTGTCATGTAGGAGACACGGTCAGACGATAGCTCCTCCCAGAGCCCCGGCATGTGCGGAGTGGCCGATTAGATATTTAAATGATAACGTTTCGCAGTTGCCACTGTGCCATGCTCCCACCATGACATGTGGATACTTTATCTCAGTGGTAACATAGCGTAACTAGATGGGGCTCGACGCGGAGTGCGCCGCCCTCGCCAGGGCGCTGGAAACCGCTTGACAAGACAGCCGCGGAAAGGGTCGTGATTGCTGTGGACACTTAAACCGCCGTCAACAGATGGCCTCAGAGGAGCCTAATCCCAGCTGAATGTACGCGCTCGCCCCTCCTCATTCCACACATTCAACCACTCTCGTTGGCTGTTCAAGCTCATCCCCCATTGTAGCCTCCAAAGCAAGAGAGCACATCGAGTTACTACGGGGAGCCAGGCTGGACATTGCTATCAGGGTCTGCTGGTGCCCGGCGCCCAAGGTTATTCCAGCGAACGAGAAGGCCGACGAATGGGCCAATCTCGCGGCGCAGGAGCCAGACGCCGAGGTGGTAGAACGGCTAGGATACTCGGACTGGACGGTTTCGGGCAGCTCGAAGAGGCTTGCCTCTAGATTCTACCAGCTGAATACGGGTCACTGCCTCACCGGGCAGTACTTGAACTGTACCAGGAGTCCCCGACCGCGTAGTGCTGGCGGTGTCCGTACAGGACGCAGGCGGGAGAGCATGTCTTTAAGGTATGCCTCGAACGGGGGCCTGGCTGAAGATGCTGCGGGCCGAGGTTCGGAGGAAAACTGGGCTGTTACTGTCTCGTCGCCCCGCTTCGACCGGCCGCCGAGATATCCTCGCCGGCACAAGATGCAGTCAGTCGGTAAGGGACTTCCTCTTCACCACGGATGTAGGAAGGCTGGTCCGGGCCTCGGCTGAGGGAGACGCGTGGAGTGAGGTATCAGAGCGGGAACTCCAGAAGCGGAGGGAAATAGAAGAGGAGTGAGGGGCTGGTCATGGTTTCCTTCGTTCTTTCTTGGGTTTTTCTTTTGTGATTTCTTTGGTATATACGCATCTCATTTCTTGGGACAGTGCAATGTTCCGCCTCCGCGGACCGTTGGGGAAACGGACTTTGTGTACTCCCTCGCCACGATCAATCTAGGTTGCATGCGAGTAATGAATAAACAAAAAAAACCGTATGGAACCCTCGAAGTTTCCTAATCGGGGTGGTGGCGGCAATGTGGGAGCAAAAGCAGGTTGGGTTGGGTATATACTATGTAGGTTGTGAGGCAAACGGAGCCGTTGTTACTTGGCAAGCCATCAGTTGGCTGTATGTTGCTAGGAAAGGCGAAACATGATATCCATATCTATACTGTTTTCTAATCGCCCATCAAATTTAGCGATAGTTTTATAGTCTGTGGTACCGTATTATCTCACTTATAAGGTACACCCTATAAATGCCACTATTATAGGTACTAGCGCCGCTAGCGCACGCTAGCGCGCCTAAGGACTAGCGCAATATCAAATCGCGCTTGTGCAAAAGGACCGAACTTTCGCGAGCATAGCGCTCTGTCCTTTGAATCTACTCAATACATACAGTATCTACACACCGACTAAACTCATCTGCGCGC
>Ga0307516_10009334_pt1 | contig 10952 bp, 6 predicted proteins | sample 19_EM_MG_FD_203310 | JGI IMG/M metagenome (GOLD analysis project Ga0307516, IMG submission 203310) | Populus trichocarpa ectomycorrhiza microbial communities from riparian zone in the Pacific Northwest, United States - 19_EM | ecosystem: Host-associated > Plants > Roots > Unclassified | place...
AGCAGGAACACGTTTTTGTTGTAGTCCGACGCGGGTGCGCCAGGGAACATGGCGGTGAAGCCGTCGGGCCATGCATCACCGTTGATGAAGACGATGTTCGCGGTGTTGACGCCCCAGTTGGAATAGTCGGCGTCGCCGTTGATCCAGGGCTTCGATGGCAATGATCCGGCTTTCTTCGGTTTGATGTAGTCGCCGGGCCACGACGAATTGCCGAGCCAGCAGAATTTCTCGGTGCCGCCGCCCGGAAGCGCCATGCCCTGTTGCCAACCGACCCGTTCCTGCACAAAGCGGTCGGGCTCTGCCGGGCTCTCGCAGCCATACGTCGCGTCGCCGCCGTGGCCGTGGCCTTCGCCGTCGCGTTCGTGCGGAAACGGCATGGCCTGGACGGCGATCGTTTCGCTCGCCCACGCGACAACGCCATTCGCATCGATCACCTGGACGCCGACAATCTCGTCGCTGCGCACGCGGCCGTCCGCGCCTTCGACGGGCGCCACACGCACCATCGGCGCGTAGCTGACCGACGCTCCGGCGGCCGTAGCCACGGACGGATTGGAGCCGAGCCACGTGTACCGATACGGCGCTCGGCCACCCGAGACTTCCACGTCGGCCTGCACTTCTGCACTGTCCGCGCCGCGTACCTGCAGGCGCGCGCTCGGGACGTAGCGCGGATCGTCGGTTGCCGGGATGCGCTGCTCGCGTGAGGTGGCGCGCGTCGTTTCGCCGCGCGCATTCTTGATCTCGCGTGTCGTCGTATACGCGTAGTAGGGCAGGATCACGTTCGGCGCTATCGCGTTCGGGGCTTGAGCGCCGCGCTCCGGCTCGAACGCCGGCGACCAGTAGACCAGGCGCAGTTGCACGTCGGTTCCTTTCGGCTGACGCTGGCCAATGCGCGCACGCGCCTCGCTTTCGGAAAGAACCTTCACGCGCGGACCTTCCCTGAGTTCGCGCACGGCGTATTGAAATTGCGTGACCGTACCCTGCGCGTCGTACGCCAACGTGACGGTCGCGCCAGGTCCGACGATCGGGTGGCCGTACTTGTCGGCGAAACGATAGACGACACGCGTGTCGAGGCGCTGGTCGACGGTCTCCTCGGCACCTTTCGCGTTCGTGTATGACGCGGAAAATATCGTGTGTCCGACTTCGGGCTTCCCCATCTGCAGCCCGACGTCGGCTTTCGTGAAGACATCCGCCGTCGACTGTAGTGCCTTGTCCTGATCAAAGACCGAAAGCTTGCGCAGCGCATCGAAGTCGATGCGGCGCAGCGCCATGTCCGCTGCAGCCTCGTCTTTCTTTCGCGCCGCCAGCAGCCGGCGCTCGAGCGCCGCATCGCCTATCACACGAACGGGAACTTCGAGGAAATGGTCGGCGTCGACATAGCTGATGGCGCCATTGTTCACGACGAGAGTCGTTGCCGGCAGCTTCAGCGCGTCGGCGAGTTTCTTCGCCTGCTCTGGCGTCACTCCCTGGTGCACCACTTCGTAGACCGGCAGCGTGTCGGCTGACGACCCCGTTTGCGCGTTGCCATTTGCGGCGCACCCGGCGCCAAAGCAAACGGCGGCGGTGAGTGTCGCTCTAGTGTGTCTATTCATAGCTCACCCGTTCCTCTTTCAGATGGAATGCGCATGCGGGCGCGCGAGTGGATCGATATCGATCGTCGCTGCCGGCATGTAGGTGTACACGCAAAAAGTTCCGGAAGACCGACAAACCTGACGCGCGTTGCGTTGGGCGCAATCACGACCTGGGCCAGACTGCGGTTGTCCCCGAGACCGGGTCGATGCGACCGGGCAATCACGACAGGTATTTGATGGCGCTGCTTCAAGATACAGGGCACTGCGAGCTGAAGCGCCTGTCATTTCTTACAGGGAAGGAACAACGGACTCGAGTGCCTTTCGGGCAATGGCCAACGTTGGTCGGAAAGGCACTCTAACTGCGTTGGTAGAGACAGCAAGAAGGGGACAGAGGAAAGTCCTGTTCAAACAAAGAACTCCCGTGTGCCATTTTGAACATTTTAATAAATCGTCCTGCGTAGCGCATGCACATCTCGCGTAACGCGGTCAGGTGCCTTGGGAGTCGAGGCATGGTGCGGAGTGCTTCATGCTCGATGGTCTTGCGCTGTCGGATGTGCCGGCTTGATGTAGGGAATCACCTGGAAGGCACTCTGATCTTTCACGTCTCCTTGAATCGCTGACGATAGCGCGCTGGGGTGTGTCCCACCTCGCGTCCGAACAGCCGCACGAACGTGCTGGGGTCGGAATATCCGACGCGATCGGCCACGGCGGCAATGCGCAGGTCTTTCGAGATCAGCAGTTGCTTGGCCGCTTCGATGCGCATGGTTTGCAGGCTGCTCAGCGGCGACGTGCCGGTCTCTGATTTGAAACGTCGCAACAGCGTGCGTGTGCTGACGTTGAACGCGTGCGCGATTCGCGCAAGGTCGTAGGGCTTTGCGAGACGTTCGCACAGCCAATGCTTCACCGCGTCGGAAAACGGTCCTTTCGGCCGATCCAGCAGAGCGGTGTTCTTGAACGGTGCCTGCGTGTGGCGCTGGGCGTCGAGAAACGTCATGCGCGAAATCATGCGCGCGACATCGATCTGCCGATTGCGGCGAAGCAGGTGGACGGCGAGGTCGAATCCGGAGCTGAAGGCCCCTGTGGTTATCACACCGCCGTCTTCAACGAACATCGCATCGGTCTGCACCTGCACGCGCGGATACAGGTGCGCGAGCTCGTCGGCGAACAGCCACGCCGTGGTTGCGCGGCGATCGTTCAACACACCGGCTTCCGCCAGAAGGAAGGCGCCGACGCAGATTGCAGCAATCGGCGTGCCTTTGCGGAAGACGGCAGCGATGTAGTCCGCTTCTGCGCGCAACGTTTGCAGACGGGAACGGATGTGCGCCCTGCGTTCGAATTCGAAGCCAGGCACGACCAGCAGGTCGGGGCGACGATGCGCCGGCTGCAACTCGACGCGCACGTCATTGGCCAGGCGGACCGTTCGCCTATCCACACCGACCAGACGGGTGGAGAACGGCTCGAAATTTTGCGTCGATGTTGCCTGCGCCAGACGCTGGGCGATGAGGAGGGAGTCGGTAAAGCCGAAGATCTCGGCACCCAGGCTCCCGCGGTAGGCGAGCACGTTGATCTTCATGAGCGAGTGTTAACGCCATGGCGATATTGACCTAGTTATAGGCTATTTCGCCACATATTTCCAATTCATGCCGCGCCAGAATCAACGCCTTCATCCGCAGGAGAGACCACAATGCGCCGTTCAATCGCGATACTTCTTGCCGTCTGCTGCGTGGTGCCCGCCGTTCAATGCGAGGCACGCGAACTTTCGCCGAAGACCGTCGTCGAGAGCCGCTTCGCGGCGGTCCGACGCCACGACGTGGAAGCGATCGTGGCCCTTTATGCAAACGATGCGGTGGAAACATCGCCGGCGTTCTGCACCGAGCGCGGCGGTCCCGAGGGGGCGCGCCGGACCTACAGCGAATTGTTCCAGGCATTCCCGGCCATAACCGACGACGTGACGTCGTTGGTCGTCGATGGCGAGCGTGTTGCCGTGCAGTTCACCGCGCGCAACAGGAAGGCCGATGGCAGCTATGCGTTCGAAGTGCCCCTGGCGAATTTTCTGGTCGTGCGCCACGGGCGCATCGTGCGCGACGATACGTATTTCGACACGCGCGGAAGGCCGTGTTCTTGATTGAACGAAGGGAACCTGTTTTTTGTGGAGGAACGTAGGAGGCGAACATCACGCATTTCTATGCGACTGGGATGGTTGTTCCAGGACGCACAATGTTCACAGCAAGAGGTAGGTAGCACATGCGTTGTATGATGCCGGCGAGTTGATCCAACGACTCGCCACAACATACTCACCAAAATCAGGAGTGCTTCATGTTCACGAGTTTGTCGCTTCGAATCTGTACGTGCGCCGTTTTGATTGCCGTCTGTGCGCCCTTTGAAGGCATCGCGGCGACTGCAACGAGCAATCTCAAGAACCCAATATCCGCAAAGCTGGTTTGCGTCGAAACAACGACGAATACGGGCGAAGTACCTGCTCACAGCAGCATCGCGATCCAAGCTCCCGCGTGCGAAGGCGGCGCCACTATCGTATCGGGCGGATGCGCCTCCAGTAACCCTACTGCGCTGTACATCAATGAGATCGACACCAATCAGTTCGGCTTCGGCTGCGAGTTCGTCAGCAGTTCAGACAACACCGAGACGGTCAGCGCGTATGGTCGCTGTTGCCACGTCGATCTGAAAATTCAGTTGCCGTGACGGGCAAAGATATCGAAAACTGTGGATAACGGAGTCAGAGTGGTTTTGGGATCGCGCGTCGTAAGGCTCGCGACTGCGCGCGAAAGACGCTGCGATCCTGAAACAGACCGACGATGCGAACGGCCGCTTCGCCTGGATCATCGGTCCGCAAGGAAAAAAGTCGAACTCTGGGAACCCAAGCGCACGGCCCCGCCCCAACCGGAACGGCGCAAGAGAAAAATGTGAGGTTCATTTTCGCGTCTGCAAACGCCATTCACTGCCGATAGCTGCTCAGAACCAGACCGTCCTTTTTCAACTTGTCGTGACAAGCGAAACACTGCTGCGGAGTCGGCGTGGCAGCGAGTTCCGTCTTGCTGTCCTTGGCGAATCGCTGGAATCCCCAGCCGCCGGTTTTGGCGAAGCGGCGCGAGTCTTTCACCATGACATCGGTCTGGCGGCGCGGGCCTTCCTCGAATGCGCCGTCCTTGTCCGTCATTTCCAGCCAATCGAACACGATGATCGAGCCGTCGGGAAACTCGCGCGTGCGATAGCCGATCATGGCTTTGGGGTTGGCATAGATGTGCTGAAAACCGCCCATTGAGGCGAAGCCCTTGTGGGCGGGGCTGATTAGCCCGCTCTTGACGTGTACCCAGTCGCGATATCCTTCGGGATAGGCGAGCCAGGAGTCATCGGCGAGGGCGGGCAACGCCCAGACGAGGACGCTTCCTGGCAAGGCCAAGAATAGGAGAAGGATGGCGAATCTCATAGAAACACTCCATTGGCGGGTAGCCGGGACGGACGGCCAGCCGCGTCGTCAGACCAGTAGTACTTCCGAAGGACTGTGGGCGCAATACCCGAGAGATTGCGTCGGCTTTAAATCGACGGCGCGATGCAGCCTCCGGCACGATTGCACACTACAAGTGCACGTTCACAGATTGGATCACGGGCGGACTGCTCTATGGATACACAAATTGCGCGTCCGCAAGTCGCGTGATGCACAGGAAAGCACAGCCCCACGCTTGGCAATGAACTTGCGCGCAGCCTCGGCGAGTTCCTTCAGGTAACCGACGTCGTCCGTCTCCGCAGCAAAGCAAGCCGGGCGATTGTCGCCACGCTACACGATGTGTTGTGCGACGGCCCATGCCAGATTGCCGAGCCATGCACCCGGATGTTGACCTCGGATCTGTACGCAGTAGTCTCGTTTTAGGTTACTGGAACCCATCGGCAAAGATACGATCGGTGCAGCTGAAAACCTGCGCCGGGTCGATCAGCACATGGAACTGGTCGCCCACGGAAACGCCGTCGTACGCATAGATGTACCACTTGCCCGCGCCGTATTCGACATCGAAATTGCCGGTTACGAAACCCGCGCCGAATAGACGCGCGACCTGCGGCCGTGCGCACGGCGTGTTGTCGAGCAGCGGATGATCCAGACGCACCGATTGCGCTCCGCTTGCGTTTCCGCTCGTAACGGTAACGCGGAACGCATTCGGGCTGGGCTCCTGCGCGTATACATTGAAACCCAACGGTTGCTGCATCGTCGCGCCGTCGATGTTGGCGATATGCCACTTCGCATCGCCGCCGTAGTAAATGCCGATCGGATGCGGGTTGTAGAGCCCCGAGCCTCCGGCAGTCCAGTTTTGCGTGACCAGCACGATGCGGTCGGACAAACCGTCGATGCTGCCGTCGCTTACCGTCGTGGCGACGCCACCGATGCTCGACGCGCTGCTCGTATGGATGAAGGAACCGCCGCCGCTTGCCGGGACGAACACATCGAACCTCGCACCCAGCGGCATTGCGATGGCGCTGTCCTGATTGAACAACGACCAATACGGCGCCGGGTAGTACGCGCCAAACGGATGGTTGTAGTCGACGCCGCCACTGGACAAGCCGATGTTGTAGTTTGGCGTCGCGATCAACGCTGCGCTGGGGTTCGAGTTCAAGGCGGCGTTATCGATGTCGCTGCTATTGGCGAAGATCGTGTTGCTGCGCGCAACGTGGGTGAAGTTGGCATCGCCGGATTCGTAGGCGCCGATGTCGGCCGTCGTTGCCTTGAAGCGGCGCAGGCCATCGGCATCATTCGTCGGCAATCCGTTGAGCAACAGGCCGAAGCCCAGCGTGGTGCTATCGGCCGCACCGATCGCCGGCGAATCCGCGCGTAGGCGCGGTTGCGTATCAAGCACCAGACTGGCGGGCGCGGTCAGCGTATGCGCGCCGTAACTGACGCTGGCGGTAGTGGAGTTGATCAGGTTGTAGTCGTTCGTGCGCGTACCCGGAACGCTCGGCGCTAACGCGAGGCCGTTGTAGGCGACAAGGATATTGTTGTTGAAGATGCCGGCGATGCTCGCTGTCGCACCCCCACCGGACCACTGCGTCGCGCTAACGCCATAGTAGCAACGCGACACCGTGTTGTTGATCGCCTGCGCGTTGATGCTGCCGTTGTTGGCGACGAAGCCGATGCCGCTGCCACCAGTGCCGGCGCTGCTCGCGTCGGCGCAGATGACGACATTGTTGTAGACGCGCGCCGTGACACTGCTCGGGGTACTGCTGAACAGGCCTTCGGAAATGAAGATGCCGGAGCGGAAGAAGCCGCCGCGAACCTCATTGCCGTGCAGCTTGAAGGTGCCGCCGCCCGCACTGCCGCTGGCGTGCACGTCGACGAAAATGCCAGCGCCGCTCACGCCGGTTGCGGACGTGCTGATCACATGGTTGTAGTACGCGTTTGCATTGAGCGTGGCGCCGCCGCTGTTGAGCTGGATCAAGCCGCTGTTGAGCGAGCGCGGCACGCCGCTCAAGTGGTTGCCGTACAACGTCGCGTTGATCGTGCCGGCGTTGGCGTCCACTTCGATGTAATTGGCCGAGTCGCTGCTGACGCGCGTCAGGTTCAGTTCGCGCAGATCATAGGTCGCGGTACCCGTGCCGTTGTAGTTGGCGAATACGTAGCCATCGTTGAAACTCAGGCGGCTGACACTCACCTGCAAATCGCCGGCAATGCTGGGGCTGGTAATGCTCAGCCAGTGATTCGTGCCGAAGCTTGGTGCATACCCGTCCGCGGCGGTCAGCGTGAGGCTACGGTTGTAAATGCTGATGTCTTCGGCGATCGGCGCGGACGTCGCGATCTCGATGCGGTCGCCACTGGTCGCGCCGTCGACGCAGGCCTGCAGCGTGCCGGCGCACGGGGCGGCACCCGGCCAGGTACGCGTGGTGGCTGAAACCGCTATCGGCAGCAACGCGGATGCGAGAACGAACAGTCTGAACAAACGCTGGGACATGATTCACCTTGCTGACGCGAGCAACACGCGGACTTACGCACAAGCTAGACGTGGTTGTGTGGCGAATCACGCCGGGAATGCTTTGCAACTAGCAGGAATTTCCGGGTACTGTTCCCCGGACTTCGTCTCGCATGCAAAAAGGTAGGCATGGCCCGCAGAGTTCCACCGCTATCTACGGAACAAGTCGCCGCGTTTGTCGAGCTCGCGCGTTTGGGCAGCCTGCATCTGGCGGCGGAAAGCCTGCATCTGTCCGCCGAAGGGTTGCGCGGCCGCATCCTGGCGCTGGAAAATATGCTCGGTACGAGTCTTTACGAGAAAGCGCGCGGACGCCGCGGCGATGTCAACATCACGGCATCCGGTCGCCGGTTTTTGCAAAAGGCGGTGCGCTTTCTCGATCAGGCGCACGAACTGACGCGGCTGTTCGAGCCGCGCTCGCTGGCCAAGGAAATCCAGCTCATCGGCAGCCACTATCTGATGGCGTATGTGCTGGTGGACGCGGTGCGCGAGTTTCGCCAGACGCAGCCCGACTATATGTTGCGCCTGTCCACGCGTGCCGAGTCGCAGGTGCTCGGACTGCTGCTGGGCGAAAGCCAGTGCGCGATTGGCGCGTGTACGCCGACCGAGTTTCCGCGCAGCCTGCATTATCATCCGTGGCGTGCCGTAGGCTGGAGCCTGGCGGTGCCCCGTGATCACCATTGGGCGAACGCAAACGCCGTATCCCTGGCAGAAATTGCTTCGCAGCCGCTCATAGTTTTCGAGCGCGCTTCGGCCGGGCGCCTGCACGTGCTGGAGACATTCTTCGCTCTGGGACTGGAGCCTTCGATCTGCCTGGAGGCCACCTCCACGCCGTTGATTCTCAGCGCGGTCAACGCGAAGCTTGGCGTATCGATCATTCCGACGCCATCGTCACCAGCGCCGCTGCGCGGCCTGGATGTCGTCGTCGTGCCCATTTCCGATCCGATCCGGCCGATCGAGACGGGACTTTACGTACGCACGGAATGGCAAGACGAGCCGGGCGTGCAGGCGCTACTGAACTTGCTCCTCGCGCCGGCTGCACGCGGTTGAGGTGTCGCCGGTGTTGTCGAGATTGAGTCGGCGACCAAGTTGATCGCTCGCCCGCGTAGTCATCCAATTACGGAGTGAGCGCGACGCAAGTGCGGAGAAAGTATAGTTTTACAAACGTGTACTCTGGCGCCCGAGCAATCAAACGAATAGTTCCTCCCGTTCTTGGTGTGGGCGCTTAGACGTCAGTTGCCCGCTGCAGGCGTACGGCGCAGAATGACGAAAATCCAGGGGGATCGGCCATGCCACAGTTCATGCGTTTGCTGTGCGGTGCGTGCCTACGTTTTCTCGGATGCGCGGGGATTGGTACCTTGGTATTGGCCCTGCCGGTCTGTGCAGCGCAGATTGATATCCCCGGCCCCTTGGGCAGCGTATCCTTCGGCGCGTGGGTCACCGTGCTGTCGAACGGCAATTTCGTGGTAACCGATCCCGACGGCCCGGTGTCAGGTATTGGCGCTGTATATCTCTACAGTCCCAGTGGGACCCTCATCAGCACCTTGACTGGCAGCAGCACCAATGATCACGTCGGCAGTGGCCGTGTCACAGCGGTGGGCGGTAGCAATTTCGTGGTCAAGAGTCCGTTGTGGAACAACGTTGGGGCCGCGGCGGCCGGTGCGGTGACCTGGGTGAACGGCAGTACGGGATTGTCTGGTGTTGTCTCAGTGAGCAATTCGCTGGTCGGAACCACCGTCAATGACAATATCGGCAACGGGGGCGTGACCGTCCTGAGCAACGGCAACTACGTGGTGCGCAGTGCTATTTGGAACAACGGCGTGGCGAACAGCGCCTTCGGTGCAGCAACCTGGGGCAATGGCAGCAGCGGCATTAAGGGCCCCGTGTCGGCCAGCAATTCGCTGATCGGAACCACTGCCAATGACAATCTCGGTAGTACTGGCGTGACCGCCCTGAGCAACGGCAATTACGTAGTAGGCAGTGTCACTTGGAATAACGGCGTGGCGAACAGCCTTTTCGGTGCGGCGACCTGGGGGAATGGTAGCAGCGGCATAGTGGGCCCCGTGTCGGCCAGTAATTCACTGATCGGCACCACAGCGGGCGACCACGTCGGCACTGGTGTGACCGCGCTGAGCAACGGCAACTATGTGGTGCGTAGTGCATTTTGGACTAACAGCGTGGCGAACAGCGCCTTCGGTGCAGCAACCTGGGGCAATGGAAGTAGCGGCATCACGGGGCCCGTGTCGGCCAGCAATTCACTGATCGGAACCACGATGGATGACCAAGTCGGGTTTAATGTGACCGCACTGAGCAACGGCAACTACGTGGTGCGCAGTAGTGATTGGAACAACGGCGTGGCGAACAGCTCTTTTGGTGCGGCGACCTGGGGCAATGGCAGCAGTGGCGTCACCGGGCCCGTGTCGGCCAGCAATTCGCTGATCGGCACCACGGCCGGCGACCAAGTTGGCGTGGATGTGATAGCGCTGAGCAACGGCAATTATGTAGTGAGTAGTGCATATTGGAACAACGGCGTGGCAAACAGCGTCTTCGGTGCGGCGACCTGGGGCAATGGTAGCAGCGGCATCACGGGCCCCGTGTCGGCCGGCAATTCACTGATCGGAACCACCGCCACTGACTATCTCGGTAGTGAGGGCGTGACCGCCCTGAGCAACGGCAACTACGTGGTAGGCACTGCCAGCTGGAACAATGGAGTGGCAAACAGCCATTTCGGTGCAGCAACCTGGGGTAGTGGCAGCAGTGGCATCACAGGCCCCGTGTCGGCGAGCAATTCGCTGATCGGCACCACGGCCGGCGACCGAGTCGGCAAGGGTGTGACCGCGCTGAGCAACGGCAACTATGTAGTGAGCAGTAGTTTTTGGAATAATGGCGTGGCGAACAGCGCCTTCGGTGCAGCGACCTGGGGCAATGGCAGCAGCGGTATCACCGGGCCCGTGTCGGCCAGCAATTCACTGATCGGCACCACGGCCGGCGACAACGTCGGCGGTGGTGTGACCGCGCTGAGCAACGGCAACTATGTGGTGCGCAGTGATATTTGGAACAACGGCGTGGCGAACAGCGCCTTCGGTGCAGCAACCTGGAGCAATGGTAGCAGCGGCATCACGGGTCCCGTGTCGGCCAGCAATTCGCTGGTCGGGACCACGGCCTTTGACCAGGTCGGTTCTTACGGTGTCTTCAGCCTGAGCAGCGGCAACTACGTGGTGCGCAGCGAGAGTTGGAGCAGTCAGCGCGGCGCCATCACTTTGGCAAGTGGCGGGTTTCGTCTGAAGGGAACGATCCAACCCTGGAACAGCGTACTTGGCACGGCCGCGAATGGTGGCTCTTCCATGACGTACGCCTACGACGCGGCGCGCCAGAAACTCATCGTCGGCCGGCCGGCCGACAACATCGTAAGCCTGTT
>Ga0307516_10009335_pt1 | contig 10951 bp, 12 predicted proteins | sample 19_EM_MG_FD_203310 | JGI IMG/M metagenome (GOLD analysis project Ga0307516, IMG submission 203310) | Populus trichocarpa ectomycorrhiza microbial communities from riparian zone in the Pacific Northwest, United States - 19_EM | ecosystem: Host-associated > Plants > Roots > Unclassified | place...
AAAAAAACAATCAAACAACAATGCAGCTTACCTTAGGTAGGGTGCACTGGGGGTGATGCGTCTTCCCCTTGCACAACCAGTCCCTTACTCAGACTCTCGCAGACCATAGGTTCCTAGTGACCATAATGCTAGGTGACGACTCCAAAGAACCAAGCAAAACACAAACAAAAAAAATCACCAGCCGATGCCGCGCGGGTGACGTGCGACACATAGAACAATTAGGCACATATAATCTCTTTTTTTAAAATAAATATCCTTCAACCATATAAAACTTATCAAAGGTCGAATGTTCATTTGCAAAATATACTTGGCCAAAATTAACATCCTTAATATATAAATCTTTCACATACTCAAATCCTAATAATGTAGTGTTTAGAGTTCAAAGAAGTATATATACCTTTGCGATAGTACATCAACCACTATGTTTTCCTTACCTTACTTGTACTTAATCATATATTGAAATATTTTAATGAACTCTACCCACTTAACCTACTAATGGTTTAGCTTCCCTTAGCCCATACTATGTTTCAATGACTCATAGTTGGTATGGATCACAAACTCCTTAGGCTACAAGTAATGTTGCCAAGTTTCTAAACCCAAACATAAACTTTGTATCATAAGTAGGATAATTCAATGTTACATCATTGAGCTTTTTGCTAAAATGAGTTATAGGTCTTTTTTCCCACGTTAAAATTGCTCCAATACCTATTCCTAAGGCATCACATTCAATCTCAAAAGTTTTTATAAAATCAGGCAATGATAACAATGGAGTCGAAATTATTTTTTCCTTTAATAAATTAAAAACATGCCTTTGTTCTTTGTCCCATTAAAATCCGTGGGTTTCTTAACTATCTCAGTTAAAGGTGCAACTAGAGTACTTTAAAATCCTTAATAAATCTCCTATAAAAACTATTCAAACCATAAAAACTTCTTCCTTCAATGATTGACTTAGGTGTAGGCCATTCTTGGATAGCCTTAACATTTTTCCTCATCCATCTCAATACTTTTTGCACTAATAACAAATCAAAAAAAGATAATCATTTTCATGCAAAAGTCACATTTTTTTCATATTAACTTATAATTATTCTTTTCACAAAGCAACCAATACATTCCTTAAATGTTCAATATGCTCCTCTAAATTCTTGCTATAAATTAAAATATCATTAAAACAAATCATAACAAACTTACCTATAAAATTGCACAAAACATGATTCATTAATCTCATGAAAGTACTACGTGCATTAGAAAGTCCAAAAGGCATAACTAACATACAAATCATATTTAGTTTTAAAGGTAGTTTTTCATTCATCTTCCTTTTTCATTCTTATTTGATGATATCCACTTTTTAAATCAATCTTAGAAAACACACAAGACTCATACAATTCATCTAGCATATCATTAAAGTCTAGGAAGGTGTCTATACTTTACTGTAATATTATTGATAACATGAAAATTAACACATATTCTTCAAGTCCTATTCTGTTTTTGTACTAACAACACTAGAATTGCACATGGACTTGTATTCTCTTATGAAACCTTTTGTCATCAATTCTTCCACTTGCCTTTGAAGTTTCTTTGTCTTCTTATGACTACTTCTATAGGCAAGCTGATTATGTATAAATGCTCTAGGTACAAGATTAATTTGGTGCTTAATTCTCCTAATAAGTGACAATTCACTAGGGATCTCATCAAGAAAGATGTCCTTAAAATCTTGTAATAAAGAAACACAAACACTAGGAATACAATAATCAAGGTCATTAGTGTTAAAATATGATTTCTTATACACAAGTAAAATCATATGCATTTAAAAAAATAAACATTCTTAATCTCACTCATCTTTGCATAAAAATTAACATGTTTTTTTTTCCACACCTTCTTCTTTTCTCGCCCTTCCTTTTTTCTCTCTTTTTTTCTTCTCTTCTCTCTCAGCTGAATCTCTGTTAATTTCTATTTTGGCTGAATCTAACCTTCTTCTCTCTTGGCTAACTTTAGTCTTACTCCTCCTCACATCTTTACATGGTTGATATTTTTTTTTGCTTCGCTTTTCTCCTTTTAGCTTCATTTTGTCTTCATACACTTGTCCAAGGAACAATGGTACAAGTGTAAATGTCTTCCCATCATTCTCAAGAGAATACTTATTCTTAAACCCACCATGTTGAGCTTTTCAATCAAATTGCCAAAGTTTTCTTAACAATAAATGAGTAGTATACATAGACACAATGACACGATCAAATGATTGATATCTTCTCCCAAGTGCATGAGTGTCAAAGTAATAAATAACCCGGCAAGACCAGAGTTGATCCACAGGAAGGTTAACTATATAAAATCACAAATAATAAAAGAAAAGGAGTTAAAGAAAACTTTGAGATGTTATAATGATGTAAGGATTTAAACAAAGATAAAACAGTTGCCAAAGTTAGAGGGTTCACTAATGATATTTCAAATAAGTATAGTATAAACTCTTTTTATTACTCAACTGGAAACCACACACAAAGGAGGTTCCAATCAGATGATTTATCATTAATGACTCATTATAAATTATTAACATGATCATATTAATTATCTTATTTAAGTAACACCAATACTTATAAATATTGTCAGGTATTCATGATGCTAACTTATGTCAACAACAAATCAAGTTCCTTTCATAGCATTAGTGTTGATTATCCATACAGTAGGCTATGAAAGGATCAAGTATTTGTTGTACCAAATGTTGTACAACACAAATTTAGATTAACCATTTAACAAGCAATGTATTAAGAATGAGTAAGATAACAATTATAAAACATGTTAATAGCAAACTTTCGTGAATATAAACATTAAAGTCCATGTTGAGTTTATACTATACTTATTCTAACACCATTGGTAAAACCTTTTCACCTTGACAAAATAAACTTAGCTAAACATAATGAAGAAAAGAAACATAATTAAACAAGATAAGAACATAATTATGATATAAGTTAACTAAGTATAGTAAAGGAAATGAAAAGCATAAATAAGAGATTAATGAAAATATAACATGAAATAAAACTTAACATTAAAAAAATACAAAGAAAGAAAGCAAGAGCAAGATCTTGATCTGAAAACCAAGATGCCTAAATGTATGACAAATATATCCTTTTATAGGCTAAAATTCAGACTATTGATTTGATGACTAACTATTGAGTTGGTGGCCAACCATTGACTTGGTGGCTAGTTATTGATTTGTTGGTTGGACAAAACATCATTGCTAAAATTAGAGTTCAAACTAATAGATTTCATGAAAGTTGTGGGAATTTGTCTCAGCTTTCCAACAAAAAAAGAATGAGCTCATTTGCACTTCTAGAACTCGAGTTATGGGCTAAACACCGAATAGTATCTGGGCTGTAGGACAGATTCAGACTTCTCTTTTGTTGCTAAGCTTTCAACTTGAAAACGATAGCTTTGAATCTTGTACTCTTCATGAATATTTTAGGCCTATGTCTTAGCTTTCCATCAAGATAAACTAGACCTAAATCCAAGGTCTACAGCTCCACTTGAGACTCAATAACCGAATGGTGTTCCTGTTTTGAATTGAACCATCATTTCTTCTCTAAGCTTAGCCCTCTCTTTGTCTTCTCAATTTCAATAGTTAAACACATTGATCAATCATTTGAATTGTGAGATATGCCCACATTTAAAATGAGCATTTACCATAAATTAAAGATACCTTATATTATCAAACTTGTTATTATAAACATGTTTGATATAGAGAGTTTACTGATACTTTAAGTGCAATATGATGATATAAAACCTTAATGAAAATGCACTTTTAAGTACTAATCACACAACATCTTATCCTTTTATTTTCCAACTGAAAAAGAAACCAAAACCTGCTTAGTAACTCTAACTTCTCCATAATCATTCAACCATTGAAGTCTATAATGATTTTCATGTTTAATAGTGTTCAGATTTAATTTTCTAACAAGGGTACTACTAGCAACATTAGCATAACCCTCACTATCAATATTCATACCCAACAATGGAATTAAGAGTTATGTTCGATAGCATAAAATTAGACAGTAGACATAATTACGCTAGAATCTGAATTTCCTTGTTCCACCTTTTCTTGGATCGTATCTGTTGCTACCCAATTTTTGACCCATGTTTTGATAAATTTTCAAAAAAAATAAATAAAAAAATAATAAGGGTTTACATGGGGCGATAACATAGAGCATCAGGGCTAATATTAAGGAAGCAATATGTCAACGAGATAATTATTGAATCATATATAATTACTGCAATATAAAATACCATAGATATATGATTTGATTCGTGCTGGTTATGGAAAATAATCAATGCAATATAAAATACCATATATATAGGATTTGTTGGTGCTGGTTATAGAAGACAATTTTTGCAATAATTATTGCAATATTTCCTTAAGTAGCACGTGTAGAGATTTTCTATATAAGTGAACCTTCAGCCATATGCACAAGGGGGGAAATTTACAAGGGGGCAATTTTGCACAATTAAGAAGAACCACGAAAAACCCTAAACCACAAGAAAAAAGAACCTAGAAACCTAAACCCTTCTTCTCCTTCCAGCCGTCGTTCCCCCTCTTTTTTGATTTTCTTCTTCCTGAGCTGCTGGACACAAGCTCCCTCCCTTCACCATTTCCTCTGTTCTCTTTCCCAAACCAGCAGTCATCCCCATCTCCTTCCCCACAGTAGCCGACCACCAAACCTCTCTCAGCCTCCCAGCACACCACAGAGGCTGTCCGCTGCACTTCCTCGTCTCTATTTCCCCGGACCTTCACCTTTTGCCAGCCGATCTTCCCTCACAGAATAGCCACATACCCATCGATCCTCGTCTCTTCTACCGTCGTCAACCACAACAGGTCTTCCCTCATCAGCCCCGACCGGCCTCCACCAAAACCAACCCCGAAGCAGCCCTCAACACCACGGCTCCCAGAGTCCCAGCTACCGGAAGCAGGGGAGAACAAGGCAAAACCCAAAATAAAATTTGTAGTGAAACAGATCTGGAAGAAAGGAAAGAAGGTCGAGAGCAAATCTAAAAAAGGAAAGAAAAAATTAAAACCAACTGTCTTGTGTATTTTTTTACTTTTACAGGTAACAATGTTTGTAACCATCGGCGAGGAAAGGAAGAAGGGAGGAAGCTGTTCAGATCCTTTAGTTTTCTCGGGTTTTCTTGCGGCATCGCGTGAACCCACGCGCCGCCAATAGGGGGCGCGTGAGAACCACGCGCCGCCACTGTGCTTGCACTGGCAGAAGCCTTCCCAACAGTTTCCTAGATTTTTAGGGACTATTATGTAATTTTTTATTTGTGTGATGTGTTGTTTTGTTTTATTTTAAAATTTTGTTATTTGTAATTACATATGGATGTAGGAGAAAAACATAATAAAAAGGGATGTGTGTGTTTTTATTTTTTTTATGTATGTTATTGAATTATAAAATCAAAAAAATAAAAAATTTAATGTTTTAATCTGCATATGATCAAGTATTTTAGGGACAAATAAAATCATCTTGTATTTCCCGTGAAAATGTAAGAACATGTTTCTACATATTTTTTTTGGGATTTAATAACTAATTTATTAAGCCTTAAGAATTTGACTAATATGTGGTTTGTTGACTTTAATTGCGATTAACTTTGATGTTGTGTTTTTGACAAAGAAAAATATAAAAAATGATTTTGTGTGTTGCATACGACTAATACCCTAAGATATTTTGAATTATCTCTTTTAAAAAAAGAACAAATATTTGAGGTTTAAAAGAAAATGTGTTTTAGCATGGATTTCTTAAACACAAAAAATTATTTTCTTGCATTCTGAATTTTACAACATGTTTGTAAAACTCCAAAGGGTGTTGGCCAATATTCCAAAAAAATAAAAAAATCTTATTTTGGGGGAATTCATCTATTATTCATCGTTAATGTTTGGATAAAGAAATCCCAAAGGGATGAATATCCAAAATATTATTGGAAATAACTTGTTATTATTCACTATTAATATTTAGATAAAGAAACTCTAAGTGGTAAATATCCAAAATAATTTTCTAGGAATAATAAGTCATCACACATCCTTGAAAGAAGCCTTGATTATAATCGAGGACATTTCAATTTTTTACTCCACGGTTTACGAGTCGTGAGAGTATGAAACACTAAGGCGAAAATAGGCTTTTAAAGCGCCTTGAATTTCCTTAGATTTTTGTCCCTCCTCCTTGCGATTTATGAGTCGCAAACTCTTGAAATACTAAGGGAAAAATGAGCTTTTAAAGCACATGGAATCTCCTTGGATTTCTATCTTAATAAATTTAGTTTCAATCAAACCTAGGAAAACTGATGGGATTAGAAAACACCAACACCATAGCAATTATAAGGCAAACCAAACACCAAGCAGCTTACCTTATATAGGGCATACTAGGGGTGCTAATACCTTCCCTTTACGCAACTAGTCCCTTGCCTTAGAATCTCTGAAAGACCAGTTAGGGTTCCTAGTGACCAAAATACTAGGTGGCGACTCCTTTATCCACAAATCAAAATAAAAACCCCGAAATCAATCGAGGGTCGCCTTGACGCCGCGCTCCGCTGCGAGGGTTCGACAGGATGGTAACTCCATCGGGGAACCTTGGACTAGGCTTGGTAATGCTATGTATTGTTGATGTTTTTTCTTCTTTCTTTTCTTGTTGTTGTGAATGGTTTACTTTGTTCAAAAGCTTTAGCATGCATCTTTACATTTTGTCATACATGATATAGTCATTCATCACTTTATTGTTATTATCTTTTTTAGGGCACACAACATTAAATTTTAAGTTAAGTGGGGGACTAGCAGCTTGCCTTATGACTTGAGTCAAGGTTTAAGTTTGTGTAAACCCCAACTCTTTGTTGAGTGTTTAGACTGATAGTGATTGGTACACGTGCCATCCCACTATCTGTTGAACCCCCATATTGCCTTTACGAGGGTGATCACTGGGACAGTAAGAGACCCTTTTTTAGAGACCAAGTAGTAAATCTACCATATGTCTCACGTAAAGGAACTATAACCTATCCTTCTGGTGTATGCTCCATAATATCTTTTGCATCAAAACAAAGTCTAACCCCAAGGCATCTTGAATTGCAGGACTTGTGAACGAAATGGCCACCATTGCTAAATTTTCCATCATAGAATATGGGAAAAATTCTGAACTGTCACCATTGCCTTAGAAGCGATGCTAAGAAGTTGTCACCAATCAAGAACCTGAATTGCATTATGAATGAGGTGAACAAGTTAACGACTCACTTTCATAATGTGGATAAGGATGCATTTTTTAGGAAATACGGACGTTTGGTGGAGATTGCAAGGGTAGAAGTTTTAAGCCCAGTTGTGCGAGCCTAGTTTATTGTTTGGATCCAGACTACCAGTGTTTTTCTTTTGGAAGCATAGACCTATGTCCCACTATGGAGGAATATGGGATGTTGACTGAGTTTCCAAACAATCTGAGAAGATCATCCCCAAACTATCAAAACTACTTAGAATCGCCAAATTGGAAAAGTTCTTGGAAAAGAATGCTACCGGTCTGAAATGGAGGATGCTAGAAATTAAACTGGAAAAGAAGTCAGGATCAGAAAAAGAGAGATTGATTGTATTGGGCATATTTGGCCTTATGTTGTTCCCAAGCGAGACGGGTGTAGTGAGTTTGGAGGCCGCTGCTGCTTATGTAGAGTATGAGAATACACAAATCAATCCAGTGGCTGCTATTTTAGCTGAAACCATCTTGACTCTTAATCATTGTAGGAGGACCAGAAAAGGAGCGATGAGATGTTGCACGTAGTTGTATATCTTGATGGTTAGCCATATCGAAACAAAAAAACCTGTCTTTAATAATTTTTGGTGGTTCACCCAAAGACCCCTGAAGTTGGTAGAAGAAGAAGAATGGGGAGATCTAGACAACCAAGGTTGGGTTGACAAATTAGAAGGTTTGCCTAATAGTAATTTCAAGTGGAGAGTCCCATGGGTAACGACAGTGAAAGTCCTGATGAGTTGTGGACAAAGATGTTAGGTGCCATCGGTAGGGATTACAGGTTATGCGAGTTATGCTCCTGCCCTAGTGGTAAGGCAACTTGGGGGCATGCAGTTTATTCTAAGGACTATAGGAATTGCTCAATTCTTTGGTTTGTTCAAAGATCTCATTACACAAGAAGTTTTGGAGATCATCAAACAAGATTGGAAGCATCCGGTTTCGGTTGAGATAGAAGGTTTAAAGGATCCAAGTGCAAGTGGAGGATATGCAAGATGGAGAGACTTAGTTGTTTCAGCCATGCCTTGTGTAGGAGTCAAATCTCCCAAAACTGTAGAAGAGCCTATTAAGAGGAAAAGGGTCAATAATGAAAAGGAGTTGAGAAGACAAGTGGAAAAACTTCGGATAGAGTTGAGCAAAAGCAGAAAAGACAAAGCAATGTTGGAAGAAATGATGCTGGAAGGGGATAAAAGGAGAGCATTTCTAGATGAGCAAATACAATCTATAGATGCGAGAATAACAAAGCTTGAGTTAAAGCTAGGTGAGGAGAAGATTGCTAGGGAAAAAAGTGAGAAGAAGCTAGGAGGGATGAGTTTGGATTGGATGCAAAGTTGCTCTAACTTGAAGCGATGGAGATTGACTTTAACGATTGCCAAGGAAGTGCAGAATATTACCAAGAAAAATTTGCACAAGTTCAGTTCGAACTGATGGATATGATTAGGAAGTATGAGGATTTGAACAAGAAATATATGGAGTTGGAAAGCCGTTCGACGGGGATTGCAAAAGAAGAAAGTAAAAGGAAAGGTTTTGAGGGTGTTGAAGCAGAGTTAACTGTTAAGAAGAATGAGATAAAAGTTATGAGGATAAAACTTGACAAGGAACGTGAAAAGATGAAGCATTCGGACGAGAAGCTAGCAACAATGGAAAAACACAAGGATCAAATCGACGCCAACAACGCTGCTTTGAACAGAACCAATATGTTGCTCATAAAAAAGATGACCAAGACAAATGAGCAAATGGATGAAGTTGCTGCACATGCTCGGATTATTAGAATCAATGCGCGAAATGTGGGAGGGGACATCATTCGCTATCGTTGAAGCCTAGCTGAAACCGATGCCTTTCTAGGGAAGATTGAGAACCGCGACTTTGCCTTTTTACCTTTAGCTAGAGAGTTTGTGAAGGAAAGGGATTAATATATTGTATTTCCTTTTTATTTCTAAATGTAATAAACTTATCAAGCATTAATGAAAAGGGCGTTGACCCATCTTCTTATGCAAAATTTGTCTCTTGGTGAATATGATTCAAGCAAACGACTCGAAAGGCAGTACTCCTAGCAAAGCAATGTGACAAGAGAACCTATGATGTGGTGGCTATTATTCGTTCACGAGAAGGCTACATCCATACCCAACATACAAAGCATTCTTATCACAATCATGCATTATATCATGCATTTTCTTATACATCTATGCACGCATCTGCAGACCTAAAAAGATAGGTCCCCCTTCTAGAATCCACAACACTTGACTAAGGAAAAGGATGCAAAATGAAGAAAGGTAACACCTAGAAGCTCAGTACCAAAAATAACTTGAAGAAGTTTGGAATGATGTTGCGCACCTAATTGGTTTGCTCAAGCAAATGTTTTGAGACAACTTTTTCCCTTTAATGAGATCATGCATTTTCAAAAGTTTGTCTTGATGTTTTTACACATCACTTTCTGTTTTCAAAGCGGATCTTCCATAACAACACCTGCACTTTATGTCGCACCCGACATCGCGGCGGCCTTAAAAATAATTATTTCATGGAAAAGAACGGATTTCTGGCATCATGTTCTTTAATGGGGAATGGTCTTGTTTAAGGAGTCGCCACCTAGTATTATGGTCACTAGGAACCCTAACTGGTCAACAGAGATTCTATGGTTCGGGACTGGTTACGTAAAAGGGAAGATATTATCACCCCTTAAACGTTCTGCCTGAGGCAGACTGCATTGCTGGTTTTGCCTTAAATTGCTAAATGTTTATTAGTTTAGGCTATGATAATTTTGCGTGTAATATTCCTGACTCTGGCGTCAGTGAATATTTAACTACGGATATTTCCAACTCTGGCGTTTATAAATATCACGTAGCTATAAAAACAAAATAAATTTAAATCAGTTTTTTTTTATTCCCGACTCTGGCGTCAGTGAATAAACAAATCAAATAAATTTATTTTTTAAGCATACACATTTTTTATGTAACTAAATAAAAGTAAAATACAATAAAATAAAATAAATTTACATCAGTATCTTTATTCCTGGCTCTGGCGTCAGTGAATAAACCAATAAATTTACTTTATTTTATTTTATTTTTGCATGCATATTTTTTATTTTTATGTAATTAAATAAAATACAATAAAATAAATTTGAATCAGTATTTTTATTCTGACTCTGGCGTCAATGAATAAAAATAACAAATTCATATTTATTTTTTTATTTATACATACACACATCTTTGTTTTTTTATTGTTTTTTTATTTTTTATTTTTCTATTTTTCTATTTTTTATTTTTTTGGGCTGGGCATAGCCAGTGGCCCGGCTGGGCAAAGCAAGCAAGAAGCACGTGTGGAGTGGCTCCACGCGTGCATGCATAGTGCGAAGGTAATTAATTTACAATAAAATAAATTTGAATCAGTATTTTTATTCTGACTCTGGCATCAATGAATAAAAATAACAAATTCATATTTATTTTTTTATTTATACATACACACATCTTTGTTTTTTTTTTGTTTTTTTATTTTTGATTTTTCTATTTTTCTATTTTTTTATTTTTTTGGGCTGGGCCCAACTCAGCCCATATGGGCTGGGCTGGGCCCAGCCAGCCCAGCCCGGCCACTGGCCCAAGCCAGTGGCCCGGCTGGGCAAAGCAAGCAAGAAGCACGTGTGGAGTGGCTCCACGCGTGCATGCATAGTGCGAAGGTAATTAATTTACCTTCGCACTGTGCAA
>Ga0307516_10009336_pt1 | contig 10950 bp, 10 predicted proteins | sample 19_EM_MG_FD_203310 | JGI IMG/M metagenome (GOLD analysis project Ga0307516, IMG submission 203310) | Populus trichocarpa ectomycorrhiza microbial communities from riparian zone in the Pacific Northwest, United States - 19_EM | ecosystem: Host-associated > Plants > Roots > Unclassified | place...
GGACGGATCCCGTCGCGCGCTCAGGTGAAGCGGGGCGTGCGTTTTTCCAGAAAGGCGGCGATGCCTTCGCCCCCGTTCGGATGGTGGAGGTTTCGCACGAAATGCGCGCGCTCGGCATCCATCTGCCCGGCCAGGGTGTTGGCCTGCGCGTCGTTGATGAGTTCCTTGATGCTGGCCAGCGCGTTGGGCGCGCGGGCATTGAGCATGTCGGCCAGCTTCAGGGCTTCGTTGAGCGCATCGCCCGGAACCACGCTGCGGTTGACCAGCCCAAGCGCCTGCAGGCGTGCCGCGCCTATGCGCTCGCCACACATCAGCAGTTCTGTCACCAGTGCGCGCGGCAGGGCGCGTCCCAACGCCCAGCTGCCACCGCCGTCGGGAGACAGGCCGACGCTGCTGTAGGCCATCACAAACACGGCGTTGTCAGCCGCCACCACAAAGTCGCAGGCCAGCGCCAGCGAAAAGCCCGCGCCAGCTGCAGCGCCTTCGACAGCTGCAATCACGGGTTTGGGAAAGGTGCGTATCGAGTCGATCCAGTTGTGCAGGCCGTTGATGCTTTGGGTCTGGACTTCCTGCGGCTGCGCGCGGTTGGCCTGAAGGCGCTGCAGGTTGCCGCCGGCGCAAAAGGTGGCGCCTTCCCCGGTGATGACCACGCTGCGGATCTCCGGGTTGGTCTCGGCAACGTTGAGCGCCTCCACCCCGGCGGCATAAATTTCCGGGCTCAGGGCATTCCTGAATTCGGGGTTGCTCAAGGTCAGCACCATGGTGCTCCCGTCGCTGGTACTTTTCAGTGCGCCTGCCATGTCAGTTCTTTCGAAAGGGGTAGCCAATGATGATGTTCTCAGCTTCTGCGTCGCAGGCGTCGCCCCCTTGAGGGGGGAAGGCGCTACACGCAGTGAGCGTCCGACGGGGGTGTCTCACGACTCTTCGTGCATCAGGCTCAGGCCGATCGCGCCGCGCCGGCGCAACCAGGGGGAAGGGCGGTAGCGTGGGTCGCCGTACACGGTTTGCATGTTGAAGAGTACTTCAAGAATGTTGGTGGGGCCGTAGCGGTCGCCCATGGCCAGCGGGCCCAGCGGGTAACCGAGGCCCAGCGTGACCGCGGTTTCCAGATCCTTGGGCGTGCAGATACCCTGCTGGCAGATGTCACTGGCGATGTTGACAATGGCGGCGACCACGCGCTGCGTCACAAAACCGCCGCTGTCGCGGATCACACTCACGGCCTTGCCGTCGCGTGCGAACAGCGCGTGTGCGGCATCGCGCATGTCGCTGCGGGTGGCAGGGTTGGTGGCCAGCACCCGGCGTTTGGTCGCCGCATCGTCGATCAGCATGTCGATGCCGACGGTGCGCGCCGGATCCAGCCGCTCCACCACCGCCACGGTGGTGATGTCAAAGCCCAGCGGGGCCACCAGCACCAGGGCATTCATCGACGGCGACGCGCCGGTCTCAATGCTGGCCCCGAGATTTTTGAGCAACTGCAGCAGCTCCGAGCGACGGGCGGCGCGGGGCGACAGCCAGACTGGCGGCATTTCTGCCACGGTCGGGATGGCAGCCTCAGGCGGCAATTGCATGACACCCTCCGTGTAGCGGTAAAAGCCTTCGCTGGTTTTGCGGCCCAGCATGCCACCGGCCAGGCGCTGCGCGGTAATGACACTGGGACGGTAACGCGGCTCTTCGTAATACTGGTGGTACACCGACTCCATGACGGGATGCGATACGTCCAGGGCTGTCAGGTCCATCAACTCAAAAGGCCCCAGCTTGAAGCCGGCCTGGTCCTTGAGGATGCGATCTATGGTGGCAAAGTCGGCAATGCCTTCGCTGACGATGCGCAGGGCCTCCGTGCCGTAGCCCCGTCCTGCATGGTTGACGATGAAGCCGGGCGTGTCCTGGGCCATCACCGGCGTGTGGCCCATCTGGCGCGCGTAGGCGGCCAGCCCGTCACAGGCAGTTGCGTCGGTTTTCAGGCCGGCTATCACCTCCACCACTTTCATCAGCGGAACCGGGTTGAAAAAATGATATCCGGCGAAACGGCCGGGATGCTGCATGCCTGCTGCGATGGCTGTGACCGAGAGCGATGAGGTGTTGGTCGCCAGAATGGCCTGCGCCGAAACAACACTTTCCAGCGCGAGAAACAGTGATTTTTTCACGTCCAGACGCTCTACCACGGCCTCGATCACCAGGTTGCAGTCGCCCAGGTCTTCCAGTGTGGCGGCAGGGAGCAGGCGGGCCGCGTAGTCCGCCGCGAGTGCGCTGTCGAGCCGGCCTTTGTCGACCAGCTTGTTCCACTGGACCCCCAGGGCATCGCGCGCCTTGCCCGCAGCTTCGCTTTGGGTGTCAAAAAGCCGGACCCGGCTGCCCGCTTGTGCCGCCAGTTGCGCAATGCCCCTGCCCATGGCGCCCGTGCCCACAATGCCGACTGTTTTGTAGAGTGTTTTCATGGAAAAGTATTATCACGCAGCCCCAACAGGCCGCATCCCCGTCACGGCTCCAGTGCATTTGCAGGGGGATGTGAGGTTTGCGTCTGCCCTCAGCCGCAGTAAACTGGCTGCTAGGTACTCCGGTGCCTAGGCGCAAGCTGCGATCCAGGATCCCAGGATATTTGTTTGAGGTGCCCGGCCGGCTGCAGGCCGGGACTGTTTTCGGATTCCGCCCGGGGTCTGCCTCGCAGGTTTGCCCCCGGCTATGCCAGAATCGGCCAAGTGAATATATTTTTACATTTGCTCAGAAGTCGCGGTCTCTTTGCCGGGGGGGTGAGCCTGTGCGTGATGGGCGGAGCGCTGGCCATCACCCTGGGGCCCAATACGCGTTCGGCCTTGCTGGGGCAGCCGCTCGATCTTTCCATGCAGATGACGCTTGACGCGGGCGATGATCCCCAGGCCTTGTGTCTGGATGCCAGTGTGTTTTATGCGGACAAGCAACTGGACAAGTCGCAGGTCCAGGTTGCGGCGGAAAAGTCCGGCAACACCCGGGAGTCGGTGATCCGCGTTCGTGCCGACGTCCCTGTGGAAGGACCGGTGGTGACAGTCCATCTGCGCGCGGGATGTGCGCAGAAGACCATGCGGCGGTATGTCGTGCTGGCGGCGACACCGCGCTCGGCCGCGCCCGGCGATGGCCCGGCGGTTCAACTGGTGGCGCCGACCCTGGCACAGGAAGGCCCCGACAAAAGCCAGGACCGTGAGCGCGAATTGCGGCAGTTGCGCGAAGAGCTGATCAAGGCCCAGGCAGCGCTGGCAGACAACAAGGTACAGCTGCAGAGGGCCGAAAACGAAGGTTTCCGCAAGGCGCCGGTTTATGGCCTCGCGGGCATCCTGGGCCTTGCCCTGATCGGCCTGTTCCTGGTCTGGCGCCGGCGCCCCCGGCCGGCTGCCGCAGCCGCTTCCGGGCTCAGCGTGTTGCCGGAAGCACCCGTGACCAGTAACTCCGGCGTGGACCTAGATATTGATGAATCGCTGTTTGACGGCCTCAAGCGACGGCCTGCGCCCTCAAGTCAACCCTTGCCGGATGCGGTGCCGCCGCTACCACGCCGTGACCGTGCCAAATTCTCGGTGAGTGTGCCTTTTGTTGCCCGCACGGTGAGGGTCCCTGAAATTTTTGACCTGCAGCAACAGGTGGAATTTTTCAGTTCATTGGGTCAGCACGGCAAGGCCATCGACCTGCTTCGCAAGCACCTTGTGAACAATGTCAAGACCAGCGCACTGGTTTATCTGGACCTGATCGATCTTTACCATCAGATCGGGAACCGGGAGGAGTACGAGGTTCTGCGCGCTGACTTCAACCGGGTCTTCAACACCCAGGTGGCGCCTTTTGATGATTACGCCGTCACCGGCACCAATGTGTCGGCCTACGAGGATGTGCTGGCGCGTATCGAGGCGGTGTGGCCCAAACGGCGGGTGTTTGACATCATCGACAACGCGCTGTTCCGGGAGCCGGGCAATCCTGCCGAGGTGCTGGACCTGGAAGCCTATCGGGAACTGCTGCTTCTGCATGCCGTGGCGCGCGAAATCATTGACCTGGAGGCCGACGCGTCGGACAGCACCTTCACCAGCCAGTGGTCTGAACTGGCGATGCAGCCAAGGTCTTCGCCGCGGCTTGGCCTCGACATTGACCTGAGCGAGTTTGCCGGCGGCAGCAAGCCAGCCGCAGGGCCGGATACACGCCGCCCGCATGCGCCGGCGTCTTCCCCTACCACCCGATCGTCGGGCGAACCGACCGTGTTTGATTCGCTCGTCGATTTCGACGATTACGACACGGGCTTCCGTCCGGATGACCTGGGCAAGGCCTGATCCAGGTCGAACTGGGCGGACTTCGTCTGCCGTGACGGCGCAGTGTCTGCAATAAATATCGATTCCACAGCCTTGATTTCAAAAGGAAAATTCAAAGCGCATCGCTATTTGTGTCAAAATGTATATTAGTACATTTTGATGCATGGCAACGTTTGAAAACTCGGCGGTTTCTTCTGGCAGTGGTGCTGTGCAGCTTGGCATCGGGCAGCATGGCCATTTCCCTGGGGCGCAGCAGTGGCGCAACCCTGCTGGGGCGGCCGCTTGAAGTCAACATCCGGGCCACGCTGGACAGGCCGGACGCCGGTAACGACGCCTGTCTGTCAGCCGAGGTGTTTTATGCCGACGACCGCATCGACAAGTCGCGGGTCCGCAGCAGTATCGAAAAAGTTGGGCCAGGCCAGGACGCGCTGATCCGCATTCGTGTGTCGAAGGTGGTCGACGAACCGGTGGTGACCTTGTATGTGCGCGCGGGATGCGAACAGCGGACCGAAAGGCGTTATGTGCTGTTGGCCGATGTCGCTCCCGAGCAGGACGTTGCTGTTCAGTCCTCCACTGCGGTTTCCCCAGCGGCTGGCGCGGCCCTTTCCTTTCCCGCGGCAGGCGCGGTGCCGGTTCGGCCCGGGGCTGGCAAGCCTGTTCCGGCAGGTGCTGGCGTTCGGCATTCCGGCCGCCTGAGCGCGCTCCCCCGTTTGGAAGGCGCCCCGCGGGCCGATTCCCGCCCAGTCCCGAAACCCAGGGCCCGCCTGCAACTGGAGCCCCTGGATCTGAGCATTGAAACGTCGCCGCAACTCAAATCCTCTGGCGAACTCCTCAGCCAGCCATCGGCAGACGCCGAGCAGCGTCAGGCGGCGGCCGCTCTGTGGAAAGCGCTGACGGCCCAGCCGCAGGACATTCTCAGGGACGCCGAGAAGATTGACGCGATCGAAGCGGACATGCGCCGACTTCGCGTCGAAACCCAAAAGAACCAGGCCGCGCTGGCCGAGTTCAGGGTCGAGCTCCACAAGGCCCGGGATGAGCGTTATGCCAATGGCCTTGTGTATGGCCTGACGACCGCACTTGCGCTGGCCCTGGCTGGCCTGGCTTATTTTTGGCGGCGGCATCGGCCGGGCACCCGGGCGGCAGAAGCTGAACAGCCCTGGTGGCGGCGCAGAAAACCAGCTGAAAGCAGCTGGCATGGCAGCGAGCTCGGTGTCATCGCATCCGATTACGGCGGCCACGCGGCAAACGATATTCCACCGCCTGCTGCCTCCCCGGACAGGCCTTCCCGCGCAGACACGGGTGCGCCAGCGTCGGCGCAAACAAGGGGACGCGGGAAGACCGTGTCATCGCGCTTCGCGCCGCCCCTGTCCCGGCGTGACCATTCTGATTTCGCATTGAGCATGCCCCACACGCCGCGCGCAGCAAAAGCCGAGGAATTGTTCGACGTTCAGCATCAATCTGAATTTTTTATCTCACTGGGGCAGTACGAACAGGCGATTGCTGTTTTACGCGACCATATCGGCGACGATGTGCAAACCAGCGCACTCATCTACCTGGACCTGTTCAACCTTTATCACAAGCTCAAGCGAAAAGACGAGTACCGTGAATTGAGGGCCGAGTTCAACCGCATGTTCAATGCGCAGGTGCCATTGTTTGACGCCTATACGGAGCTCAGTTCCGGGCTGGAGTCGTATCCGTCGACCCTTTCCCGCATCGAGTCAAGCTGGGCGAGCGCCCGGGGCCTGGAGGTGATAGAGGCTTTGATCCTGCGCAGTCCCGATGCACAGGAGGAGGCTTTCCAGCTTGACGCCTATCGCGAGCTGTTGCTTCTGTACGGCGTTGCCAGGGGAATCGCCGAAACACATGCGCCCGGCGCGGCAAGCCTGCTCGACTTTGATCTGGCCGAGTCCGTCCCTGCTGCAGCGCCGGCCGGCACAGGCGATCACGAAGCTTTGGCGAGCGACCCGCTGCAGTTTCCGCCCCTCCAGCTTCAGCACCCGGCGCTTGCCCAGGCGGCTGGCGCCGCGCGGTCGCTGGCGTCGCCGGACAGTGTGCCACGCCTGGATATCGACCTGAATGCGCTCGTGGCGGAAAACACCGTTCCACCGGCTCCCGCGGTGTCCCTGGTGACGCTGGACACGCCTGAAAACACACCGGCGCTTCCGCCACTGGACGGGAATCTGATTGACTTCGAAGCGCTTTCGCCAGCGCCTGTGCCGGCTGTGGACAGGGCAGAAAAAAAATCGCCTAGAGCATTAACTGGCGCCTGAAGGGCGTCTTGTGCAAGACGGCGCTGCCCCGGGGGTGTTACCTGCGAACCTGAAGTGCGCCGGGGTTGACGATGTTGGTGGGCGTGCCCTTGATGAAATTCACCACGTTGTCAAAGGCCGAGCCGAAATACATCTCATAACTTTCCTGCTCCACATAACCGATGTGTGGCGTGCAGATGCAGTTTTCCAGCCGCAGCAGGGCGTGTCCCTGCAGGATCGGCTCGGACTCAAACACATCAACCGCCGCCAGGCCTGGGCGTCCGCGATTCAGGCCCGCGATCAGGGCCTCGGGCTCCAGCAATTCGGCGCGGGACGTGTTCACCAGAATGGACGATGGCTTCATGCGCGACAGGTCATCCAGCGTCACCACGCCCCGGGTGTCGTCACCCAGACGCAGGTGTAGCGTCAGGACGTCGCTTTCCTGGAAAAATTCGGCCTTGGACGAGGCCACTTCAAAGCCGTCAGCCTGTGCACGTGCCCGCGACGCCTGGCTGCCCCAGACCAGCACCCGCATGCCGAAGGCGCGTCCGTAACCGGCGATGATCTGGCCGACCTTGCCATAACTCCAGATGCCCAGCACCTTGCCCTTGAGCACCGAGCCCACACCAAAGTTGGCCGGCATCGACGCGTTTTTCAGGCCAGCTTGTTGCCACGCCCCGTGTTTCAGGTGGGATACATAGTGCGGAATGCGCCGCACGGCAGCCATGATCAGCGCCCACGTCAGTTCGGCGGGCGCGGTGGGTGAGCCCACCCCCTCGGCGACGACGATGCCGCGTTCGGTGCAGGCGCCGACATCCACATGGCTGCCAACACGGCCGGTTTGCGCAATCATTTTTAGCTTCGGAAGTTTTTCCAGCAGCTGGCGCTGCAGGTGGGTGCGCTCCCTGATCAGCACCACCACGTCGGCGTCCTTGAGCCGCACGGAGAGCTGGCCTATGCCTTTGACGGTGTTGGTGTAGACCTTGGCCTGGTAGGCATCGAGTTTGGCTGCGCAGGCGAGCTTGCGCACCGCGTCCTGATAGTCGTCAAGGATCACAATATTCATGCCGATATTGTGCCTGCAAGTTGCGCGGCCACGAGGGAGCGGACCGGCAACATGTACCGGAACGCAACCATTGCGTGAGGACGGCGGGCGGCGTGAATTGGCCTGCACTCGCGCTGGTCCGGCTAATGACGCCGGCGCCTGGCAAGGTCCTCTCAGGTCAGGCGGCCTGCGCGGCTTCCCTTTGCGCCATGCGATCGAGTTCGGCGCACACATCCGCCATGCGGCCCGAGATCACCATGCGGCCGGCGCATGACGGACTGATACCGGCCTCAAATTCGCGCACCACTTTCAGGCGGCGCGGGGCCGTGGTTTTGGCCACGGTCTGGCAGGGTTTGTGCCCTGCAGCCTGTGCACTGCGGAGATGGGTCGCTGTGGGCTTGACGGCAGACACATCGTTGGCGGCGCAACGCCGAAAGGCGGGCACTGAGGCAAAAGACGGTGCAGCGGGCGGATGCGCCGGCACCCACAGGGCAGCGAGCGCCTGTATCGGCGCCAGCAAAACCGACAGCAAGGGTGAACGTGACAGATTGGCGATTCCCATGAAAACTCCAGAAGTAGAGGTAAACACAGGCAGGATTGCAAGAACGGAACATCCACTGCACCAGGGTGTTGGTCAATCACCTTGACCAAACGCCCGCCACCTGTTGCGCGGAATGGGGAGACGGTTGCGACGCCGGGTCTGGCTACATCAGCATGGTGTTGCGGATCAGGCCGACAGCCAGTCCTTCAAGTTCGAACGGTTCACCGGGCTCGACCACAATGGTTTTGAAATCGGGGTTTTCCGGCAGCAGCTCGATCAGGTGCTTGTTGCGCCTGAAGCGTTTGACCGTGACTTCGTCGCCCAGCCGGGCCACCACGATCTGCCCGTTTTTTGCCTCTTTGGTTTGTTGCACGGCCAGCAGGTCGCCGTCCATGATGCCGGCGTCACGCATGCTCATGCCGCGCACTTTGAGAAGGTAGTCGGGCTTGCGCTGGAACAGGCTGCTCTCGAAATAGTAGGTATGGTCCACATGCTCCTGCGCGAGAATGGGGCTGCCAGCAGCAACCCGCCCCACCAGAGGCAGGGCGAGTTGGGCCAGGCTTTGCAACGGCAGGGAAAACTGTTTGATGCGCGACTCATTGATGGAGCGCAGGGTGTCGCTGCGCAGGCGAATGCCGCGCGAGGTGCCGCTGACCAGCTCGATCACGCCTTTGCGGGCCAGCGCCTGCAGGTGTTCTTCCGCGGCATTGGCCGACTTGAACCCCAGCTCGTTGGCGATTTCAGCACGGGTAGGCGGGGCGCCGGTGCGGGCGATGGCGCTCTGGATCAGCTCCAGAATTTGCTGCTGGCGCGCAGTGAGTTTGGGCATTTCCGAAAAATCAGTGAGACTGCTCATGGCGTAGGCTCCTTGGAACAACAGGGATTAAGCGCTCAAGGATGGAAGTCGTGAAGGTCATTGAGCTGTTTTAATATCCAGTAGCTGTATTTTCATCCAGTTTTTTAAGGAATGCAAGGGCTTGTCGCGATGACGAACAAAAAGATTGTGATTTTGGGCACTGGCGGCACGATTGCCGGGACCGCTGCGCACGCCGCCGACCACCTGGGCTACACCGCTGCGCAGGTGGGCATTGCCCAACTGGTGGCGGGCCTGCCAGTGGCAGGCCATGGCTGCGAACTCCTGAGCGAGCAGGTGGCGCAGGTCGACAGCAAGGACATGGATTTCACGGTTTGGGAGGCGCTGGCGCAGCGGGTCAGCCATTGGCTGGCACAGCCCGATGTGCAGGGCATCGTCATTACCCACGGCACGGACACGCTGGAGGAAAGCGCCTGGTTTTTGCAGGCCGCGCTGAACCCTGCGCGGCCGGTGGTGCTGACCTGTGCCATGCGTCCGTCGACTGCGCTGGCGCCGGACGGACCGCAGAACATGCTCGACGCCGTGGCGGTGGCCAGCCATCCTGGCGCAAGCGGCGTGGTCGCCGTCTGCGCCGGTGTCATCCATGGCGCCCGGGACGTGCAGAAGGTGCACACCTACCGGCTCGACGCTTTCAGCTCCGGGGACGCCGGCCCGATCGGCTACGTCGAGGAGGGGCGCTTGCGTTTGTTGCGAAATTGGCCTGAACCCCTTGCGGAGCAGGGGCGGGTAGCTATGAAAAAGATAGCAAGCATGGCCGGCGCTGTAGCCTGGCCGCGCGTGGAGATTGTTTTGAACCATGCCGGCGCCGGCGCCGCCGTGGTGGACGCCCTGGTGGCCGATGGCGTGCGAGGGCTGGTGGTGGCGGGTACCGGCAACGGCACGCTGCATTACGCGCTGGAAGCCGCCTTGCTACGGGCGCAGGCCGGCGGTGTGCGCGTGGTCCGCGCGACCCGTTGCCTGGAGGGCAGGGTGCTACCCGGGCCGCGCGATGTCCTCCCGGACTCCGGGGGCCTGAGCCCGGTGAAGGCGCGGGTGGCGCTCATGCTGTCCATGCTGGACCAGGGCTGAGGTGTTCGAATCCCTGCGTTCTCACGTCTGGGCGTACCCGGCACTGGAGGTGGCGCACATCACCGGCATCGCGTTGCTGCTCGGCAACCTGGTGCTGCTGGAGCTGCGGGTGTTTGGCCTGGGGGCGGAACTGCCTGTCAAGGCGCTGGCCCGGCTCAGCCTGGGCCTTGCCCTGGCGGGCTTTTCAGTGGTGGCCGCCTCGGGCCTGCTGATGTTTGCCTCCCAGCCCGCCGAGCTGCTGGCGAACCGGGCATTCACCCTGAAGATGCTGCTGTTATTGGCGGCAGGTTGTAATGCGGCGTGGTTTCACGGGCGAGGCTCGCTCGAAAAACTCGACGCCATGGCGCGGGCCCAGATGGGGGTGTCCACGCTGATCTGGCTGGCCGTGGTGGCCTGTGGCCGATGGATTGCGTATCTGTAAAGGAGCTGGCGATGAAACGACGTGAGGTGCTGAAATTTTCACTGGCCGCGCCGCTGGCGGGCGCGGCCTCCTGGGCGCAGGCCCACCACGGCTGGAGCAGTTTTGACCAGGACCGGCCGATTTACCTCGAGGGCCGGGTGCTCAAGTCGCAATGGCGCAACCCGCATGCCGAACTGGAACTCGAGGTGCCCGCCGCCCTCAAGCTGCCTGCCGACCTCGCGCAGCGGGCCTTGCCGGCGCAGACCGCGCCGGTCGATGGCAAGGCCCTGCTGGCCAAAGCCGTCGTGCCGACGCGCAAGGACAGGCGCTGGGAGATCGAACTCGCGCCCCTGACACGCATGCAGGCCTGGAACGTGCCCGAGATCAAGGCGGGTGATTCGGTGGCGCTGCTGGGCTTCACCTTTGCCGGCGAAAAAGGCGAGGCGGTGATGCGCGTCGAATACCTGTTTGCGGGCGGCAAGGTATATGGGCTGCGATCCAGCCCGGCATGACG
>Ga0307516_10009337_pt1 | contig 10949 bp, 8 predicted proteins | sample 19_EM_MG_FD_203310 | JGI IMG/M metagenome (GOLD analysis project Ga0307516, IMG submission 203310) | Populus trichocarpa ectomycorrhiza microbial communities from riparian zone in the Pacific Northwest, United States - 19_EM | ecosystem: Host-associated > Plants > Roots > Unclassified | place...
TGGGGACTTGCCGACCAATGAGCAGTCCTTATATGTTTCCCACTTCGGCGCAACAATACTCCATCATTCCCACCGCGCCCATAAACCATCACCGCCCACCCCTATATCAACAGCGCCCATATGCGCTGTTCGGCTGCCTACTGGGCCGAGTGCGAACAACACAGAGGGGGTGCAGCGAACACGAACGAGAGAGAGACCGGGGACCTTCTTCCGTCGGCAGTGAGCCTCCGCTATACGACGCGAGAACTCGAGGAGAACGGGGAAAGAGCGGTGACCGGCACAAGGATCGAAAACGACGTCGAGGCGCTAGGGGCTCGAAACTGCAAAGTCGGAAGGGGGGTCGCGACGAGGTCGAGACGAGACGGAGATGTAAAACGCTACTCGAGGGTCGAGGACGTCGAGAGTCGTAGATGAAGCGCGACGGGGTACAAGAGCAAAGGGGAGAGAAAGCGAGATGAGACTGCGACGAGAGGGTGACCAAAAACACTGAGATTTGATAATAGCTAGGGGTAACTACTACATGGCTTATATACCGAGACCGGAATCGTGACCGGGACCGTGTCTAAGGAGGTACAAACGACGGAAGATAGCACGTGATGCCCGGAACGGCACCTCGGAGCCAGAGGAAAGGGGTTGTCGGCGTCGCGACATAGAACCGAGCGGGAAGAAAAGAATGGGGGGGTCCGACGTACATGCGATGACGGGGACAGGGTCCGAAGGGTAATTACGAAGGAGGGACACGAAACGGGGCGCGGGGGAACCGCTGATCCAGCCACGCCACACGGCTGAGCAACCGTGAGAAAGCGACCTTATCGGGACCTGGAACGCTAAAGCGGGCTGAATGGAAAGAGCGTCGGGAGGAAGGGGCCGCGAACTTGAGGTCGCGAGTTCGAGTCGCGGAGGGGACCTAAACCCGAACCGGTGGTGCGATCGTGGCGAGACCTTTGGGCGCCTCGAAGGCCCCGGTCGCACCGAAGTCGTGGGCGCTTCGATGGTCGTGAGCGCGTCGGGACGGTGGGCGCCTGGATGTGTTGCGACCGGGTTCTTCGTTTGCGCTTCGCGGGTCGGCGGGGGAATCTGCAGGGTTCACGAGATGGATGGCGTACGTGATATCCGGGCGATCGGGTCTCGCACAGAAACCACACGGAACAGCGCCCATGTCTATTCAACGGCTCTCATCAATTCCCGGTGATTATTTCAGGTCCATCAAACCCTCAACCCTTAGCTCGGTCCAGGTGCAGCCCATCAGCATCTAGACCTCGGCCTTGATCAAACCCCGGTGATCATTTCACCTTCATCAAATGACCTTTCCCCTTATGGGTTTATTCTCTCACACTCCTTATCTCCCTATTGTTCTCTTTATCTTTCGTTCCCACGTCTCATCAGATGATTACTCACTCTCATTCAGTTCTTACTCATCATCCGTTCACATGCCCCCCTTTGTTTGTTCCCATCTTTGGTTGATACATGGTCTGTGCGCACTGCCTGCCCTAAACTCGGTCCCTATATATAGCGATAGACAGTCGCTGTCATTCCTTAGATTTTGTCAACTCAGGATACTCCTTCGGTTCTCACCAAACACGACATTGGTCCCGAGTGACTCCGACTTCTCCTTTGTTCCCTCTTGTTCTCACAACCCCCCTCTGCTCTCCCCTCTGTGTACTGCGCCCTGCGCTCCCAGTAGCACCCCAGCACGAACTCCAGACCAGCGTTGACTGTATTTCAGGTGACCGCTGAGGTCCGCCCTGACAAAAAGTTTGAGTTTCATTACACTTTCCAAGGCACTGAATTTGGTAATAGAATTTGTAGTTTTCATAGCATTTTCTTTACAGTTTTCTGCCCCAGAAAACCCTTCTGTGCACCCTGTGCCTAGAGCTTTTGACTTGCCTGACAACCCCTTCACCACCCATCGTGATTCTCTCAGAGACTTGGTTGAATGTTGCGAGACTAATCCCGATCTTGAGCCTGAGCCCGATCCTGCACTTGTGTCGAGTCCCTCCGCTCCAAGTCCTGAGTCTCCCTCACCTGTCAAGTCCGTTCCCTTGACCCTTTCCTCTTCACCATCTCAGTTTTTTGTGTTGAACTCGGAAGTTCGACCCATCGGTCACGCATGCGCCTTTAGGCCGCATATATGTAGGAGGCGCCATTAGGGCAGCCGAATATACCCATGTGACTATAGGTCACCCATCAGTAACGTGAGAACATTACTCACATGTATATATACCTCATAGATGCATGGGAATAAGATCTAACTCTTCTTCCTCTCTACTCTTATCATCTCTAAGCAACTCCCTCACCCCTAGGTAAGTAATTGTGTTATCTTGTTGGTGCTGACCTAGCGTCTGCTCAACATTTCGTTTCCCCGCCTTTCTATAGTAGCTCTTCGTTGTCCCGTGTTCTGTTTCCTCCCATGCATTTCTCCGCTTTTCTATCAGCCACAAACATCATCCCAGATGCGTCTTCTATCAATTGTTCTTCACATCTTTCGCTTCCTGAATGTTTCTCCCATCCGGTCTCATATTTTTATCATCGGCAAGTCCCTACTGTTTTAGTTTCTCCTCACATGTCAGATTCCTTTTCATCATCTTCCTGCTTTCCCTCCTCGTTCCCACCTCCGTACGACCCTCCGCGTCACCCACAAGTCGCTTACCCGAGATGTCGCGACCTTCCAGGACGCGTCACTAGGCACCACCATTCGACGTCGTGACATCCTCACGAGCCCGGTGATCATTTCATCAACACCTCCGAGAGGTTCCAACATGACCCCACTTGTCCCCCACTTGTCCCGAAGCCGCCTTCGATCCCTCAGAGATCTTCCCTTCCTCCGAGTTTTGATCCGCCTCCTCGTGTCTTGGTTGCGATCTCCTCAAGCTCTCCTTCGTCGATGCCCAGTCCGGAAGCACTCGCGCCTTCGTGCAAGTCGTTCCTCTTGTCCCCGGAACCTCCCCCAAGCGTAGAAGTTCACTATCCAGCGACTTCCTGTTGAACTTGGAGGTTCGGCATGCGCCTTTAGGCCACATATATGTAGGAGGCGCCGTTAGGGCAGCCAAGTATACCCATGTGACTATAGGTCACGGATCAGTAACGTGGGAACGTTACTTATATGTATATATACCTCATAGATGCGTGGGAATAAGATCTAACTCTTCTTCCTCTCTACTTCTATCATCTCTAAGCAACTCCCTCACCCTCAGGTAAGTATTTGCGTTTATCTTGTTGGTGCTGACCTAGTGTCTGCTCAACAGGTTATGAGCCCGGGTGAACAGCTGTGCTGCACCTGGTTAGCACCATGCGCCCTTGAGGCAGCCAATGTGCTTGGACACCACGCACCCTTGTGGCAGCCATTGTGTCCATCAGCCAACCAACCACCATGCGCCTTCATGGCAGCAGGTGCTAACGCTCTACTTACCTGAGCGCGGTTGTGTTGCGCGTCTTCTACGGTGCTGCAGACAGCTGCTGCTATGAGCGCTGCTGTCTTGGTCTGTTACTGAAAGACGACCAAGCAGCTAGCTGCCACGCGCTACCATTGTGTGCGTCGGGGTGAGAACCCTTGATCCTCTGGGCTACCATACCTTAGGGGAGATCATCATGTTCGTTGGACCCGATGATGACAATGCCTGTGGTCTAACCACTATGCCTCTTGTCTATGGGGAGGTCTGTAGCCATGTTACCATGCATGCCAGGCGACGGCAAAACCCTGTCTAACAAACAGGGGAGATGTAAGGCTTTTGCGCCTCTACCTTTGGATGGGTTCGCCGCGACAATCAGGGAACCAACCCAGACGTTGCTTATCTTTGTCTCTTGGCGCGTTCATCGCTGACCTACACATCCCAGAACCAAAACGATGTCTTCTTCTCTCATGTCACTCGTGCCCGTCCTGAACGGTTCCATGAATTGGCAGGCTTGGCGGCCAATGATGATGAACTACCTTCTTTCCCAAGGTTAATGGAAGGTCATCACAAACAAGTTCCCCGCTCCTGACTACGAAACCACAACCACTGTTGTCAAGTCGGATGCGGATGGAACCCAAACTGAAACGGTCGCAGATACCACCAAACCCCCCAAGAACCAGTCCGAGATTGACTCCTGGTTCGACATCAATGATAAAGCTCTGGGGAATATTATGCTTCACCTCCACCCAACCATCGCCACGACTGTCCTAAATCTCCTCCAAAAGACTATTGAGGAGAACACCGACGTCACCACCATGTTCACTTCCATAGCTTGGGAGTACCTCGAGACCACCTATGGCAAACCCAGGATCGCCGCCACGTACAAAGAACTCAAAATGGCGATGGATATCATCATCCCCGGGAACACTGATCCTACCCTCGCCATTGACACTATCCTTGTCGGCTTTACCAGGATGGCAGCATCCAAATGCACCGTCCCCCCTCATCTCCAAGCTATGATCCTCGTCTCTAAGCTCCCATATCAAATGAGCGCATTGGTTCAATCCATCTGCCAGACCGATAATATCGAGGACCTAAAGACCAACAATATCAAGCACAAGGCCATCCTTGCTTGGGAGCAACGTAGCCCCATCCAAGGGCAGAATAATCATCAACAATCTGCTCGCAGACTCAGTGCCGTTCAGCGTCCTGGTCCCCCTCCTCAATTCCAACAACAACAACATCCACAACATGAGGAACAGGACCAAGGACAAGGACAACGAGGTGGTTGGTGAGGCGGCTGGCGAGGAGGTCGTGGACGCGGGGGAAGAGGCATGTACAGAGGCACTCGCGCTGGAAAAAACAAGAACCAGCAAGAACAAGCTAGGCCTATCGAGGGTGAAGAACACCAGAGACCTACTTCCCCTACTCCCTCCTTCCACTTCAGAGAGATTGCCTCCAAACTCACGATTTCTGAGCCCTTCATCCCACATTCGGTCTACCCGAACTTCTCAAATGCTCTCTCTCTCACTCATCGTCTTGGTGTGAAACCCACCATCGAGACTGTCAAGACCCTTGAAGTCTATGAGAGGGCTAAAGAGAACACAGCAAGACCCTCCAAGTGTCCCAGGGTAAATTGCGAGGAAGAGGTTGATATCTACTGGACCTCGGATGAAGAGGACATTGACACGTTCATGGAGGACTCTGCTGGTCCAAGTTCATGGTGCGCACTTATAGCTTCTCCTTTGGAAGCCACTAAACCACCTTTCACAGGGTATGATGCAACACCTGCTACGAGTAATACCACATATGTTGTTGTACCCTATGTGAATGATGAATTTTGCTGCCCTCTACTGAGTGAACTTGACGCAGAAGAGAACTTGAACAAAGTAAGCTGGATCTTAGACTCTGGAGCCTCCCTCCATTATACTGGAGATATCAATGATTTCGTCGAATATGCGCCATTGGAAAAACCCATAAAGGCTGCAACCGCAACGACTACCAGCACTGATATCGTTGGTGTTGGGACGGTGTTAATGACCATAGAAGGTTCAAAGCATATGATTCGTGTTGTCCCGGTATACTTCATCCCGGACTTGTCATCTCGTCTCCTTTCTTTGGGGGTTTTCCTCAGACGTTCTGGTTTCACCACAAAAGGAGATAGTCAGCACATTACCGTGATGCAAGACGGACGAGAATTCATTACCTTTTATCCGAGAAACGCGTATTCAACAGTCTACACCGTCGATACCCATCTTGGCGCCAAACCTTCCATAAGGGCTGCCGAAGAAATCTTCTTACCTGATTACAAAACATATCATCATAGGTTTGCGCATCCGTCAAAAGAGGTGCTGCAGAAAGCAGAGAAATATGTATAAGGGTTCCCTTCCGGTATCCAGATACCTCATCAGCACATATGCCCTGGATGTGAACAGGGAAAGAAAACAAACAAGTCCTTTCCACCATCCAAAACACGGGCCACAAAGCCTTTCCAGATCATTCATTCAGATTTAAAGTCATTCCCAACCGAATCGTACCACAAATACAAATACGCTATTGTGTTTTTGGATGACTACTCCTCAAAGGCTTGGACCACCAACTTGCGCACAAAAGATGCTGCACTCCCAGCGACAAAGAAGTTTATCGCTATGGTGGAAACCCAATATAAGACAAACATCATCGAGTGGATGTCTGACGCTGGAGGAGAATATAAGTCAAAGGCTTTCCTTGAACTCCTCAAGGACAAAGGGATACGTATATCACAAAGTATCCCCCATGTGCATCAACAGAACGGAAGGGCTGAGAGACTGATAAGGACTCTCACGGAGAAAGCAGAAACCCTATGGTTCCAAGCTTGTCTTCCACAATCCTGGTGGGAATTTGCCTTAGACTATGCAACCCATGTTTACAATCAAACTCCAATGTGCCGACTGGAGTGGCGCACGCCACAAGAATGGCTCAGTAAAGTGCAGCCTTCCATAGACCACCTTAGGGTCCTGGGCTGCGGGGCATACGTCTTTATCCCTACAGAGATAAGAGAAAACAAACTCGCCCCTAAAGCGGAGCTCATGACCTTTCTTGGAAACCACTCTGGAGGAAAGGGATACATCTTTTTGCGCGGACCAAATAATGTTGTGTTCTCCGCTGCACACGCGACCTTTGATGAATCCATGTTTCCAAGATGTCCTAAGACCGTTCCCTATATGAACACCAGGCTGCGTGAAATCGCGCCACCCATTGTGCCTTGTACTGGCAGCACATGTCAATGCCAAATTCTGTTGAACTCGGGAAGTTCGACCCACCTTTATGGCATGCGCCTTACGGCCGCATTGTATAATGGCGCCGTTAGAGGGCAGCCAGTAGATAGTCACGTGATCATATGTCACACATCAGTAACGTGTGAAACGTCACTCCTATGTTTGTATATATACCACATTAGGCGTGTGAATATGATCTAACACTTCTTGCTTTCTACTCTCACCATCCACTAAGCAACCTCTCTCACCCTACCAGGTAAGTCATTGCGTCCTGTCTGGCGCTGACATCGCGTCTGCTCAACAAATTCCACCACAGGATGATGAGGAGTCTCCACCTCACCAACCCGCTTTCGTTCGACAGGGTTCCTCAACGATCACCGAGAAATGAATCGACCAAGCCCTACAGGATGTTGGTGTTACACCATCTCAACGACAAGGGATGAGAATTCCTCCTCCGCGTACTTCGGCTTGGCAGGACAGGCCTCCTACCCCTGACAGAATCAAAGGAAAACAGAGACAGACAAACCCGGTTGAAGATACACCTCCAGAACTTCCTTCTTCCGGTCTCCCGCTCCCTTTCCAGAGAACGCGTCAGCCGGCTGCTTTACCTCCCCCTCGTGAAAAGTCGTCCTAGAAGACAAGCCATTCCCGGAGGAGTTCCCGTTCCGGACTCCGTCCCCTACTTTTCGAGCGAGGAAGAGGACTCGGAGAGTGGCTCTGAGGGAGAGGTCGATGACGCCCTTGGCTCCCCCTCTTCCTCCGGTGACGAGAAGGTGGCTAGACTCTCCTGGGAAGGGGGAGTAGCTTTCTTTGATTTCCTCATTTCCAAGGCCATTGTCACCCCCAAAGAAAAGGGCCCCAAAGAATGGACATACAGAGACGTGATGGGACTCCCTGCAGGGCAACTGGAAGAATGGAGAGGTGCCTGCCAGTGCGAAATTGAGACGCTGTTAAAGAGGAATGTTTTTGACATAGTAGAGCGCCCTAGTGGCCGCAGAGTCATCAAGAACCGTTGGGTATTCGACATCAAACCCGACGGAAGGAAGAGAGCTCGTCTCATAGCAAAAGGGTTCTCTCAGGTTGAAGGAATGGACTTTGACCAGATCTTCTCCCCTGTAGTTTGTTTTGAGACCATGCGCCTCATTCTTGCCTTGGCAGCATTAGAGGGATGGTACACCTCTGGTCTTGACGTTCGGAATGCCTACCTTTATGGCGAACTAGATGAAGAGATCTACATGGAACAACCAGAAGGGTTCCATGCAAAGGGCATGGAAAGAGAAAAACATGTCTTACGGCTTCGTCGTGCCCTTTATGGTCTTAAACAGGCCGGGCTTGCATGGTGGCGAGTCCTCAAGAAGTCGATGGAGGAACTAGGTTTCGTGAACCTAGATTCAGACGCAGGACTCTTCATGTGTCTTGATGAAGCTTCCCAAATATTCGTCATCGCTGTCGTCTATGTTGACGATGCTATATTCCTTGGACCAAAGAAACCTGCTGTTGACACCATGAAGCAGAGGTTCATGAAACGTTGGGAATCACGAGATCTAGGGGAATTAATGGAATTCCTCCACATGAGGATTGGTTGTGCTGGTCAGAGCATCTTTCTCGACCAAGCGCAATACTTGCAGACCATCCTAGAACGCTGTGGAATGCAGAACGCGAAAGCCGTTCCTACTCCTCTCCCTGCTGGTTATGCGCCAACAAAGTCTCTAGACAAGGCAGCAAACCCGGAGCTACAAAGCAGATATCAGACCGTCATAGGCTCTCTACTATACCTAATGCTAGGTACTAGACCCGACATCTCCTTTGCGGTAACCAAGATGGCTCAGTTCGCAGCCAACCCAACCGAGGATCATCTAAAGCATGCACTGTACATTTGTCGCTACCTTATTGGAACCCCCAACTACCATCTGACTTACAATGGGGCCGCTGGGCAAGGGCTTAACGCATGTACAGACTCGGATTGGGCCTCAGACGTAAACACCCGACGTTCCACTTTGGGGTACTTCATTAAACTCGCTGGTGGCCTTATTTCTTGGACTACAAAAGCACAGAAAACAGTTGCTTTGTCCTCCACCGAAGCTGAGTACATGGCACTCTCGGACTGTAGTCGCCAAGTGGTTTGGATGCACACCCTTATGGGGGAGCTGGGTTATAGCCTCAAACCAATACCTATATGTGGGGATAACCAAGGCTCGATCTTCATAGCCTCTAACCCTGTCACTGAGCGACGATCGAAGCACATCGACATCCGCTACCATTATGTCAGGGAAATTATATCCCAAGGATACGCTCGAGTGTTCTTTATTAATGGCGACAACAACCCTGTGGATATGTTTACGAAGAATCTTGGTTCTGTCAAGTTTCTGAAATTTAGAGAGCTCGGGCTGGAATTCTTGGAGTAATGATTGTTCTCTTCTGAAGCTTTTCCTCCTTTGCTTACACACATACCCACCACTCAGCATGGGGGAGTGTTGAACTCGGAGGTTCGGCATGCGCCTTTAGGCCACATATATGTAGGAGGCGCCGTTAGGGCAGCCAAGTATACCCATGTGACTATAGGTCACGGATCAGTAACGTGGGAACGTTACTTATATGTATATATATACCTCATAGATGCGTGGGAATAAGATCTAACTCTTCTTCCTCTCTACTTCTATCATCTCTAAGCAACTCCCTCACCCTCAGGTAAGTATTTGCGTTTATCTTGTTGGTGCTGACCTAGCGTCTGCTCAACACTTCCGGTCCGAGTCGCGAGGACTTCGGCAGGATCGTTTCCAACGTTCAGAGTAGCTCGGAAGTCATCGCCCAACGTTCCAGTATGACTCGTCGACGTCCCCGAAAGCCTGGTAACCCCTTCGACGAACCCCACACTAGTCTAGAAGTCCGGGTTGATAACAGTTGAGGCACCGTCGTCACGACCAGTCCCGCTTGCTCACGACGGAATATCGCGGACCTCCCATGCGTCCTGGTGTCCTCCTCAAGATTCTTGAGTCCCTTTTCTTCGGAGTTCAATGTTTTCGAAGTCCGGACAGATCCCCCGGGTTCCTCGGTCGCATTCTCCTTCGATTGTTCCACATCCGTGCGAAGAGAGGGAATCGGTGTCTCCCATAGTTTCCCCGAGTCCCTCGCTTGCCTAGAGGATGTCCCCGAGCATAGCAACTCAACCGAAGAAGATTCCGAAGGTTTCGTCGAAGATCCACTTCCCTCGCCCTCGCCATTGCCACTAGTACCCCCAGATCTCGTTGCATTTCCTTGTGAGATGTCCCCTTCATCTCCCTCCAGTCCTTGCGCCCCAGAGGGTGAGACACTGAGCGCTTCGAACGAGCGCTTCGACGGTTTCGACCGCGCCTCGCCTCACGATCGCCAGGCTTCGGAGTCCTTCGATAGGTTCCTCCGCTCGATGGTCAGATGCCACGATGACCCTAGGAGTCATCCCGACGAAGATACCGAAGATAGGGAAGACATGACGAACCTCAACAACGTCCTCGGCATCGCGACTGTTCTCCCACCCCCACCGTTTGTTTCCGGACGTTGCGAGCCTCAAGTTTTGTTCTCTGAGTTGGGAAGTGTCCCAAGCGAGTCAGAGGAGTTCGGTTGGACCACCTTGAGAGGTTCCTCTTCATTGCCGTCGTCAAGATCCTCCTCCAGGCCGCACTCTCCACTCCCGAGCCCGAGACCCATCCTCAGCTCCACAACTCTTTGCGACCCCAACACTACCTTCGCATCTGCGACATGCAGTCAAGTTCTGCTTGTCAGATGTCCCTTCACAAGTACCACTATTGATGATAAAGCACTAGAGGAAGCATTAGACGAGCCACCCGAACCTGGTGGGACCCGCGTTGTTGAGAAGGCTGTTGAACTCGGGAAGTTCGACCCGCCTTTATGGCATGCGCCTTACGGCCGCATTGTATAATGGCGCCGTTAGAGGGCAGCCACACTGGGGACAAGGACCCAAATACCCACCAGGCACATACTGGATACATTGGGAGTACAGACAACAAGTGACTCCAATGTGCCCAGTGGGTGTAGGCTGGGTACATTTTAAATGTCCCCTCCCATGGGACTCCAATTTGCCCAGGCCGGAACAGGCTGGATACATTTGAAATGTACCCAAATTGTAATCGCCCCAAGTTCGCCGATCAAATTTGCAATGTGTCTCCCATGAGATCGATCGGACGGATACATGCTGGATACATTTTGAATGTTCCACACTTTTCCAATGTGATCGCCCTGTGTCCGAAATGTGGGCGATCCATCAAATTGGGTACATTGAGGTCACATGACTGGGTACATTCCA
>Ga0307516_10009338_pt1 | contig 10949 bp, 11 predicted proteins | sample 19_EM_MG_FD_203310 | JGI IMG/M metagenome (GOLD analysis project Ga0307516, IMG submission 203310) | Populus trichocarpa ectomycorrhiza microbial communities from riparian zone in the Pacific Northwest, United States - 19_EM | ecosystem: Host-associated > Plants > Roots > Unclassified | place...
CCCGGGTAGTAGTACGGGGTGTCCGAGCCCGGCTGCGGGCCCGCCTTGTACTGCTGGCCCTGCACGCTGACCTCGCGCTCGCGGGTCAGCTGGCCGACGCCCTGCGCGCCGGCCAGCGCGGGCAGGGCGGGGCCCGGATCGAGGCCCATCGCCAGCCGGGCCGCCCGCACGTAGGCCAGCCCTTCCAGGGCGGACTCGCGCGCCAGCTCGAACTGCCGCACCGACTTGGCCTGCTGCAACTGCCCGCCGGCGGCGTTGTAGCGCTCGCCCGCGTCGGCCAGCGCCTGCCGGGCCGCGGCGTCGTCGCCGTGCAGGTTCAGCACCTGGCCGCCGAGCCGCTCGTACCACCGCTGGGCCTCGGCCCGGGCGTCGTCGAGGCGGCGCTGCTCGCGGGCCACCCCACCCCGGCGCGCTGCCATAATCACAAGGACGGCGATCAACACCAGGATCAGCAGCAGAAACACCTTCATGTCTCGACGGTACCCTCGCCCGTCTCGTCGCACCCCTCTGGCAAGCTGCGGGGCGTGACCTTCTCGACGCTCGCCGTGGTGATCATCTGCTTGGCGGTCGGTGGCGCGCTCGGCTGGCTGGCGGCGAGGCTGCGCGCCGCCACCGACATCGCCCGCCTGGAGGCGACCCTGCAGGCCCGCCACGACGGCGAGGAGCGGCTGGAGCAGTCGCTGCGGTCGCTGTCCTACGAGTCGACCGCCCAGTCGCAGGAGGCGGTCGCCCGCGCGGTCGCGCCGCTGCACGAGACGCTGCGCCGCTACGAGCAGCGGGTGACCGAGTTGGAGCGCGACCGGGTGGACGCCTACGCTGAGCTGCGCGAGCAGGTGCGTGCCATGGGCGCGGTCTCCGGCGAGCTGCGGACGGAGACGAAACAGCTGGTCGCCGCGCTGCGCGCGCCGCAGGTGCGGGGCCGGTGGGGCGAGCATCAGCTGCGGCGCATCGTCGAGGCGGCGGGCCTGCTGGACCACTGCGACTTCGCCGAGCAGGTCACCGCGGCGACCGACGACCAGGGCGTCCGCCCCGACCTGGTGGTGCGCCTGCACGGCGGGCGTTCCGTGGTGGTGGACGCGAAGGCGCCGTTCGACTCGTACCTGTCGGCGATGGAGTCCCGCGACGAGCGCACCCGCGACGCCCACCTCGATCAGCACGCCAGGGTGCTGCGCGGGCACGTGGACGCGCTGTCGGCGAAGGCGTACTGGACGGCGTTCGACCAGACGCCGGATTTCGTGGTGCTGTTCGTGCCGGCGGACCCGTTCCTGGACGCGGCCCTGCAGCGGGACGCGACCCTGATGGAACACGCGTTCACCCGCAATGTGGTGCTGGCGACCCCGGCGACGCTGATCGCGCTGCTGCGCACGGTGGCGTATTCCTGGCGTCAGGAGGCGCTGGCCCGCAACGCGCTGGCGGTGCACAGCCTGGCCCGAGAGCTGTACGGACGGCTGTCGACGCTGGGCGAGCACGTCGGCAAGCTGGGCAGCTCGCTGAGCGGGGCCGTGACGGCGTACAACCGCGCGGTGGGCTCGCTGGAGTCGCGGGTGCTGGTGAGCGCCCGCAAGCTGGCGGAGATGGGCGTCTCGGACGAGGAGCTGACCGTTCCGGCCCAGGTGGAGATCACCCCACGCCAGCCGCAGGCGCCGGAGCTGGTGGACGGCGGCGTCTGAGTCAGCCGCGCGCGGCGGCGGCCGCCTTCATGTCGCGCCGGAGCTCCTGGGGCAGCGAGAAGGTCAGCCGCTCCTCGGCGGTGGTGTATTCGGTGACCTCGCCGAAGCCGCGCTCCGCGAGGTGGGCGAGCACCTCCATGACGAGATCCTCGGGCACGCTGGCGCCGGAGCTGACCCCGACCGTGGTCGCGCCGTCGAGCCACTCGTCCCGGATCTCGGTGGCGTAGTCGACCAGGTGCCCGGCCCGGGCGCCGGCCCCGAGCGCGACCTCGACCAGCCGCACCGAGTTCGACGAGTTGGTCGAGCCGACGACGATCACCACGTCGCAGTCCGGCGCGATCTCCTTGATCACGTGCTGACGGTTCGACGTGGCGTAGCAGATGTCGTCGCTGGGCGGCGACTGCAGCAGCGGCAGCCGGGTCTTGAGCCGGGCCACGGTCTCCATCGTCTCGTCCACCGAGAGCGTCGTCTGGGAGAGCCAGACGACCTTCGCCGGGTCGCGCACGACGACGTTCTCCACGCCGTCCGGCCCGTCCACGAGCTGGATGTGCGCCGGCGCCTCCCCCGCGGTGCCGATGACCTCTTCGTGCCCTTCGTGCCCGATGAGGAGAATGTCGTAGTCCTCGGCGGCGAACCGCTTCGCCTCGTGGTGCACCTTGGTGACCAGCGGGCAGGTCGCGTCGATCGCCTTGAGGTTGCGCTCGCGGGCCTGCTCGTGCACCTCGGGCGCGACCCCGTGGGCCGAGAAGACCACGGTCGAGCCCTCGGGGACCTCCTCGTTCTCCTCCACAAAGATCGCGCCAAGCCCCTCCAGCGTGCCGACGACGTGCTTGTTGTGCACGATCTGCTTCCGCACGTAGACCGGGGGGCCGTAGAGCTTGAGCGCCTCCTCGACGGTCTGCACGGCACGGTCGACGCCGGCGCAGTAGCCGCGCGGCTTGGCGAGGAGCACACGCTTGCGGACTGGGGTCGAGTCGACGGTCACCCGGCCATGGTACGTGCCGCGGTCCCCCGCTGGTCGCCATGCGACGGGTGCCACAAACCCGCCGGTATGGAAGATCGCGGCATACTCGTGCGGTGGATGCGAAACCTGTGACGGCGTGGCGGCGGGTCGGTGCCGCCGGGCGGGGCCTGCTCGGCGCGGTCAGCCTGGTCGGCGGCCTGACCTGGATGCTGCTCAACCTGGACCGGCCGGGACCCGCCACCGACATGATCGTCGGTGCGGTCCTGGGCGCGGGCGGCCTAGTGCTGCTGATGCCGCATCGGGTCGGGCTGCCCGGCCGGGCCACCGCGGCGACGACCGTCGGTACGGCGCTCGCCGGCACGGGCGCCGGCCTGCTCGTGGCAAGCGAGTACACGGCGGGCATGTACGTGTACGTGGCCAGTCGCGGCTGGCCGTACGACTGGCTGGCGCGCGGCGCGACCGCCGACGACGCGGCGACGGCCCGGCAGGTCGCCCGGGCATCGGGCTGGCAGGTCGACGCCGTGAACCTGGCCGCGGACCTGTACTTCTGGGCGCTCGCCGGCCTGCTGATCGTCGCGATCACCGGCCGGCTCCGGCGCCTCGGCGCGGCCCGGCGGGAGGCGAGGGTCCCGGTGTCGCCGGGACCCGGAGTACCGCAGCGTGGTGCCGGGGCGGGCCGCCCGTAGGCTGGCCGGGTGACGCAGCCGGAAGCGAAGTCGAGCGCCGACGAGCCGTGGCCCGTCCGGGTGGTCAGCCAGAAGATCGGCGCCTGGGTCAACAAGCTCGGCTGGGTGTGGGTCGACGGCCAGGTGGCGCAGATCAGCCGCCGCCCCGGCACCGGCGTGGTCTTCCTCACCCTGCGCGACCCGTCGGCCGACCTCAGCCTGACCGTCACCGCGCACCGCGACGTGCTCGACGCCGGCGCGCCGGACCTGGCCGAGGGTGCCAGGGTCACGCTGCACGCCAAGCCGGAGTTCTATCCGGCGCGTGGCTCGCTGAGCCTGCGGGCCGACGAGATCCGCCAGGTCGGCCTCGGCGAGCTGCTGGCCCGCCTGGAAAAGCTGAAGAAGCTGCTCGGCGCCGAGGGCCTGTTCGCCCGCGAGCGCAAGCGCCGGCTGCCGTTCCTGCCGCAACGGATCGGCCTGATCACCGGGCGGGCGTCCGCGGCCGAGCGGGACGTGCTGATGAACACCCGCCGCCGCTGGCCGTCGGTCGACTTCCGGGTGATCAACGTGCCGGTGCAGGGGCCGACCGCGGTGCCGCAGATCATCGACGCGCTGAAGGTGCTCGACAACGACGACACGGTCGACGTCATCGTGCTGGCCCGCGGCGGCGGCAGCGTCGAGGATCTGCTGCCGTTCTCCGACGAGGCGCTGTGCCGGGCGGTGTTCGGCTGCCGCACGCCGGTGGTCAGCGCGATCGGCCACGAGACGGACGCGCCGCTGGTCGACTACGTGGCCGACGTGCGGGCGTCCACGCCGACGGACGCGGCCAAGCGGATCGTGCCCGACCTGGCCGAGGAGACGAGCCTGATCCAGCAGGCCCGGCGCCGGCTGGACCGCGCGGTGGGCACGCTGCTCGACCGGGAGGCACATCGCCTCGAGTCCTGGCGGTCGCGGCCCGTGCTGGCCCGCCCCGAGACGCTGATCGACCAGCGGGAGACCGAGGTCGGCGCGCTCCGCGACCGGGCCACCCGCAGCCTCGATCACCGGCTCCGGCGCGCCGACGACGAGTTGCGGCACACTCTCGCCCGGCTGCGCGCGCTGTCGCCCAAGGCGACCCTGGAGCGCGGCTACGCGATCGTGCAACGCGCCGACGGCCACGTGGTCCGCGCGGCGGACGAGGTGGAGACGGGTGACGTTCTCCGGATACGGCTGGCCGACGGCGAGCTTCGAGCGGGAGTGCAGGGATGACGGACGAGCAACTCAGTTACGAGCAGGCACGCACCGAGTTGGCGACGGTCGTGGAACGCCTGGAGCAGGGCGGCAGCTCGCTGGAGGAGTCGCTGGCGCTGTGGGAACGCGGCGAGAAGCTGGCGGACGTGTGCCAGCGCTGGCTGGACGGCGCCCGCGAACGCATCGACAAGGCCCGCGCCGCCCGCAGCGACGGCTAGCTCAGCGCCGCGGCCATCTTCTCCAGGCTCTTGGAGTCGGTCGTGCCCACCACGATGATGGTGCGGCCCTTCTCCAGCAGCAGGAGCGCGTTCTCGCCCGGCCGGGCGTCGTAACGCTGCCAGGTCCGGGCACCGTTGCGGAACGTGCCCACCGCCTCCGGCTCCGGGCCCAGCTCGGCGGGGAGCAGGATGGCCGTGGGGCGGCTGCTCTCGATCAGCTGGACCGGCTCCTTCTCCGGGTCGACGTAGCCCAGGCGCAGCGTCGCGCCGTCCGCCTCCCGTTTGAACGTCGCGCTCACCGGATGCCAGTCGTCGCCCAGCCCCTGCGGCGCGGCCACCTCGAAGACGGCCGCCGCGCGGGCCTGCTGGATCGTCGGCTCGGCGTCGACGCTGACCGGCTTGTCGCCGTCCAGGACGATGCGGTAGAAGAGCAGCAGCAGGGCGATCGGCACCAGCAGAATGCCGAGCGACATCGCCATGTCCCGCGGTGAGCGCCCGCCGCGCTTTCCGACGGTGACCGGCTCGGCCGGTGAGGGGGTAGTCACCTCACCATTGTTAACCATGTCGCGGACACGGGACTTCGCGCGTATCCGCGTGTGAGGATCGGGGCACCCACACCCGCACCGTCGCGAGGAGGCCACCATGCCGGCAGCCAAGAACCCGCAGGATCTCGACCGCAACATCGCCCTCGACCTCGTCCGGGTAACCGAAGCCGCCGCCATGGCCGCCGGCCGCTGGGTCGGCCGGGGCGACAAGGAGGGTGGCGACGGCGCGGCCGTCGACGCCATGCGCAAGCTCATCAACTCGATCCAGATGCGCGGCGTCGTCGTGATCGGCGAGGGTGAGAAGGACAACGCCCCGATGCTCTTCAATGGCGAGCAGGTCGGCGACGGCACCGGGCCGGAGGTGGACGTGGCGGTCGACCCGGTCGACGGCACGACGCTGATGAGCAAGGGCATGCCCGGCGCGGTCGCCGTGCTGGCGGTCGCCGAGCGCGGCGCGATGTTCGACCCGAGCGCCGTCTTCTACATGGAGAAGATCGCCGTCGGCCCGGACTGCGCCGACGTCATCGACATCAACGCGGGCGCGACCGAGAATCTGCGGCGCATCGCCAAGGCCAAGCGGTCCAGCGTCTCCGACGTGACCGTCTGCATCCTGGACCGGCCCCGGCACCAGCCGCTGGTCGAGGAGGTCCGGGCGGCGGGGGCGAACATCAAGTTCATCTCCGACGGCGACATCGCCGGGGCGATCTCGGCGGCGCGCAGCGAGTCGGACGTCGACGTGCTGATGGGCATCGGCGGCACCCCCGAGGGCATCACGGCGGCGTGCGCGCTGAAGTGCCTCGGCGGCGCGATCCAGGCGAAGCTCTGGCCGCTGGACGAGTCCGAGCGGGAGAAGGCCATCGGCGGCGGGCATGACCTGGAGCGCGTGCTGAGCACGGACGACCTGGTCACCGGCGACAACTGCTTCTTCGTGGCCACCGGCGTGACCTCGGGCGACCTGCTCAAGGGCGTGCGGTACCGGGCCGGCGGCGCGCACACCCAGTCGATCGTGATGCGCTCCAAGAGCGGCACGATCCGGGTCATCGACTCGTACCACCGGCTGGAGAAGCTGGCACTTTACTCGGCCGTGGACTTCGACGGGCACCTACCGACGGTGCGCGAGTGACCCAGACCCTGACCGCGCCGCCGCCGGCGGTCTCCGCCGGGCGGCGCGCGGGCGGCGTCGTGTTCGCGCTGGTCGCGGGCGTCGCGCTGGCCGTGCAATCGAGGATCAACGGCGAGCTTTCGGTACGCCTGGACGACCCGATCGGCGCCGCCACCATCTCGTTCGGCTCGGGCCTGCTGGTGCTGGCGGTGCTCGTGCCGCTGCTACCGGTGGGCCGGGCCGGGCTGCGTCACCTGCGCGACGGGCTGCGTGACCGGCAGATCCGCCCGTGGCAGTGCATCGGCGGCATGTGCGGCGGCTTCCTGGTCGCCACCCAGGGCCTGACCGTGCCGACGCTCGGCGTGGCCGTGTTCATCGTGGCGCTGGTCGCCGGCCAGTCGTCGAGCAGCCTGCTGGTGGACCGGGCGGGCGCGGGCCCGGCCGGACCGCAGCCGGTGACCCCGCCGAGGCTGGCCGGATCCGTGCTGACCGTGTGCGCGGTGCTGCTGGCGGTCGGCGACCGGATCGGGCACCCGAGCGCGCTGGCGCTGGCGGTGCTGCCGCTGCTGGCCGGCTTCGGCATCGCCTGGCAGCAGGCCGTCAACGGCCACGTCCGGATGGTGTCGGGCAGCGCGATGGTGGCGGGCCTGGTCAACTTCTTCATGGGCACGGCGGTGCTGCTGGTCGCGTTCGCGGTGTCCGTGGCGCTGCGCGGCCTGCCCGACGGCCTGCCGTCCGGCCCCTGGTGGCTGTACGTGGGCGGCTCGCTCGGCATCGTCTTCATCGCGGTCGGTGCCGCCGTGGTCCGCTACACCGGCGTGCTGCTGCTCGGCCTCGGTATGATCGCGGGCCAGGTCACGGGCGCGCTGGTGCTGGACGAGATCGTGCCGGGCGACGCGGGCCGGCCGGGCTGGAACACGCTGCTCGGCGCGATCCTGACCCTGGTCGCCGTCGGGGTCGCGGTGCTGCCGGCCCGGCGCGTCAGAGGTCGGTAAGCGTCGCGCCCAGCGCCGGGGCCGGGCGCGTCCGGCGCCGGCGGAAGAGGATCGCCGAGAGCACGCCGCCGAGCAGCCCGAGCAGGTGGCCCTGCCAGGAGACCGGCTGGTCGGTGGGGAGCACGTTGTAGAGCTGGTACCAGTAGAGCAGCCCGATGAACGCGGCCACGCCGAGATTCCACCAGCTGCGCTCCACGAAGCCGCGGGCGAAGAGCAGGCCCAGGTAGCCGAAGATGACGCCGCTGGCGCCGACCACGACGCTGCTCGGGTCGCCGATCAGCCACACGCCGAAGCCGCTGACCAGCACGATCACCAGCGTCGACCAGAGGAAGCGGCGGGTGCCGCCGGCCAGGGCGAAGGTGCCGACCAGGATCAGCGGGATGCTGTTGCCGTAGAGGTGGTCCCAGCCGGCGTGCAGGAACGGGCTGAAGATGACGCCGTCCAGGCCGGAGATCCGGTGCGGGATGATGCCGCCCGCGACGTCGAGCCGGCCCGCGCCGATGCCGACGTCGATCACCTCGATCAGGAACAGCACCGGGATGACCGCGCACATCGCCACGAAGGCGCGGCCGAGTGAGGCGAAGAACGCCTCCGTGCCGAATCGCGCGGCCTGGTCCTCGCGCTCCCCCGGGTAACTCATCCCCCGATGGTTACCGATGGGCGCCAGTCGCGCCAACCGGGAGTACTCGATGGAGCACGGTCAGCTCAGTTTGCCGGTTGCCGACCGGATCGCGGAACGGAAGGTGGACACCTGGGTGTAGACGCCCGGATAGCCCTTGCGGGCGCAGCCGAGGCCCCAGCTGACGATGCCGACCTGCACCGCTTCGCCCGTGCCGGACTCGCGGACGAGCGGGCCGCCCGAGTCGCCCTGGCAGGTGTCGACGCCGCGCTTGCCGGCGCAGATCGATTCATCCTCGACGAGCTTCACCCCGACCGTGCGGTACGCGTCGGCGCACTCGGCGTCGGCGACCACCGGCACGGTCGCGTACCGCAGCTTGTACTGCTGATGCAGCGAGCCCTCGCTGGTCTGGCCCCAGCCCAGGATCGTCAGCCGCCCGGCCGGGTCGCCGTGACCGAGGCCGAGCGTCGGCAGGTCGAGCCGCCGGTCCAGCTTGATCAGCGCCCAGTCGTCGCCCCGGGTCTCGTCGCGGAAGCCCGCCGCGCGGATCACCGAGACCGAGCGCGCGATGATCGCGTCGCCGGACTTGAGGTTGGTCACGCCGGCGATGACGCCGATGCTGTCGTCCGCGCCGGTGCCGCGCACGCAGTGACCCGCGGTGAGGACGACGCGCGGTGCGGTCAACGCGCCGCCACAGCCCATCGAGAGCCGCACCATCCACGGAAAGCGTCCCTCGGGCGCGGTGTCGCCGCCGACGACCGCACGGGCGGGCTGGGAGCCGTCCTCGGCCTGCGCCCCGGTCTGGCTCGCGGAAAGGACGCCGACCAGAATCCCGAGCACGACCAACGAAGCGACTTTTCGGACCATGCGGACATTTGATCACGCCCCACACCGACAAAAGAGGTACGCGCCGAAGCGCGTACCTCTTTGTGGTCCGGTGTTGTGGTTCGGGTTTAGTACCAGCCGGTGTTCTGCGAGTGCGACCACGCGTTGCACGGCGTGTTGTAGCGGCCCTCGATATAGCCGAGGCCCCACTTGATCTGGGTCGCCGGGTTGGTCTGCCAGTCCGAGCCCTCGGAGGCCATCTTCTTGCCCGGCAGGGCCTGCGGAATCCCGTACGCGCCGGAGCTGGAGTTCTCGGCCCGGTGGTTCCAGCCGCTCTCCTTCTTCCACAGCTTGTCGAGGCAGGGGAACTGGTCGATCTTGAAGCCGGCCTTGATCATCAGTGCGCAGCCGGTGGCCCGGTTGCCGCTGTACTCGTCGCAGGACTCGGGGATCGGGCCCGTGTAGGGCACCGTCGCGCCGGAGCCCGAGGACTCGTCCTCCTTGGCCTCGGCGGCCTTCTTCTCCGCCGCCTTCTTCTCGATCGCCTTCTTCTCCAGCGTGCGCGCCTTGGTGGCGGCGGCCTTGGCCTCGGTGGCAGCCTTCGCGGCCGCCTCATCCTCGGCCTCGCGCTGGTACGCCCGAGCCGCCGCGTGCTGGCCGTGCCGCTCCTTGAGGAGTTGCATCTCCTCGGCGTCCGCCTGGACGACGAGGCTGGCCTTGGCGCTCTGCGCCTGGACTTCCTGGCCTTGTCCGAGATAGACCCCGCCGATAACGCCTGCGACAAGCAGACCCACCGAGGCCACGCGGATCCCGACCCGGCTCCAGAGCCGATTCACGAAGTATCCCTTCGTAGGGGGCAATGACACGGCGGGAATTCGTCGGGACCGAATCCCGGCGACTTTCCCGCCGCGAGCACCGTCGACCCCTCGGGCCGCGCCACCAGCCCGACTGCGGCTGGTCACGGTGGCCGCGGAAGTCGATCTACGACCTGCCGGGCCACGCGAATGATGCTCGCCAGCCACCATGGCGCACCGTGAAGTGGATGTGAAATGGCGGCGCGCAGCTGTGAAATGAATCACAGGGCATTCGGCCGCCAAGTCGGGCAAATGCCCGCCATTTTCCGCACTTCCGGGAAAGGCGAGGAATCACATTGTGTAGTTGCACTTCTGCATAGCGTGAGGCGGGGGTCCGCCGGACCCCCGCCTCAGCCGATAACGGAGCGTTACTGCGGGATGTCTTCCAGGAGATCGGTGACGACCTCGGCGATCGGCGAGCGCTCCGACCTCGTCAGGGTGACGTGGGCGAAGATCGGATGGCCCTTCAGCGCCTCGATCACCGCCGTGACGCCGTCGTGCCGGCCCACCCGCAGGTTGTCGCGCTGGGCCACGTCGTGGGTGAGCACCACCCGCGACCCCTGCCCGATCCGGGACAGCACCGTGAGCAGCACGTTGCGCTCCAGCGACTGCGCCTCGTCCACGATCACGAAGGCGTCGTGCAGGCTGCGGCCCCGGATGTGGGTCAGCGGCAGGACCTCAAGCAGCCCGCGCGCCAGGACCTCCTCCATGACGTTCGCGTGCAGCACCGCGCCGAGCGTGTCGAAGACGGCCTGGGCCCAGGGCGACATCTTCTCCGACTCGCTGCCCGGCAGGTAGCCGAGCTCCTGGCCGCCCACCGCGTACAGCGGGCGGAAGACCACGACCTTCTTGTGGCGGTTGCGTTCCATCGTCGCTTCCAGGCCCGCGCAGAGCGCCAGGGCCGACTTACCGGTGCCGGCCCGACCGCCCAGCGACACGATGCCGATCGTCTCGTCCAGCAGCAGGTCCAGGGCTATCCGCTGCTCCGCCGAGCGGCCACGCAACCCGAACGCCTCCCGGTAGCCGCGGACCAGACGGACCGTCTTGTCCGGGTTGACCCGGCCCAACGCCGAACCGCGCGGCGAGTGGATCACCAGACCGGTGTGGCAGGGCAGCGCATCGGCCTCCTCCAGCTCCAGTTCCTCGCCCGCGTACAGCTGGGCGACCTGGTCCTCGGACAGCTTGAGGTCCGCCATGCCCACCCAGGTCGGGTCGCTGGCCTGGCCGTGCCGGTATTCGTCGGCCGTCAGGCCGACCGACGC
>Ga0307516_10009340_pt1 | contig 10947 bp, 15 predicted proteins | sample 19_EM_MG_FD_203310 | JGI IMG/M metagenome (GOLD analysis project Ga0307516, IMG submission 203310) | Populus trichocarpa ectomycorrhiza microbial communities from riparian zone in the Pacific Northwest, United States - 19_EM | ecosystem: Host-associated > Plants > Roots > Unclassified | place...
AGCACCTGTCAAACCTTATAATAATGTCCACAAGGCCAAACAATGAAAAGATGAGAATATTGGAAAGGGGTTTTAATGCCACTCTCTCTTTAGATAGATGTTATCCCCTCTTCAGGTTTGTGTTACTTGCTCTTTAGGTTCTGATTATATAAGAAGCTAGTGCCATTCCATAACATCCCTCCTGCACTGCCAACAGCTGCCTCATCCCCTCAACATCCACCTGCCACTGCTGCCACATCACTCCAATACTCTCAATGCTCCACTGACACCTCACTACTTGACACCTGCACTCTTGTTCCCATCCCCCCATTCCTCATCACTTGTCCCCTTCCTTCTTTTTCTTAGTTGCCTTAGAAACAATTGTATTTTCTTGACTTTTTCTAAGCAATTCAAAGAGTATTTGCACCCTGGTGGGCTGTTCAGACTATCCACACCCTCACATCTATGGTAAAAACCCATACCCACAGGTATGGGTTTGTAATAGGTGTGGGTTTTGTGGGTATGGGTATGGGTTGTCTGGAATAACCTGCAGGTGTATCCGTGCTCTTTCCTAACACCAATATTGTCCCAAGGGAATTGGAAAACTGCTGATATGAATTCTAACAAGACATTGAGTCAAAGTTGAGTATCAGAATTCAAAAAACCTCTTGTCTACTTGCCTGGAACAGAGCCAGTATATGAGAAGTATTCTGTCAAGATCTCTGGGTAAAGAATTCCACAGCCATCAGGAGGAATGACACTCACCATGTCCCTGATAAGTTCCCTGCCCCTGACTGCTACTATAGAGTACTGGAGAAAGCTCTGGAAATAGCCTGGTGAGACATGAAGTTATTCAGAGATAAATAAAAAGACAAACTTACACTGCACTGCTATCCATGCTGACACCAATGGCTGGTCGGATTACAGCATCAGGGGAAATGACCACAGTATTCATCTTGGGGTTCACCCTATTGAATAAAAGTGTTTGGAGCCAAGTAGCCTATGTCAAAGTCAGAGATGCAATCAGTCATGATAGCAGCTCTGTCTGCACACCATATCGACTGCATTGATGATGACCCCACCTCCACCAGAGAAAACTGGCAACCATTTACAGAATGGATCGCATGGGTTGTTGAGATGGCCATTGAAGATAGTGTTTGAAGGTCTGGTTAAATTGCCTTTTTTGGATTAACCAGACAACTCTGCTGAAGGTCATTGATGCTTTACTTCTGCGAGCTGTTTGTGTTCATCAGCACCAGGATACAGAGGGAGAGATATTATTTGAGCAGCTGACAACACTTGTCAGATTATCAGAGAATCTAATGCTTCCATCATGGCGAGATACGTCTATCAGGTTTTTGGCTGGATTTGGATAAGGCCAGATAAGGCCATATAATAAATAAAATGTAAATAAGATCTGTGATTCTGATAATTGGTCTGACAGCTCCAGATCTGGGATGTTTTTATTGGCTGAATTGGCCAGATGCCCCAGAATTATGCATTTTGGAAGAATTGATTAGATGGTCATACTGACAAGCAAGCAATATGGAAGAATGAGACTACCTTACCTAGTTGTAGAGGGTACTTAGAAGTAGACTACTGGGTTAACTCACTGGGAAGTAAGTTATATTATGGAGGTGAGTCAAGTGCCCTTATATATGCCCAAGGTATCTAGATCCCGAGTTTGAGGTACAAGAAATCAGTTATTCCAGACAGGCCCCACCATATTTTTCATGAGTTTGAATTCTACAGCTAGTGTTTTAAAGTCCAACTAAGTCTGGTTTCTGCCTTCCAAATTAGGCAAGTCAGACCTGAACCAGTGATACAACCGCTGAGTAGCTACGTGTGTATTTGCACATTTCCCATGGTTCTGTCAGTACAGAATACAGAGTTGGCTCCATTATAAACAATATTCTATTTGGAACTAATGGTACTACTGGCTACATATGAGAGTCTGAATATCACTGGACCACCCTTTGTTTATAATCATGGGAATAGTCACCTTGAGGGCTTAACCATTGACTTGACACTAATCATTCAATTCTTGATGGATAAGACCATTGAGGGAGCCAAAGACAATATATATTCTATATCAGATGGTCTATCACCCTATCCGATGACTATTCTAAACTATGGACTTATCGAGGGCTTGGGGACTTGATATCTGAAGCAGAATGCCCAGCATCAGAGCATGTGATGTGCAATCATGGAAGCCATGATGCTGAGCATGTGAATTACCGAAAATAGGACAAACTCTGGAAATGGGATCTCTGGTGGTTTCTGAGGGACAGGAACCAGTCCCTGAAGCTTGGAAACCTTGATTCATGGAAACAGAGACCCTGATTGGCCCTATCAAATATTGATGCAATATTTTGAAAAGCTCATATAGCAAGGCATCCTCAATGCTCCACTCCGCAAGGGTCTGTAACCCTCTCGATGCATGGAAAACATATGGAAATGGTCTGCAGTGAGCTTTTGACATGCTCGCAATGGAGGAAACATTAGAAACCGGTTTGATTTTGGACACTCCTCATGATAAACTCTATTTATTTTATTCTTGCTCTTTATGTATAAAAACCTTCTGCCTCTACCATGTACTACAGATTAGATTCGGGTTTACCCCAGGCTGAATTGTATCTCTCTCTGTGATTGGTATGAAATGGTTTTCTAAGTCTCATACTGCACTGTCCCAATTGAAGGCAACTGGCCTTACTGCTGCTGCTACTGTCACTATCCCACTGTCCCACTGTGTCTGAGAGGGTATGGAAGCCTTCGAGAATTACAACCTGATTCCTTATCCCTATATTGAATCACCTACTCCGGAATTCCAATGAGTTGCCCATGAGTCAAATTTCCACCAAGCTGAACGTGTCGAATCACTTGGAATATAGTGGATTCATCCCACCATCCATTGAACTATTTGTTGAGAGGTTGTTAGAGAGTGATTGAGGTGTTTTGAGCATGGACCATAGTGTTCTTTCTATTTCCATCACTCATCACAAACTTGCTTCTCACCGGTTCTAAACAAGTCCAAATAGTCAAAAAACTGGACTGGAACTGCAAAGAACTGTGAAACCAGTCTTTTGCAGTCCAGTTTGCAGTTCATAACTAGTGTTTGAAGGTCCAGTTACACAATCACAAATTAACTGTAACCTAACCTAACCTTAACCGTTCTTTAACTGGACCACGGTTAAGGTTAAAGCAAATTTGAGACAGAAGCAGCTAAGGTTAAATGATTTCACAGAATTCTCTCAACCAAAAATTAACCGGTTATAACTGGTTATAACCGGTCAATTGATATTTCAACAATATCCAGGGGTTACATCCAAAAAAACCTTCAAAACCAATGAAAAATGGCCAAAAACATTGAAATTTGTACATTTTTGGGGGTTTTCTTTACATTTCTTATGGATAATGACCTATAAAATATTGCATACATGAACTAATAGCTGTATTCTATCAAAATACATCAATTAAAAATGGATTTAACCAGTTAAGACCAGTTAAAACTGGTTCAAAATCCTTAATCAATACTACAGTTAGGTTAACATAAATTGAGATTTGCAATTAATTTTAACCAGTTAAGACTAGTTATGGTTAGGTTATAGGATATTTTGGAGTCCCCTCTAACCAGTTAAGGTCCGGTTAATCCAAAAAAGGCAATTTAACCAGATCTAACCATACCTTCAAACACTATTCAGAACCAGTTCAGACTGAGACCGACTCAAGCTGGTTTGGAACCGTTCAAGACGGGTTCTATCATCTTCTACACCTTCTCCACTATCCGAACGACCCCTAGATGACTCAGATTGGTGAAGAAATGATTGAGATATCATCATATCTCTGTTGAGTGTTGACAAAACAATCATCTGAGATTGTGTTGACCATATCTCATCCATTTCTTAACCATTTTGGGTGATCTTTGGTGCGTCTTTGAGCTGTAATCTAGGGCTATCAATGTTTCTAATGTACGCGGTTCAAAACCGGTTCGAACCGGTTTTTCGCAGTTCTTAAAATTTTGTCAAAAGATATGAACTGGAACTGCAGTCCAGTTCTTTTGCAGTCTTTTGCAGTTAAGATCCAGTCCAGTCCTAAAGAGTGAAACTGGACCTGAAATCACTATCTACAGCACCATTTTCTTTGCATGCCTATCCCGATTCAGCCTTGTTTAATTCCACCCTGCTGCTGTTCTTGCGGCCTCATTCTTACAAGATTTGTGTTTGTACATTGTATTTTTTATCTTTTTTATTTATTATTCGAATTACCAGACCTGTCAATTTGATAACAAGTAGATCACTGCTGATGCCCTGCTGAGATCCCTAGCACACAGACTGGGCAAGGTTGTCAGCATGCCATCGTATTCCAACCCAGGTTCCAATCCATCATGGAACCAGACCATATTATCACAACAAATTATCTGAGCCATGAAATGATTTTGGAAATAATACACAATTCCCTTTAACCAATACTCCTTGACACCATGGCTGGTTGAAATTGTAAGCACATTGTTGAGCTTTGCCACTGTCCCTGCTATTAAAAAAGACAGTATTAGAGGGGCCTGTGACTGGTCACAGTCAAGGTCACCCAAAAATAGCCAAAAAGACTGGACTGGACCTGACCTTGAAACACTAGTCATATTGACATGCTGCTTGATTTGTGATAGAAAGAAAATAGCTGCATATATGATGCAATACTAACCATATTCTATGATGCTTGGTGAGAAGATCCTGCTGTTATGACCAATTATTTTGTGGTTACAAGTCTGGATGCAATCTTTGGGCTGAACAACAGTTTCCAGAGTGTGTTGAATGGCCTTGTTGATTTAAATGACATTTGTGATGCCTTGCAAAGAGATCTACATCAACAAAAAGGGAGGTCACTTATATATATATTTATGGGACCTCTGCCATGTATGGGTCAAAATGTGACCATATATCCCTTCCAAAACAGCAAATTTGCACACAAATATGTCCATATATGGTAGAACCTGGCAATATAAGCGGTTGACCTTTTGCTGATGTAGCTACACAATGGCATCAGGAATTTAGTTGGGGCACACAGTTACCAATAGATATATTACTAGATAGGCTTCTCAAACCTTTGTTATCTATTTTGAGTGGGAAACTGAAATGTGTGGCCAGACATCCGGTTAGCACTCTCCAACATCTGCATTTGCCAGATGTGCGTGCCAGCATTATTGTGACATGCAAAGATATTCAGGAGTTTGTTGATAATAACCTGGCACATGAATCAAATCTCCCTCCTTGTCAGCTATGTCAGGGTGTGGTTTATAAATGATTCTATTTCACCACACCCCCTCAGACCCCACTGTTTCATTCGAGTATCTGTCTTGACTTGGTTTCTTGTCCAGGTCATATCATCATTGATGGAATCAACATGTCTAAAATTGTAATTCAAGATTTGCATTCTAGACTTGTAAGTCTCAAACTTCGTTTTTAGCAGCAGTTGGCTGCACAGGCCTGTGAAGACATCTGAAGCCAACTTAAGAAAGAGTATACTAACTGTACAGACCTGTGCAGACCTGTGCAGACCTGTGCAGACACTGAAGACACCTGAAGTTCACAAGATTTGCTGATGCAAAGGCTGTGGCAGGTGTCAGATCTATGCAACACAGGAAGGTTGTTAGGGCAACCACTTAACTATTTTCTCAAAGTATAATCCAAAGACTATGCCAAGGATCAAGCATTGTGGGCTCACACATAGATAAGCTTAGAGAGAGAGAGGATGAGGAAGGAAAGTGCCAGTTTATATTGACTTTAGATATCACCACAGTCAAGTGGGAATCCTAAGAGAATAAGACTAAAGAACAAGTATGCTACTTGATAGACTATATATACTAAATAGAGAACATGTGTTATCGGTGAGGCATTCCATGGAATCCTTATGTAAGTAGTTCTGGAATGTTCTACATGTATTATAGGTGAGGCATTGTACAGCAACATGTGGTAACCATGAGGCATTGCGCAGCAATGCACAGTAAGTAAAATGAAAGACATGTGTATGCAGCATTGTGTATCAAATGAAATGAGATCGGTGTGTTTAACATGTGTCCAACATGTGTCCACCCTTGAACCTTATAATAATGTCCATAAGACCAAACAATGATAAGATGTAAAAGATTAGATAAGAGGCTGTTCCATAACAAAGGTCACCTTTGCAACAATCCATTGTAGTTACAAACACTTACATGTCAACAAGATATTCCTCGGCTCAGCTATGACACTTTCTTCATGTGAGCTTGCTGGATAAGAGGGCAACAATTTCAGGCTTTGAGGATTTCATTTTTGATAGTTCAGACTCCTGAGATAATCTATTTATCTCACCAAAAGAATGTTTGATGATGAAGTTGATGGAATTATGAATGGGTAACACAGAAGATCAGCCAGCCCTCAATGCATTATGGAATTTCAAACTCCACACTGGTCACGTTCTCATGCCTTTCACTCAGGTGACTGTGGGTGACAACTAAGTAATGCTAATGTTTACGGTTTCACTCACCACCAGTATGAGTCAAGACACCGATGCTCAGCAGGCTATCGTAACTGTTGATTCTCTTGCAGCTGCATTGCAACACTTCAATATCACTCACATCACAGCCTTAGAATTCTTCCAGTTTACCAAACAGGCAGAGGATGGGTTTAAAGAGCCACCAGCAGCTGTGCCAGTGGGAGGGACTGTGATAACATGCTATGAGTCTCAGCCCCTTCAACCAATGATATCACTAGATTTTTGTCCTAGATTGCGAACCTCTATTGACCTCACAAATTGCTGATTTAACAAAAGACCTTCCAACTTCTGTCCGATCTGAGTTTGATCCTGTACATGCAGAACAGTGCTGTTGCATATTAGAAAAGTTTGGTCCTTGGGAAATGCCATGGTGGTTGGAAAGACAGATGGGAGATTGTGATACAGGCCAACCTGATTGATAGGAGTTAGACAATGTTGTAGTATCATGTAAAAATTTCCACTCTTAATGTCTCCATTGGCAGCCAGGCTTTTGTGATCCCTGCTTCGTCCCATTCTCAAAACAAAAGTGCAGACCCATAATTACATAAAACTGAGGTGGCGTGGGCCAAAGATAAGCTTGAGTTTGTTCTCCATTGATTCTGTCGATCTTGTGCTTATTTCTTGACACTAGTGACACTGTCTTCCTGGTGTGAGGTGGGCTGCGTTTGTTTCACTTTTGTATGCCATAGATTCTTGTCATGCACTATTTTGACCTTATGCTCCAGCACTATTGTTTCTGTCAAACCGAGGCCCATCCATCTCTCAGTCAACCAGGAACTCCAGTCAGGAGTCAGTATAATTTGATGACTAAGCTCACTGGTGGTTAGATCTACAGTTTCATACTTTCTAATGAGTGGTAACTTGGGCTGTGGGCCAATGCATGTGCACGGCGGAATCCAAGTTCTATTTTTGGGCTATTCTCTCATTATTTTCTATGTGCTGGGAAGTCATACTCATAGAATATTTACAGGTAAATTTGATCAATCTCTCAATATGCATTGTGGGCATCAGCTGTGTCAAGTCCAGAAGCTGAAGCTCTCTCTACCACAACTAGGAGCAGCTTTCATGGTTGGCTATCAAAAGCCAGATGCTGTGGATCTTCCTTCAAGGGAGAAGTGGAGTGCAATATGGGAGCTGCTGGAGGCTCCATATGGCTTCCCATGATTATTCCTAATGACTTGGGAGGGAGACGTGCATGTGTTTGCATAGAACTGGGTAGGTTCAATAGCAGCTGTCTGAGAATGAGTTACTGGACTGTCAAATATAGTTGACGCCAGAGAGATGGGAAATAGACATGTTATCATTAAGTAGATTACTCACGGATGTCATAGTGCATGTGGATAAATGTACTGTATGTATTGTGCTCGGATGATGTGCTTGTAGGCATTGAATTGGGCATTTGTTCATGTGATCTGGCCAACATGCATTATCAAGCTTGATCAACAAGCTTAGCATGCCATTCAGCAGCATACAAAACACAACAGAAGATGTAGTCATATTATAATATCTGTCTGAAATTCAAGACATATAGATTATAATATCCTTGTATGCTTCTAACAGCCTGATAACATTTTGTTGTTGCCGGTGATATGACCGTCGAGCGGCTGCACTTGAATTTGCGCTTTTCCCATGGTTTCATCAGTGTACAGAATATAATCTTGGCTTCATTAAACTATACTTCTATTGGAACTGTCAGTGTGAATGGCTACCTATGAGAGTCTAAGTACTGCTGGACCACCCTTGGTCATGATCTTAGGAACAGTCTCTTAGAGGGCTTAACTATAGACTTGACACAAACAATTCATTTATCATTGGATAAGACCATTGAAGAAGCCAATGATTAATATATTCAATGACCTGATGCCTTACACAATGAATACTATTGACTATGGACTAATTGACAGTCTGGAGGACTTATAATCCATGACACGCACTGTACCAATGCCCGCGCATCACTGGAAAGGTGTTCGATCACTGATGCCGAATATGCCGAACCATGTGATACTTCCGGAAATAGAACAAACCCTAGAAACGGGGTTGGTGATCACTTCCGAGGGACAGGAACCGGTCCCTGACAGTTCTCCCATTTCGGACCAACAATCCATGGGAACAAGAACCCAAATTTGTCCGATCAGACCCTGCCACGTTGAGAAAGCCTGCTCGCCCAACAACGCATTGACAACGCTCCACCCCGCAGACAATGGAAGACCTCTCGACACCTGGATACCATACAAAGGTGGCCCGCGCGAAGCTCTGAACAAGCACGCCATGACTACAGGAATTGGATTTGAGTCAGCCTCGTGATAAACCTTACTTTATGTTAGAAAACCGTTGTTTGTATAAAAACCTGTAGAATCCTGCCATGTACCGTAGATTAGAACGAGCCCCCAGCTCAGACCAAATTGTACCTCTCATCTCAATGATCCGAGTGCGACCTGGTCCTCGAAGTCTCTGTTGATTGTCCCATTGCAAGCCTGTGTGTTTATTGATTGATTGATTGATTGTTGATTGTCCCATTGCATTGCATCCGAGAGGGATTGTGAACCTCGAGGATTATATCCCAATTCTCTACAACCTATTGAATCTGTTCCCTGGAACTTCAACGAGCACGCGCGAGTTGACTTTCTACCCAAAGACAAACAGTCTGATCTACATCGAAATAAGTGGATTCCCCCACCACCTCTAGAACTTTGACTGAGAAAGAGATTAGTGTGTGTGTGTGTGTGAGGTGTTTTCGCATCGCTCACCTCTCATCTAGATCTCGCTTTTCACTGGAGGGAGAAAACAACAGAATTATAATGTCACCAGAGAGAGAAACTAACATCAGCATGAAAAATCAGGGGATAAAATTGAGGGATTATAATCAAAATTATAATGCAGATGAGCAAGAATAGGTGAATGTCAATATGAAAAATTGAAATGGAGCACAGAATTATAATGAGAATTATAAATGTGGACTCATACCCTCAATGTAAAATGGGACAGAATTATAATGTCATTACTTTCGGAACCTGCAGGGTGTCATCAGTGAGATGGGGGAAGACAAGAGGATATGGAGCCTGCTTATCTTCAGTAGAAGCTTTGCATCTATAGATGGAAGGTTAGTCTCGAAATAAAGGAAGAGGTGGGCCAACACACTTTCTTGCCTTTGGCAAGGCCTGTGGCACAACAGCACTATAATCCTCAATGACGCGCATAACCTCACCAACAGCTGTGGCCCAACCCTTTTTGCCTTCTCCTGCATGCCCCTCCTCCATCGCATAGACTCCCCACCATGCCAACCTGACAACAAAAAGCATGACCCCACTTGGTCCAACAGTCCTGTTTTCGGAGGAAACCTTGATTGTATTCCACCATGTCCACCAGTTATTCACAAAATGATCATCAACTGGCTGGTCTTTCCAGGGATGGCCTGCTTTCATCCAAGCATCAAATTCAGTTGGGCAAGAGACCTTCTTCATGTGATTGTTACTCTTCTATGGAATGTATGTCAGTACAGCCTCCTAGATGGTGACAAAATGTAGAATTACCTCCAGGAAGCCATGGGCCCCCTCAAACAATATAAGGCAGTTGACACAGAGCACCCAGTGCACCCCCCAATCCTTGCTGTCCATCAGGTATGCATATGTAGAGGCGAAAGCTGTGGTGGATGGTGAAGGATCTATGGGTGCTATGCTCACTAATGTGTCAGCAGCAGCAGCCATCATGGAAGTAATTGTGTCCCCCGACATGGGCTGGGGACTTGTCGAGGCTTCACCGGAAGTGGAAATAGACACAAATGAGGCATGATCCACAGTAGAGGTACTGGCAGCCACAGAGTCGGGGACATTGGTTGCAGCAAGAGAGGCAGATAAGGATGAATTGGGCATAGGAGTGGCAGCACTGTTGGAAGGGGATGTGGATGACATTGATATGACCATCAAGTGGCTGCACCTGCATTTGTGCATTTTCTGCAGTTTAGTCAACACAATGAGTATCATGTTTGCCCGTTTGTAACTTACTTGTTCATCTGGAACTGATGGTGTGAATGGCTACCTATGGGGTCTAAGCATCACTGTACCACTCTTTTGTCATGATTTTGGGAACAGTCACTCTTGAGGGCTTAACTAAGACTTGACAACACCCTTTCATTTCTCAATAGATAAGACTATTGAGAGGCACAACATTAATACATTCAACTTTTGAATATGATCTTGACTCCATTACAACCCTCTTCTATTGGAGCTGCTGGTATGAATGGCTACCTAGAGTGTCTAAGTACCACTGTCCCACCTTTTGTCATGATCTTGGAAACAGTCACCCTTGAGGGCTTAACTAAGACTTGACACAAAACCCTTCATTTCTCATTGGATAAGACCAGTGAGGGAGTCAGTATCAATATATTCAATGACCTATCACCCTATCCATTCACTACTATTGACTATGGACAAACTGATGGCT
>Ga0307516_10009342_pt1 | contig 10946 bp, 9 predicted proteins | sample 19_EM_MG_FD_203310 | JGI IMG/M metagenome (GOLD analysis project Ga0307516, IMG submission 203310) | Populus trichocarpa ectomycorrhiza microbial communities from riparian zone in the Pacific Northwest, United States - 19_EM | ecosystem: Host-associated > Plants > Roots > Unclassified | place...
TTGCTCTCACAACCCTCCTCTGTTCTCCCCTCTGTGTACTGCGCCCTGCGCTCCCAGTAGCACCCCAGCACAAACTCCAGACCAGCGTCGACTGTATTTCAGGTGACCGCCGAGGTCCGCCCTGACACACTGGGTACTTTTTGAATATACCCACACCTTACCCACTGGGTGCAGTGGGAGCAAAGTGGTGGGAACTTTCAAAAAACACCCAGAATGTACCTGCCAGGTCCATTTGGAGCAAATTGGTGGGCTCTTTCATAAAGAACTCACCCTTTACCTGGTGGGTTCTTGGGGGGCAAATTGCTGGGTACTTTTAAAAAGAACCCAGCACGGACCCATTGGGTAAAGTGGGGGCGAATTGTTTCAGAACCCACCATGAACTCACAATGGACCTTCCAGGTAAGTGACCCCTTGCCCCCAGTGCCATGCTAAGCAGCGGGTATGGGCATGAGCATAACAAAGAAGGAGAGCCTATGATGGAAAAGATATATACCACAGTTGATGGTGTTGATATTCACTCTAGGAACTCTCATCCAAGTTCTCCTCGGTACTTGAGGAACTTGACGGAACCCAGGTTCTTGGTAAACATATCTGCAGGGTTTTGATCACAGTTTATGAAGAAGACACGAGCATACTTCCGAGAGATGACTTCTCTAACATAATGATACTGGATGTCAATATGTTTGGAACGTCGCTCGGTGACGGGGTTGGATGCGATGAAGATTGAACCCTGATTGTCTCCGCAGATTGGGATTGGCTTGAGGCTGTATCCGAGCTACCCCATAAGGGTATGCATCCAGACGACTTGGTGGCTACAATCAGAGAGCACCATGTACTCAGCTTCGGTGGAGGACAAGGCAACGGTTTTCTGTGCCTTTGCAACGGTTTTCTGTGCCTTTGCAACGGTTTTCTGTGCCTTTGTTGTCCAGGATATGAGACCACCTGCCAACTTGATGAAGTAACCTGAGGTGGACCATCACATGTTCACATTGGAGGCCCAGTCCAAGTCTGTACACACATTGAGTCCCTGACCAGACGCACCATCATACCTGAGTCTGTAGTTGGGGGTGCCAACAAGGTAACAGCAGATGTAGAGCGCATGACTCAAATGGTCTTCCGTTGGGTTGGCAGCGAACCGTGCCATTTTGGTAACCGCGAACAAAATGTCTGGTCTAGTACCAAGCATGAGGTAGAGCAAAGAACCAATTATGGTTTGATATCTCTTCTGTAGCTCTGGGTCTGCTGCCTTGTCTAAAGACTTTACTGGCACATAACCAACAGGGAGAGGAGTGGGAACAGCCTTGGCATTGATCATTCCACATCGTTGCAGCATGGCCTGCAGATATTGCGCTTGGTCAATATGGATAGTTTGACCAGCACGACCTATGCACATGTGGAGGAACTCTTTTAGCTCCCCCAGGTCTCTTGACTCCCAATGCTCCATAAACCTCTTCTTCATTACTTTGGCTGCGGCTTTTGACGGCCCGAGGAATATGGGGTCGTCAACATAGACAACTGTGATGATGAATGTTTGGGAGGCTTCGTCAAAACACTTGAAGAGACCTGCATCTGAGTCTAGGTTGACAAAACCTAACTCTTCCATTGACTTCTTTAAGGCTTGCCACCATGTGAGACCTGCTTGTTTGAGACCATACAGGGCATGACAAAGTCGGAGAACGTGCCTTTCTTTACCTCTGGCATGGAATCCTTCTGGTTGTTCCATGTAGATCTCTTCTTCCAGTTCCCCATAGAAGTAGGTGTTTCGAACATCAAGACCAGAGAGATACCAACCCTCAAGTGCAGCCAGAGCAAGGATGAGGCGCACAGTTTCAAATTGTACAACAGGGGAGAAGATCTGGTCAAAGTCTTTTCCTTCAACCTGAGAGAAGCCCTTTGCTACGAGGCGGGCTCTCTTTCTTCCATCTGGCTTAACATCAAAGACCCATCGATTCTTTATGACTCTGCTGCCATTAGGGCGCACTACCATGTCAAAGGCGTGACATTTGGTAAGGGTCTCTATTTCTCACTGGCAGGCAGCCCGCCATTTTTCTAGTTGGCCAGCAGAAAGCCCGATCATGTCTTTATAGGTCCATTCCTTTGGCTCCTTATCCTCGTGGACCGGAACAGCTTTGGAAACAAGGAACGACAGGAAATTGACTCCCCCTTCCCAGGAGAGTCTGGAGACGATAGCCTCCTCCTCTTCAGAGGGAGAGGGAGACCCAAGCATTTCATGGGTCTCATTCTCAGAGTCATCTGACTCAGACTCACTGTCATCATCTCCTCCCTCCTCGTCACTGCTGTAGTAGGGGACAGAATCAGGAACAGGGACTCCCGGGAATATTCTGTCGGCGAGGGTGACTGGACTCCTTACCAACAACCCTCTCCCAATCCCTCTGATGGAGGATGTCCTTCTCGACTTCAACAGGATGCTTCTTCCCGTAAACATTGCTGTCAGTGTATCGCTCAGGAATGGTTTTCCTCCCAGTGGACTTTTCCCAAGGAGGAGGCAAAGCAGCCGGTTGGCACTTCCGTTGAGGAGGCTTGGATGGACCAGGTTCGGTGAGGGGTTGCTCCAAATGTGTCCGTTTACGTCAGACATTTTCAGGGGAAGGCACCCTCATACTGTGTCGCTGTGAGGGTGTAACCCCAACATCCTGCAACCTCCGATCCAACTCCTTTTGGGCCTCCGATATGACCTTTCTTGATGTTCTTGAGTAAAGGTGAGCCGTATCGTCATCATCTTCCATATCAGGGAGGGAACAATGACAGTCATCACCGCCACAAGGTGTGACAGCGGGCACAACTTCTTGCAGCCTGGTGTTGTTCTGAAGTATCCTTTTAGGACATCTTGGAAACAAGGACTCGTTGAAGGTAGCATGTGCAGTGGAGAAGACAATATTCTTTTCCTCCGGAGTGCATTCCAAGAAATACCATTAACTCAGCCTTGGAAGCCATCTTGTTCTCCCATATTTCAGAAGGGATGAAGACATAGGCCCCACAACCTAAGACCCGGAGATGTTCGATAGAAGGTCATTCTCCAGTGAACCACTCATGTGGTGTATGCCATTCTAGGCATTGCATAGGGGTTCTGTTGTAGGTGTGGGTTGCGTGGTCAAGGGAGAACTCCCACCAAGAAGGGGGGAGACAAGCCTGGAATCGCATGGTTTCTGCTTTTTTGGTAATGGTGCGAATCAGCCTCTCGGCTTGTCCGTTCTGTTGGTGTATGTAAGGGATGCTTTGGGAAACCTTGATTCCCTCATTCCCCAGCATATCCAAGAAGGCCTTTGACTTGTACTCTCCTCCTGCATCGGACATCCATTTGACAATATTGGTGTTGAATTGGTTTTTCACCATAGTGATGAATCACATCGTTGCCGGGAGTGCAGCATTCTTGGTGTGCAGGTTGATAGTCCAAGTGTTGGAGGAGAAGTCATCCAGGAATACAATCACATACTTGTACTTGTGATAAGATTCCACAGGGAAGGATTTAAGATCTGAGTGGACAAGTTCAAAGGGTTTGTTCACGCAGGTTTTGGTTGAGGGAAATGTCTTGTTCGTTTTCTTTCCCTGTTCACAACCTGGACAGATATGGTTTTCTGGGATTTGGATTTGACCGGGTAGACCGTTTGTGTACTTCCCGATTTTATGCAGCACATTGTTGGATGGGTGCGCAAATCTTCAATGGTATGTTTCGAAGTCTGGGTGGAATATTTGTTCGGCAGCCCTAGTAGAGGGTTTGGCGCCAATATAGGTGCGGATTATGAATATAGTTGCTCCATCCCATCTTGGGAGAAAGGTGAGAAATTCTTGTCCATTTTGCAGCAGTGAAATGCGCTCAGTGTTTCCGTTTAATTGTAAGCCTCCTCTTAGAAAAACACCTAAGGAGAGGAGATGCATAGACAGATCTGGAACATAGAACACAGGGGCGATCCTGACCATGTGTTCGGATCCTTCAACAGCCATCATGACTGTTCCTTTCCCAATGATTTGGGTGTTCTCAGAAGTGGCTGTGTTGGTGGTGATATTATTTTCCAGTGGTGTGTAATCAATAAAATCATTCATGTTATAGGGCCTTGTTTCTCTGCGACACTTGATTTCGGCTTCACAACATATGACAACCACCCCACCTCTGCCCCTACAGCCTCATGTCTTTTCCCACCTTCAGCCCCCACTTCAGAGCGTCATTATCACGCTCTTGTCACCATCTGATCATCTTGAACACACCCACAACCCAATTTGGAAGTTGCAGTTCCCACAACCACTCGCACCCCTTCAGTTCGGCCTCTCAATCCCTTCCCGGCTGCGTTATGCCGTAGTTAGTTCACACCCCTAAGACTCTGTATATAAGATTCCTGTACTGTGTAGAAACAAAAAAAGAGATCCCCCTTTGGCTTCCACTGCCACCACCACCTCTTGTACTCCCGCCCTATCTTGTCGTTGTTACACTTTTCTGCTGTTGCCTCCGTTGCTGCCATTGCCGTGTCGATCTAGTCCTTGTTGTTGTGAGTGTCTGTTGCTGCCGTCATTGCGTCGGAGCTTCAGCCTCGCTTGCTGTTGTTACCTCAACCCCTTTGATCCCCACCCCCTATTGATCATATTGATCTATCGACACTATCAAATTCCCTAAATTCGATACTTGTCCCTACAACGATCCTGCTGAAGGAGATACCCTCTAGCACAGCCTAGGACCTTCCCTCCGACCGCCATACCTCTCTAGACGACCTCCGAGCATCCGACTGGTGTGAGCAGTACAATGTCACCGGTAAAATGGAGAGAGGCACCGGAATCAAGGATCCAGTCCACTCTGTTCATGTGGTCCTCAGCAGTGAAGTTGCTTATTACGTTTGGGCAACAAATAATATTCTCTATATAGGGTACAACACTTGTGATTTCAATCATAGCATGTGTTGTATTATACCCTGATGAGAAGAGATTAGTAGTGTCCAAAGGAGAGGCTAATTTCACATGCCGTGAGCTGGGACCAGCAGAATTTGCCAAAAACATCTTGTTGTCATCATCGGAACTCCAACCAAGAGAGACCTCATCATCGTGCTTAACCCTGGGATGCTTATTGGGTTGGTTCAACCTTTGTTCCTCCCTAGCTCTCTCACTGATTTCAAGTGTCTTGACTGTCTCGGTGGTGGGTTTGACTCCAAGGTGATGGGCCAAGGAGAGAGCATTAGTGAAGTTTGGATAAACCGAACAAGGAATATCAGCAGGAACAGCGATGGTTGCTGGATTGACGATGAGGGGGGAAGCGATCTTGCCAAAAATGAAGGAGGGAGCAGGGGAAGGGGCACGTTCTTTGATAGGCCTTGCGGCCTGTTGTTGCTGGTTTTGTTTGTTCTTCCCAGCACGTGTTTCCCTATAGGCTCCTCCACATCCTCCACGCCCACCACGCCAACCTCCTCTTTGAGAGCCTTGGCTCTGTCCTTGGTTCTGCCCTTGTTCCTCCTGTTGGGGTTGTTGTTGTTGTTGTTGGAAGGAGGGAGGAGGACCAGAGCATTGGATGGCACTTATCTCCTTAGCAGCCTGAGGTTGGTAGGAAGGATTATTGTGACGTGTGGAGAGCCTTTGCTCCCAGTTCATAATGATCATTCTCTTGATCTTGTCAACATCGAGCTTCTCAACGTCGTCGGTTTGGCAAATAAGTTGGATGAGGGCGGTCATTGAGGGTGGCATCTTTGAAATCAGAATCATCACTTTCAGATGTTCTGGAAGGGTACAGCTGGAGGTGGCCATCCTCATGAAGTGGGAGCAGATCTTTTCGATGGCAAGGGATGGATCAGAGTTTCTGGGGATAGATGTGTTCATTGCGCCAGTGAATTCTTGGAAGATGGCTGTGATTCCTGGCTTTCCATATTCTGCAGTGATTCCCTCCCATATAGTGAGGGTGACTTCAGAAGCATAATACTTCTGGGCAACAACGGAGTGGAGGCGTAACATGATGTTGCCTCTGGCTTTGTCATTGTTGTCGTCCCAAGAGTTGATTTCTGCTTGATTCTTTGGATCTTGCATGAAGTCCGGCTTGGACCTGATCTCTGTGTCTGGCTTCCCATTGGAGTTGGTGATGGGAACCTCCACGTCAATGTAAGGGTAGTCAGGCTCAGGCTTGGCCTTTGCCATCTGTCTCCATTGCCCCACAGAGAGGAGGTAGTTCTTCATATGGGAAGCCCAGTCCTGGTAATTGGTACCATTGAAGACGGGAACGAGGTTGGTTAAGGCGTTCAACATTCTGAAGGGTCAATAAGGTCAGCGTGTATACGTGCCAGTGACATAGAAAAACAAGCAACGTGGGGAAGATTCCCTTGACTGTCGCAGCAAACCTGTCTTTAGATGATGGCGTTTACACCTCATGTCTCCCCTGTTGTGAAACAGGGTTTTGCCGTCAGTAGATGTTAATCGACTACCCTTCCCATAAGCAAGAGGCATAGCAGTTAGACCACAGGTGTTGCTATCATCGGGCCCTACGAACATGACAATCACTGTTGAGCAGACGCTAGGTCAGCACCAACAAGATAATGCAATTACTTACCTGGGGGTGAGGGAGTTGCTTAGAGATGATGAAAGTAGAAAGGAAGAAGAGTTAGATCTTATTCCCACGCATCTATGAGGTATATATACTTGTGAGTAACATTCTCGCGTTACTGATGGGTGACCTATAGTCACATGGGTATACTTGGCTGCCTTAACGGCGCCTCCTACATATATGCGGCCTAAAGGCACATGCGTGACCGATGGGTCGAACCTCCGAGTTCAACACTCCCCCATGCTGAGCAGCGGGTACGTGCGTGAGCAAAGGAGGAAGAGCCTGAAGAGAAGAGTCAATTGTTACCCTAAGAACTCCAGTCCGAGTTCTCCTCTAAACTTTAGAAATTTGACAGAACCAAGATTCTTTGTAAACATGTCCGCAGGGTTGTTGTTGCCATTTATGAAGAACACTCAAGCATAATTTTGGGATATGACTTCTCTGACATAATGGTAGTGGATGTCGATGTGCTTCGAGCGCCGTTCGGTGACAGGATTAGAGGCCATGAAGATTGAGCCTTGGTTATCCCCACATATAGGTATTGATTTGAGGCTATAACCCAGCTCCCCCATAAGGGTGTGCATCCAGACCACTTGGCAACTACAGTCCGAGAGTGCCATGTACTCAGCTTCGGTGGAGGACAAAGCAACTGTTTTCTGTGCTTTTGTTGTCCAGGAAATAAGGCCACCAGTGAGTTTGACGAAGTACCCTGAAGTGGAGCGTCGGGTGTTTACGTCTGAGGCCTAATCCGAGTCTGTACATGCATTAAGCCCTTGCCCAGCGGCCCCATTGTAAGTGAGACAATCGTTGGGGGTTCCAACAAGGTAGCAGCTGTTGAGCAGCGCGTGGTATATTCTATCTACCACATTGTACTCTACTCTTACCTTAGGGGAGAGGTTAGTTGCTGATGGGGGAGAGAGAGAGAGAAGCGACTTAGGTCTATTGCATAGAGGGGCATGGTATATATACATAGTACATGCATAATGGTCACAGCTATACAGTTGTTACCATCAGTGGCTTAGGGCCACGTCTGGACCGGATAGAAGTCGGATCTATTACATAAGTGATCCAGTCCCTTCGGAGCTGCTTCTAGAGCGCTCTCGGCATCAGGTCTGCTTATTCAGCGACCCGGTGACTCGACTGACCTCTGGTCCGGGCTTCGCCTGGACCTCTGTTCAACACTCCCCCTTGCTTAGTATCACCTGGTTTACTTATCGGGTGGGTGATCCTTAGCAAGTTAGAGGTTTAAGCCTCGAGGAACTCCAGACCTAGGAGGGCCCGGAATTTGAGGAATTTGATGGAACCAAGGTTCTTTGTCAGGAGATCCACGGGATTATCATCGCCATCGATAAAGTAGACAACCGCGAGCTGTCGGTTTATGACTTCTCGGATATAGTGGTAGCGGATGTCTATATGCTTAGAGCGTTTTTTGGTGACAGGATTTGAGGCGATAAAGATCGACCCCTGGTTATCCCCGCAGATCGGAATTGGGAGAAGGTGGTAGCCGAGCTCCCCCAGAAGGGTATGCATCCAGACTACTTGGCGGCTACAATCAGAGAGCGCCATGTACTCAGCTTCGGTGGACGACAGGGCAATGGTTTTTTGCGCTCGTGAAGTCCAGCTGATGAGACCTTTCGCCAATTTGACGAAGTAACCGGATTGGGACCGTCTGGTGGAGTTATCAGAGGCCCAGTCTGAGTCGGTACATGCTGAGATGCCTTGACCGGAGGCACCGTCATACGTCAATCAGTAGGTTGGGGTACCAACCAAGTAGTGGCAGATGTACAGCGCTTTATCGAGGTGGTCCTTTGATGGGTTGGCAGAGAACTGAGCCAACTTGGTGACAGCGAATGCTATGTCCGGTCGGGTACCTAGCATGAGGTAGAGTAAGGAACCAATTACGGTTTGGAACCTGCTTTGTCTCTCTGGATCCGCTAACTCTTCTGAGGGTATCGGAACGTATCCAGCCGGGAGAGGAGTGATGGCAGCCTTGGCGTTCTGCATTCCACAATGCTGCAATACCGTTTGGAGGTAGGCGCATTGATCTAAATGGATCGAGCTGCCTTCACGGGTTATGCGCATACGTAGGAACTCCGTCAACTCTCCTAAATTCCGAGATTCCCATCTCCTTGTGAAGGCCTCCTTCATGGTATTTACGAGGAGCCTGTTGGGGCCAAGGAAGATGGCATCGTCAACATAAATGATGGCGATGATAAAGTGTCCTGTCTTCTTGTAAACGAAGACTCCTGCATTGGAACTCAGGGACACGAAACCAAGTCCCTCCATGGACTGTTTCAGGGCTCGCCACCAAGCCAGCCCGGCTTGTTTCAGTCCGTAGAGGGCACGCTTTAAGCGTAGGACATGGTTAGGACAGGTGGTGTCCTTAAAGCCTTCTGGTTGCTCCATCCAGATTTCCTCATCAAGTTTGCCATAGAGGTAGGCGTTGCGTACATCAAGGCCGTAAGCAACCCAATTCTCGAGTGCCGCCATAGCAAGGACAAGGCGGACTGTCTCAAAACGCACGACAGGAGAGAAGACTTGGTCATAGTCCATACCCTCAACCTGTGAGAAGCCTTTTGCCACTAGGCGGGCTCTCTTTCGACCGTCATCTTTGATGTCAAATACCCAGTGGTTTTTGATAACCTTGCGGCCACTAGGGCGCTCTACCAGGTCGTATACACCTCGCTTGTTGAGGGTGTCGAGTTCCCTCATGCAGGCTTGCCTCCATTCCTTGAGACGTTCCTTGGGTAATTGTAGGATGTCTCGGTATGTCCACTCTTTTGGGGATGTTTCCTTAGTGATTGGTGAGATGGCCTTGGAAATGAGGAAATGGGAGAGAGCAAAGACTCCCCCCTCCTGGCACAGTTTAGCAATGAGGTACCCCTCCTTGTCAGATGGTTCAAGAGATTCGTGAACCTCATCCTCAGAGGAGGAGTCCTCACTCTCTGGGAGATCAAAGGGATCGATAGGGGAGGCAGCGCATTCAGGCGCCTTCCCCTTGTCCACTACTGGGGCGGGAGCTGTCCGCCTAGGGCAGCTGGACTCTCCAAGACTCTCCAACTATTTTCTTCCAGTCTTTTGGACGTCGGATGGCTTTCTCAACCTCCACAGGATGCTTTTCACCATAGACGTTCCCAGGTTTTGTGGGGACCTTTCTTATGCGGACAGGTCATTCTGGGACCGGCTGTAACAGTTCGGGATTTCCGGGACAACATATCTGGGTTCGGGTCCTTCTGCAGGGGCAGAGGGGATCGTCTGGGTAGACGTAGAAGGTTCTGGTGTGGTGGAGCTAAGCTCTTGCCGTACGAGTTGATCCTTCCTGTGTTTCGGGGGGACAACCCGAGTGGGAGTGGGCTGTTCCTCATCATCCCCTGGAAGGGGGCACTGACAGGTATTGTCTTCATGACAATGGCTGGGTGGTGGCGCAGTGGTTTGCAGCCTGGTGTTTACATGCAATTTGGCCGTAGGGCATTTCAGAAATAGGGACTCATCAAAGATGGCTTGAGCAGCAGAGAAGATGACATTGTTTGGACTGCGCATAAAGATCCATCCTTTGCCTCCTGGGTGTGAACCCAGATAGGTCATCATCTTGGACCCTGGGGACAGTTTGTCTGCGCGGACTTCAGCAGGAATGAAGACATATGCCGCAGACCCAAAGACTCTGAGATGGGAAATTGAAGGTCTCTCCACAGTCAACCATTCATGGGGAGTGCGCCATTCAAGACGGCGCATGGGTGTTCGATTGTATACATGAGTCGCATGGTTAAGGGTGAACTCCCAGTAAGATGGAGGAAGGCATGCCTGTAATCTTATGGCTTCAGCTTTTTCCGTTAATGTTCGAATGATCCTTTCCGCACGCCCATTTTGCTGATGGGTGTGTGGGATGCTTTGAAGGATTTTAATACCCTTTTCTTGGAGCATCTTGGTGAATGCTTTTGAAGTGTATTCACCACCAGCATCTGACATCCAACCTTGAACTGTTCCCTGGAATTGAGTTTCAACCATTGCAAGGAAGTGCTTTGTGGCGGGGAGCACAGCATCCTTGGTTTTCAAGTTTGTTGTCCATACTCTGGATGTATAATCATCATAAAAGACGATTGTGTACTTAAACTTGTGGTAGGATTCAATAGGAAATGACTTTAAGTCAGAGTGTATGAGCTCGAATGGTTGGGTGGCGCATCTTTCAGAGGAAGGGAATGCTTTATTTGTCATTTTTCCTTGAGTGCAGCCAGGACAGATGTGTCGCGGGGGTATGCGCGGACTTACTGTTGTCCTACCAGAGGAATAGTTTTGGGGTTATCGGAGGTGGGAATGGTGGGGATAAAGGGGGTAGTGGGAGGTTCTGAGGGAAGGAGGGGCGAATGAGGGGATCGATCGTAGGGGGTGATGGGTTGGAAATAGTCGAAGTAGAATTGAT
>Ga0307516_10009344_pt1 | contig 10946 bp, 14 predicted proteins | sample 19_EM_MG_FD_203310 | JGI IMG/M metagenome (GOLD analysis project Ga0307516, IMG submission 203310) | Populus trichocarpa ectomycorrhiza microbial communities from riparian zone in the Pacific Northwest, United States - 19_EM | ecosystem: Host-associated > Plants > Roots > Unclassified | place...
TCCCAACATAAGAAATGATCTCAAATCATGTCTTGACACAAAAAATGACAAAAATGATGCTTTATGATATTTGTCTTTTTTGTCAAACAAAATTGTAAATAAAAGAGTATCTCTTTCTTCTATTCTTTTTGCAATGTTTTGTCATGAAACATGGAGAAATGCTTGCAGTGTTTGATACCCATTGTTATGATCGGTTCTCCTCAATGATCTTACTAGAAGGTCCAGTGAGACAACCCTGAGGGCAAAACCCAAAGAACTACCACACAAAGACTCTGAGGAGGAGAGGATAGGATCACAAGCGTCTTAGAGAAAAGACCCAAAGAGAGCTTGAATGGAGAGCCTCTGAGTGCTGGATTGCAGCAGTATATATAGTACACTACACGTGTCCTGTGCGAGGCTATCCATGAGGCTGTATGCTAATGACATCAAGTGATACAGCATGAGGCTGTGGTCCAGACAGGTCTACAGATAAGATGCACTAGATAAGATACTATGCTATGATAAGATAAGATGTAATCTAACCAGAGATTAGATAAGATAAAAAGTTAGACTGTTACACTACTCCCACCTTAGGTGCAGGATTCCAGACTGCAAAAGGTGGGTTCGCATACGGTAAGGTTCTTGGGGATCTGAGTAAACAACGAGTTGAAGTCCAACTGCACCATATGAAGCCTTCGAGGAGCAGAGGGATTCTCCCTATAAAAACGCTCGACTACTAGAGGAGAGTTCTTTAAGTTTGATGAGGGTTCCCATGTTCTCTTGTGTTCCTCATATCCTTTCCAGTGTACTAGATACTGGAGCTGCCATTTATAAATATGTGAGGCCACTATATAGTCCACTTTGTACTCTTCATTGCATTCCTCAGAGACATGTACTGGGCTAGGCCGGGAGACAGGTTGTCTGGGGAGTGGGCCTAAATAAGGTTTAACTTGAGAGACATTCACTACTGGGTGAATTCGAAGAGTTTTCAGGAGCTTAAGCCCAACCGCATTTGGGGCTACTCGAGTGACCTCATAGGGACCAATCCATTTCTCTGTGAGCTTCTTAGAAGTGCGATTTAACATACAAAGATTATCCGTCGAAAGCCAGACTTGCTGACTGACAGTATAATCTGGGGTGGGATTTCTGTGCTTATCCGCCTGAAGCTTCATGTTGCATTTAGCCTTTTCTGAAGACTCAACAACTTTGTTAAATATGGCAGCAAAGTCCTTAGCTGCTGGGGCTACTGTCTGCACTGGTTCTACACCAATGCATGGGGAATAACTCTGGGTAATTCCAAATGGGGAATCAGTGGTAACTTCCGAGACCGTGTTGTTCCATATGAACTGGGCAATTTTGATCCATTTAGCCCAATCGTTTTGGTGATCGTTGATGTAGGCTCGGAGGTACTGATTAATTTCGTGGTTCAACTGCTCCGTTTGTCCATCAGTTTGAGGGTGAAATGCAGTAGACATCTTGCGCTTTATGCCTAAGAGTCTGCACAATTCCCCCAGGAAGTTGCTTGCAAAGACCGATCCATGGTCAGACACCACGGTGCTAGGAAGTCCATGCTGACACCAGACATGGTCTCTAAATAACTCAGTGGTTGACAACACAGTTTCTTCTTTAGTGCATGGCATGAAGACTACTTCTTTGGAGAACCGGTCGACAACCACTAATACATAATTGTAACCAAGGGATTCTGGCATCTCGGTAAAGTCCATTGTGACATCGAGCCATGGTCCTTCTGGAACAGGGAGAGGAAGAAGACTTCCAGAAGTTTTCTGATTCAAAACCTTTGACTGTTGGCACTTCTGACAGTGCTTTACATAGGCTTGAATCTGCTCTTTCATCCCTTTCCAGGTATAGTGCTTCCTGAACGCATTAAATGTAGCTTTGACACCCTTATGTCCAGCAACAGGTGTGCCATGAAAGTCTGTGATAAGCGACTGGCGCTCTTCATAAGTCTGATCATTCACGTCGATCAATTCAATAGATACGGGGTTTAACAAGGTTTGATCCTTGTTATCTTCAGAACTAGAGACATAATAGTCCGATCGCCTACTAAGCGGGTCTGCAACGTGCATCTGGGTTCCCTTTTTATAAATTAATGAGTAGTTGAAGCATGTCATCCACATTTGCCAGCGCACTTGGCGCTTAGATAGATTCTGTGACTTCGTGAAGTACGTTAAATTATGATGGTCTGTGTATATCTCAAAGGCATAAGGAGTGGCCTTAAGATAGTGGCGCCAGGCCTCTGTTGCTTTTATAATGGCCAGCATTTCTTTATTGTGAATAGGGTAGTTGCGTTCCGGTGGGGTCATAGAATGCGACATGTACGCTACTGGTCTGAATTTGCCATCCTCACACTTAACAGATATCACTCCCCTGATGGCGAACTCAGACACATCAGTTTCGAGGTGGAATTCATGGTCCTGGTCAGGGTACTGAAGTACCAGTGCACGAGTAAAGGCAGCCTTCAAGGCTTCAAACGCAGTGCGTTCATTATCACTGAAGTGGAACACAATGTCCTTACACATTAAGTCCATCAATGGCCTAGCCATGATTGCATAGTCCTTAATAAACCATCTATAGAAGTTGTCAAGGCCTAAGAATGCTCGCCCATGTTTTTAAATATCATCAGGTCGTCAATATACACCACACAAACATCCGACATATTGTGAAAGATCCCATTCATCATCTTCTGGAACGTTGTAGGTGAATTACACAGACTGAAATACATAACAATGGGCTTGAAAGCCCCTTTGTGCATTACAAACACAGCTTTCCACTTGTTGCCTTCCTTGATACAGACATTATTATATCCCCAACAAAGATCCATCTTTGTGAAGAGTTTGCATCCTTTCAACTTGTCAACAAGCTGACTGATCAAGGGCAGCAGATAGTTATTCTTAATGGTCCACTCATTTAAATAGTGATAGTCCTGAACCATGCACTTTTTGCCATCCTATTTGGGGACAAAGAAGATAGGGGAGGTTTGAGAGGAGATGGATGGGCAAATATACCCTTTCACAAGCTGATCATTGACAAAGTCCTCAACTTCCTTTTGTTCATCCACCGACAGGGGTATCAGACGCCCTTTCTTAGGTGGAAAGTCATCCCTGAGATCTATGCCATGATCCCATGGCTTTCTAAGTGGCATGCATTCTGACGACTTCTTCGAGAAGACATCTAAATACTCCCAGTATTCTCGGGGTACAAGCTTCTGAGCTTCCTCGAGGGTTGTCTCATCAATAGCAACCTTTGACTCATGAGCCTTCAAAGCCTGAATCCAAGTTTCCTGAGATTCGTTTTCATAATAATTTAGCAAAGCACATCTCCAAAAGTGACTTGCACTTGGGAGGGCACCTAGTTAAGTTAACTTGTCCAGTTACCCAATCAATATTGGGGTTATGCTTTCTAAGCCAGGTGTGGCCGAGGATAAGGGGAACCTTTCCAAGGCAGGTGACAGCACACCACAGCTTTTCAGTGTGTTTCCCAATACCGACTGTAAGTAATACATAATGCATGATGTTGCCTTCCTGGTTCCTGGTGCCATCTATGTTAAGCACTGGAACTGGCTTCACCAGCTTAGATAACTGCAAGCATCTATCAAGAGCCCAGCTCTTGTCAACAAAGCATCCGGTAGTGCCACTGTTTAGCAGGGCATCTACCTCAATAGTGTTAAGGGGTCCACGAATGTGGACGGGTACTGTCACTTCACATTCCATAGTGAAGGACCTCCATAAGTCCAAGAAAGAAACTTCTTCAGTTCCAGCAGGGCTTTCCGGTTCCTCAGATGCCAAAGAAGGAGAAACAATATTATCCAACAGGAAATTAAGCACACACGATTTAACCTCCGGTGCCGAGCCCTTTGCAGGGACTCCCTTAGAGGATTCCACAGATATGGGGGGGTTACTACAGTCCATACTATCTACAGACAAGACAGAGTACTTGCCGAAAGAGACGGAGACAGGAGAAACTACAGGAGAAGACTTTTTGTAGGTTTTCTGTATTTTACGAGAGAGAAGAGAGATGCGGTATTTATAAATATCCTATGCTTCAGGAGACTTAGCACAAGAGAGGCAATAGTCCAAGACTCTTACAGCACTGTCCAATTCAGACTCAAGAGTGAGGGTGCCCATTGTATCCTCACTCTCTAATCTTTTAAACTCTTGAAATAGTCCCTCATTTCAGAGAAGGACATATCACGAACAGCTTTGACACGTTCGTCATCAGGTTGGGGCTGTACAGCCCGGGTCTGTTGGGGTTGCCCTCAACGTGGGCAACGCGGTTGAGAACACTTGCAGGTGATGTGTCCGAACCCCTGATAATTGTAGCATTGGAGCTCTTTACTCCATTGCTGGTTTTGCTGCTGAGTGGCACTGATATCCATGGGGGCACCTGCGCCCGGTGTGACTCCATAAGAGGAGGGGCCGCTTCCTTGTTGATAATAGCAGGCACTGCCCTGCGTATTAATCAAGAAGAGCTCCTGGGCCCTTCCAATGGTCCTGACTGAGGTGGACAGCTCGGCATAGGTTGACCAAGCTTTGCCAAGCAGGTACACTTGCTGGAGGACCTGCCTCTGCACTCCTCTTTCAAATAAGTCCTTAGCATAGACATCAGGACAGTCACTCTCCACCTTTAGCGACTCGAAAGTCACGAGGAACTCATCCACTCGTTGATGAGGTCCTTGGCACAACTTTAGCAGTTGGGACCTGGCCCAGTCTGTGTTTATTGCCAGGCACAAAATAACCAGTTATTTCTGCCTGCAACTCGTCCCAAATGGGATACTGGACATTTGGGCCCATATAGTGTTCCAACTTGACCTGGGCCCAATGCCCAGCTTTAGGTCCCTCAAACCAGGAGAGGACGGCCGCCATGACCTCACTATTCTTCTTGAGGAGGCCGGCCCTCTGGTTCATGAAGACCCACAGTTTCATCTTGCTCCACCAAACTCTGAACATCTGGGGGGAGCCATCATAGTTCTCAGGTTCAGCGACAATCTTTTTAGCACCTTGTGCTTCGGCCTCCATGGGGCAGCAAGACCCTGCTGTGCATCTGCGAGGGCCTGAATACTGTTCTGCAGGTCGATTTGGCCCTGTGTGAGCTGAAGGAAAAGGTTTTGAATTGTGTCACCCATTGCTTAATATGGGTGGTAACATGAGTACAGGGTGCCTCGGGGACATGCAGGGTGGAGGTGGGAAGTGCGAAATGGACGATGGCGCACGAGCGGGAGGGTGGGGTCTGCTTTGACGTAGAAGTGGGGGTCGTTGAGGAAGAGATCTGCAAGGTCTTCAACAACTTGGGAATAGCGTGTGAAGGAGAGGTATGTCTGCTTGATCCTCTGAAAGTCTGCTTCTCTGGCAGCTTCTTGAGCGGACATAAGAGGAAGGGGGTAACAGGTATTGTAGGTGACAGTCAGGCGACCTGCCTGACTAAAGGAGTACTCGTAGGGATGTATGGTGGCTAAACATAGAGTGATGTAGAGGTAAAACTATTTCTGGGACTAGATCCCCACAGGTGTTCCAATGAACTAAGCGTAAGCTTCTGTTCGCCTGTCATGCTCACCGGGTCAGGGCAGTGGCACAGCTATGCAGAAGACAAACAGCCACTGGCTGCAGATCATGGGTCTACCTCTCCATGGACAGAGGAACTATGGGGTAGCTAAAGCTCAATCTCCTTGCGGGTGTGAACCACGCTTGAATGGGAGCCGCTCTACAGACACCAGGCACAACCCTGGGCTGGTGTATGATATGTAGACGAGTTTGTAGTAAAAACTCCCAAACCCAAATGGGTTACAGGGAACGGCACTAAAGGCTGGCTGTGCACGAATGTGAAAGGTTTGAAACAAAGCTCCTTAACCCTGGAGTCCGGGTATAGCTCCCTTTATAAGGCTGGGGAACAGTGCATGGTAGACAACTAGTAGGTGGGTAGATTCGAGCTCTAGTGAGACAACCCTAAGGGCAAAACCAAAAGAACTACCACACAAAGACTCTGAGGAGGAGAGGATAGGATCACAAGCATCTTAGAGCAAAGACCCAAAGAGAGCTCAAATGGAGAGCCTCTGGGTGCTGGATTGCAGCAGTATATATAGTACACTACACGTGTCCTGTGCGAGGCTATCCATGAGGCTGTATGCTAATGACATCAAGGGATACAGCATGCACAGCACGAGGCTGTGATCCAGACAGGTCTACAGATAAGATGCACTAGATAAGATACTACACTACGATTAGATAAGATAAAAAGTTAGACTGTTACATTCAGGGGTGCAGGGGACTAATGAGGAGGTAAGTTCGGACTGCAGGACAGTAGTCTGGAGTTGAGCGCAGCTTGTCCGGAGTGAAGGACATCATCAGAACTGGTTCCTCCAACGAACTCTGACATGAGCGGAGATAAGTACAAAGGGTTGTTGACGACAAGTGGAGGAGATGTGGAGGAGTTGAGGACTTGGCTTCAGCATATGTGCTGTGCCCTTGCAATACCTGCGTCCTCATATTTCGGAGGACTAAGAGACAGAGAGATGGAGGTCCGATGAAGGTCAGAGTAGCCAGAAGGCAGAGGAGACAGAGGAGGACAGAGGGGAGTTCGCAGGAAGTATTCAAGATGATAGTCAAACCAAGGGACAATCCCCTCAGCATGTGGAGTACTTATACTTTACATCAGATATGTATAGTAACCAAGAAGTGGAGGAGAGACATAGCAGAGACATAGCTAACAGTCTGCGGATGACAAACACATGAGTAACATACACGGAATGGAGATCAGTGATAAGTGTAACAGATCAAAAGGTTAACGGGACACAGCTATGAGTAATCAGATCTAATCTAAAATGGGAACAAGGGAAATGGAAACAGAACAGGAATGGGGACATACAATAGCCAGAGGTGTAAGCGTGGAACTATTTACTAAAAGGAGATGGAGCATCAATTCTCGGAGCAGAGATGGATATGTAGCATTGGAGGTGTCCGATCATGATCAGACTTGAGTCTATAACAGACTAGAGGCCTTGCAGAGTCACGAGGTGTCACACAGTCGTGACAGACATCCCAGAGGTGGGATAAGTCCTAAGAGGTCTAGCATTGAGTCTGGGACAGAGGTGGCTTTTACCCTTGTGCAAGTAGGAGACTTGCTAGGAGCGGACATAGGACCAAGGGGACGAGATAGGACAGAGGCCAGAGTTGGCCGGAGTTCAGGAGAACAAGATGAGATTAGGAAAGCATGGGGTAGTACAGACTGAGGAGTATCTTAGTCGAGATTTGATCTAAGGACTACTAGGCCAGAGTTTGGTAGTTTATATAGGAATGAAACTAGAGGTGAGTATATACGGTGACAAGGGATAGAGTGGAAGTGGACAGGAAAATAATCCGGGTACAGGAAAATAAAGCAGGGGTAGGAGAATAAACTGGAGTGGAAGCAGAAACAGGGAACTAGTTTTACAGGGACAACAGAGCAGATGCAGGGACAAGTAGGTAAAGGGAACTAAGTTGGAACAGGACAAGTAAGGGTTGGAGGTGGACTTGTCTAATGTTAAGTCCAGAGCAATGTCCAGAACTGGAGGAAGTGCATGACCGGAGGAAGTGCAAGAGCGGAGGGAGTGTATGAGCAGAGAGAGTGTATAGGTGGAGGAAGAGTGGAGTAGCCAGAGGAAGGTCCAGAGTTGGACATAGAAATGTCCTAAGCCATTGGTGGACCTGACAGAGGAAGCAGAGCAGGAGCAGGAGCAGACCTGAGCCAGAGTTGGATGTATCATCCAAAGTTTAGTGGTAGGTACAGGTCTGACATGGTGGAGTTAGACCACAGATCTGTCTGCAGGAAGACAGGGGTTAGTCCTGAGGTGGAGATGGATGTACTGACTGGAGTTGAGCTGGAGTACAGCTATGAGGCTGGAGATGGCCAAACTAGATCCGGAATTGGATCTATGCCTAAGGAGAGGTCAGGTGGGCCAAGGTTAGACCAGAGTTGCAACTGGGAAAAGTATGGACATGACACCCATTGGACATATGATATAACATATATTCAGCCTCCTGGTGCAATAAGAACTAAGTGGTATCATTCATAGAGCAGCAAATGTTGTGTGTGATGTACTGTTGCATATTTTTGATATGTTTTCAAGTCTCCACATTTTTGCGGACACTTTCCCATGCCTTTGATATGTTTATTTCACTCCCACAGTTCCATCCCCTCGACCTGTGACCTTGGGGATGTATACCCAACTGCTATATACTATTACAAAGCTCTCTAGATAGTCAGAATAGCAATACCTACTCTGAGAACAGACATACCTCCTATTTTCACAATGTTGATGTTGCTTCTTTTGGTCATCCTTGGAGCACTCAGTCCCCCATTCTATGACATATTATATTGGTTATAGTATAGTACAACACATTTAAACCACCACTGGGCCACCAACACCAATGATAAGTACAGTACATAGTGACATACCTGAAGGAGAAGAATATGGTACAGCTTCTCAGGGGCTTTACTCTGGTCATTGAGCTTTGCACATGTCCTAGGTACATATTAGACCTTGAAGAGGATGTACCTTTCAGGTGTCTATGCTGAATAGATCAAAAATGCAAACACTTTTTGTGATTTTACCCCTAAATTTTTGTACAGCTATTTAGAGCCCATTGATTACTCACTGGATGGTCCAGTGACAGTCTACACATCTAATATAGTCCCCCTCATCATGTCCCATAATACTTACAGCCCCAGAAGCCCTAGATACAATTTTTTCACTGTAATACAGGCAGGAAGTGATGATGTCACTGCACTTGAAGCACCCCATCCCATCCAATGAGCTTTGGATATGTTGTAGCAACATATATACCCTTGAAGGGGCCACACTTACCAGATAGGTATGTCCAATATATCAAAAGATTGTTTGCTTTTTTGTTTTTTCCCTATAGCACACTTTCCAGCCATTCATTGCCCTCAGTACACTCAACAGGGCACTAAATCATGGTCTAATACACTTATATTACATATATGTGGTGTATATAGGCCAGGAATAGAGCCCAGAAGGGCTGGGGACAAAGGTGGGAATATTGTAATTCAGCTATTGACTAAATGTGGACATATTTTGGGAGTAGTGGCACTTTTGGAAGGTTTATGTAATCATTTAAAATGCATACAAGGGAAGGGAAAAACAATTAAGGATTGTGTGGGGAAGGGAACCTAAAGGGGAATGGATTGCATCAGGACTAGTGATGCATTACTTTACATTGGAGTGATGCAAGAGAGAATCCTAGTTGTTCTTGCATCACAGGTGCCCTATAGTTGTCATAAGTGATGCATCAGGAGGACAGGGTATGGTGACAGGATTTATAGAGAAGTGACAGTTACAGGGAAAGCTGGGAGTGTAGGTTGTTCCACTAATGTGTCTCTGCGTGCACAGCAGTGGTGGTGGTGACTGTCATTGACGCTGTCATGCCACTGGCCTGTGGTAGAGGAGAATAAGGTGAGGGTCAAGCAAACTTGACAACTACCACTCTCATCCTCCTCAAACCCAGCATGGGATGGACATGGGCCAAGGGGGTTTGTGACAGTGATGCATATGAGCCTGGAGGTGTGAGGCAATGCCAAGCTGTGAAGAAGAGAACAAGATGGGGGTCAAGCAAACTCAACAACTGCCACTCTCGTCCTCCTTAAGCATGGCAGAAGGCTCATGATAGTAGGTGGCAAACGAAGGAGTGTTAGAAAAGATACCACAGCGAAAATGAAAGTGTTGAATGATTTTGCAAACAATATCAAATAGATGTGGAATGAGAAGCTGGTATTACCTAGAAAGGTATATTGTATGTGATCACAAAGGGAACAATTAATCATGTCCACTGCACAGTGAATACCATAATGATCTTATCTAGATGGGTTATCGCAAGCTAACTGAACACTACTACTAAGAGGTGAAACTTGCATTTCATGCAAAAAGAAAGATGTGAAACACAACTACCCAGGAGTTTGATTATGAACAGATCAAGCCCACATTATATATATATATTGTCATATAAAAGGTGGATAACAAAAGATGTAACCTGTGCGAGTCCGATGCAAAGGACTGGAAACAAGAGTAAGAAACTGCATCAGGCTGTCAATGGCATGCTGGTGCTGGTGAGGCCACTGTTGTTGTCATCATGCTGGGCTGATGGTGCCATCACCATCATGCTAGTGCTGGTGTTGGCTGTCATTGTTGTGCTGGTGGTGGGTGGGGTTGGTGACATTTGTCATTGTGGTGTGGTGGTGGAGTTGCTGTTTCTGCTGCTGTCACTGTCATGCTGGAGCTGGAGCTAGTGGAGTCATCATTGTCATGCTGATGGTGGGTAGGGCCATCACTGTTGCCTGGCTGGTGGTGGCATTAATGAGGCCATCATCATCATCATCATCATCATCATATGGAGGGCACAATGGATGTTGGATATGTGAATGGACATATGGTGTGAATTGTGACAGCTGGCATATAAGATTATGGAAGCTCACTGGGACAGTTGACCACTCGAAGGCCAGGTGCCAGTTTAGAGCTGGTTGTCATGATCTTTGCTGAAATATCCTTGATGCCCATCAGTGTGGAGGGTGACGCAGATGAGATGGGTGATGATATAAAATACATTGGCGAGGGAGTTTCTGGGGGTGAACTGAATGAAGGCTAGTGTACAATGTTGACAATACTCACCCTTTGTGTTGATGGTGGCAATAACCATTCTTGTCATTGTGCTTGAGTGGTTTGGCTGTTGCCCTTGTCATGCAGGTGGTAGTAGCCATTGTTGTCATGTGAGGCAGTCAATGTGGTGTGATTAGTCTCCTCAAGGCAGATCAAAGATTTAATGGAAAACAATTGCACTTCAGTCAACCCCCATTTAGGACCTATTAGGTTTGTATATTTCTACAAATGTATCTACCTATGAGGTCCTGACAGGTTGGAAATTCCCAGCTGCCCATGGAGATTCTCCATTCTCCAGCACCAT
>Ga0307516_10009346_pt1 | contig 10945 bp, 10 predicted proteins | sample 19_EM_MG_FD_203310 | JGI IMG/M metagenome (GOLD analysis project Ga0307516, IMG submission 203310) | Populus trichocarpa ectomycorrhiza microbial communities from riparian zone in the Pacific Northwest, United States - 19_EM | ecosystem: Host-associated > Plants > Roots > Unclassified | place...
CCCATCTGACCTACAGGCTCTTGGCCCAAGGCTCCGCTCGGTGTCATCCCTGCCCGGCCTCGCCGGAAGCTTGAGAATCTACTTCAGTTGAGACATCGGGAAGATACGAGGCCCCGCCTCATCCGCGGCAGCATCTTCACGGTCGCCGGCAGCGCGGCGCGGACGAGGCGTTGCCAGACCCCTCCGGGCGCGCGACGCCGTCAAGGCGCCCGCACGCCTGACTCGAAATCAGGCGCCGACGCCCAACCACTGCTTCAACACTTCCGCCGTGTGCTCGCCCAACACCGGCGGCCCACGGTCGTAGGCCACCGGCGAGGCCGACATCCGGATCGGATTGGCCACGCCCGGCACCGTGCCGGCCACCGCATGCGGCAACTCGATGCGCAGGCCGCGCGCGATCACCTGCGGATCGGCGAACACCTCGTCGAGGCGGTTGATCGGGCCGCACGGGACGCCGGCCGTCTCCAGCGCGGCGATCCATTCGTGCGTCGCGCGCATCACCGTCGTCTGGCGCAGCAGGGGAATGAGTTCGGCGCGGTGCTTCACGCGCGCCGCGTTGGTGGCGAAGCGCTCGTCGCGCGACCATTCCGGCTTGCCGGCCACCTCGCAGAACCTGGCGAACTGGCCGTCGTTGCCCACGGCCAGGATCATGTCGCCGTCGGCCGTCGGGAAGTCCTGGTACGGCACGATGTTCGGGTGTGCGTTGCCCATGCGGCGCGGCACCGTGCCGCCGATCAGGTAGTTGGCGGTCTGGTTGGCCAGGCAGGCGACCTGCACGTCCAGCAGCGCGAGGTCGATGTGCTGGCCTTCGCCGGTGCGGTCGCGGTGCGCGAGCGCGGCCAGCACGCCAACGGTGGCGTACAGGCCGGTGAGGATGTCGGTGAGCGCGACGCCCACCTTCTGCGGCCCGGCGCCCTCCTCGCCTTCGGCCCGGCCGGTGACGCTCATCAGCCCGCCCATGCCCTGGATCAGGAAGTCGTAACCAGCGCGCTGCGCGTACGGGCCCGTCTGGCCAAAGCCGGTGATCGAGCAGTAGACGAGCCCGGGCTTCATCGCCAGCAGGCTGGCGTGGTCGAGGCCGTACTGCTCCAGGCCGCCGACCTTGAAGTTCTCCAGCACGACGTCGGCTTCCATCGCGAGGCGACGCACCAGCGCCTGGCCTTCGGGGTCGGCGATGTCGATCGTGATCGAGCGCTTGTTGCGGTTGGCGCAGAAGTAGTACGCGGCGTCGCGCGTCTGCTCGCCGGCCGCGTCCTTCAGCCAGGGCGGGCCCCAGGAACGCGTGTCGTCGCCGGCGCCGGGCCGCTCCACCTTGACGACGTCCGCGCCGAGGTCGGCCAGCAGTTGTCCCGCCCACGGGCCCGCGAGCACGCGCGAGAGGTCCAGCACCTTCACGCCTGCGAGCGATCTTGGGGTTGCAGTCATCGACAAGCTCCAATCAAACGAGGCACCTTTGGCGCGCTACAGCTTCCGGCGCTGCCGCTCGCACGCCTCAAGAGAAGTTCAAGGGAGCGGCGGATCCGGCTCTGCCGGGCCGCTCGCGGCCGGCCCCTCGGGGAGTGAAGCCGGTAAAGGGCTCGCGCAGCGAGACCCCGGCGGAACGGCATCCGGCCTGCAAGCCGGATGCTTTCGAGCTGACAGCGACCGTGGGGCTCAAAATGCCGCGATGCCGGTCATCGCGCGACCCAGGATCAGCGCATGGATGTCGTGCGTGCCTTCGTAGGTGTTGACCACCTCGAGGTTGACCAGGTGGCGCGCGATGCCGAACTCGTCGGAGATGCCGTTGCCGCCCAGCATGTCGCGCGCGACGCGGGCGATGTCCAGCGACTTGCCGCACGAGTTGCGCTTCATGATCGACGTGATCTCGACCGCAGCCGTGCCTTCGTCCTTCATGCGGCCCAGGCGCAGGCAGCCTTGCAGGCCCAGCGTGATCTCGGTCTGCATGTCGGCCAGCTTCTTCTGCACCAGCTGGTTGGCCGCGAGCGGCTTGCCGAACTGCTTGCGATCGAGCACGTACTGGCGAGCCGTGTGCCAGCAATCTTCCGCGGCGCCGAGTGCGCCCCAGGCGATGCCGTAGCGCGCGGAGTTCAGGCAGGTGAACGGGCCCTTCAGGCCGCGCACGTCGGGAAACGCGTTCTCTTCCGGGCAGAACACCTCGTCGAGCACGATTTCGCCGGTGATCGACGCGCGCAGGCCCACCTTGCCGTGGATCGCCGGCGCCGTCAGGCCCTTCCAGCCCTTCTCCAGCACGAAGCCGCGGATCGCGCCTTCGTCGTCCTTGGCCCAGACCACGAACACGTCGGCGATCGGCGAGTTGGTGATCCACATCTTGGCGCCGCTCAGCGCGTAGCCGCCGTCGACCTTGCGCGCGCGAGTGACCATGCTGCCCGGATCCGAGCCGTGGTTCGGCTCGGTCAGGCCGAAGCAGCCGATCCATTCGCCGGTGGCCAGCTTGGGCAGGTACTTCTGCTTGGTGGCCTCGTTGCCGAATTCGTTGATCGGCACCATCACCAGCGAGCTCTGCACGCTCATCATCGAGCGATAGCCCGAGTCGACGCGCTCGACTTCACGCGCGATCAGCCCGTAGCTGACGTAGTTCAGGGCGGCGCCGCCGTATTGCTCGGGAATGGTCGGGCCCAGCAGGCCCAGTGCGCCCATTTCCGGAAAGATGGACGCGTCCATCTTCTCGTGGCGGAACGCCTCGAGGACGCGCGGTTTCAGCTTGTCCTGGCAGTAGGCGCGCGCCGAGTCCACCACCATGCGCTCCTCGTCCGTGAGCTGTTCGGACAGCAGCAGCGGGTCGTCCCAGTGGAAGCTGGCGCGGGAGGAACTCATGGCAGACTTTCTTGAAGTGGACTGAGCGAATCGACGGCGTGCGTCTTTCGCATGGATCCGGAACTATAGGCCGTCATAAACGCCCAAACAACCGCTTTATCCGCACCGATCTGTGCGCATCACGCACTTGTAGAATGACGGGATGCGACGCAAGCTGCCCTCCACCGGCGCCCTCGAGGCCTTCGAGGCCGCCGCCCGCCATCAGAGCTTCACCAAGGCCGCCGAGGAGCTGTCGGTGACTCAGAGCGCCGTCTGCCGCCAGGTCGGTGCACTCGAGTCGTTCCTGGACGTGCGCCTGTTCCGCCGCACCCGCCGCGGCGTGATGCTCACCGAGGCCGGGCTGGACTACAGCCGCAGCGTCGGCGCGCGGCTCGACGAGGTCGAGCGCGACACGCTGGAGCTGATGGCGCGGGGCGGCCGCGGCAGCTCGCTGGAGCTGGCCGTCGTGCCGACCTTCGGCACGCGCTGGCTGCTCCCGCGCCTGCCCGCGTTCCAGCGCGCGCACCCGCACGTGGTCGTGCACCTGAGCTCGCGCACGCGACCGTTCCTGTTCGCCGACACCCCGTTCGACGCCGCGATCCATGCCGGCGAGACCGGCTCGGCGGCCTGGCCCGGCACCGAGACGCGCTTCCTGATGACCGAGTCCCTGATCGCCGTCGCCTGTCCCGCACTCGCCGAGCAGCACCCGCGCACCGCGGCCGACTGGGCCCGGCTCCCGCTGCTGCAGCAATCGACCCGGCCCTACGCCTGGCGCCAGTTCTTCGACGGCCTGGGCCTGGTCGTGCCGCAGGCGATGGCCGGCCCGCGGCTGGAGCTGTTCTCGATGCTCACCGAGGCGGCCGTGCACGGCATGGGCGTGGCGCTGGCGCCGCCGTTCTTCGTTCAGGAGGAACTGGCCCAGGGCCGGCTCGTCGACATCGCGCTGCGCCCGGTCGGCGGCCAGCGCGCCTACTCGCTGATCTACCCGGAACACAAGGCCGAGCTGCCGGCGCTGCAGGCATTCTCGGCGTGGCTGCAGGCCGAGGCCGCTGCCGCGGCCTGAACTGCTGTCGACTCCCCTGCGGCTTAATTCCTTTTTCGTTTGAGCTTATCGAGATAGCGAGGAAGCCCGCTCTGCGACAATAGCGGGTTTCCCCGGGTTCGCCCGGGCCGCTACCGTCCCATCGACCTGCCGACCATCCCGACCATGAGTGCCTTCAACGAAGAGCGCGTGCTGAGCGTGCATCACTGGACCGACCGCCTGTTCAGCTTCACCACGACGCGGGACGCCTCGCTGCGGTTCTCGAACGGGCACTTCACGATGATCGGACTGCGCAAGGAAGACGGCAAGCCGCTGCTGCGCGCCTATTCGATCGCCAGCGCCAACTACGAGGAACACCTCGAGTTCCTGTCGATCAAGGTGCAGGACGGCCCGCTGACGTCGCGGCTGCAGCACATCCAGGTCGGTGACACCATCATCGTCGGCCGCAAGCCCACCGGCACGCTGCTGATCGACTACTTGCTGCCGGCCAAGCGCCTGTACCTGCTGTCCACCGGCACGGGCGTCGCCCCGTTCCTGAGCATCATCCGCGACCCGGAGACCTACGAGCGCTTCGAGCAGGTGATCCTGGTGCACGGCACGCGCGAGGTCAAGGAACTCGCGTACAACGACTACATCGAGCAGGAACTGCCCAAGCACGAGTTCCTGGGCGAGATCCTGGCCGGCAAGCTGCTGTACTACCCGACGGTCACGCGCGAGGAATTCCGCAACACCGGCCGCGTCACCACGCTCCTGGAAAACGGCAAGCTGGCCGCCGACCTGGGCCTGCCGCCGTTGAATCCGGCGGAAGACCGCGTGATGATCTGCGGCAGCCCCGAGATGCTGCGCGACCTGAAGGCGATGATGGAGGCCAAGGGCTTCAACGAAGGCAATACGACCAAGCCCGGCGACTACGTCATCGAACGGGCATTCGTCGAACAGTAAGCGTCGCCAGCGGCCGGCAGCGGCGCGACAGACGCCCGATTTCGGGGGCCGGACGCCGGCGGCGCTGAACGGGCTATGCGTTAAGCTCGTCGCTTCCCGTGTCACCCGCCTGCGCCGCTGGACCGTGCGCCGGCCCCGTCGTTTCCCCATGTCGCTGCAAGCCCTTCGTCGCTGGATCGCGCGGCACCCGCTCTCGTGGGTGCTGGGCCTGGCGTTGGCGCTCGGCGGCGCGCAGTTCGCCGCGACGGCGCACGAATACACGCACGTTGCCTCGGCCGCGTCGTCACAGAACGACCTGCACGCGACCAGCCCGCACGGCTGTCCCACCTGCCTGCTGGCGGCCGCCCTCGGCGGCGCCGCGCCGGCATCCAGCGCGATCGTCCTGATCGCGCCGCTGGCCACCGCCCCCGTCCAGGCGTCGGCCGAGCACCGCTTCACCCCGCGCGTCACGCTGGCGTACGCGTCGCGCGCGCCTCCCGCGCAGCCGGTCCTCACCGCCTGACGCCCGCGTCCCGCTGCCGCCTCGTGCAGGCGACGGACGCATCGAACCCGCCGGTTCGCACATCCCCGACCCCGGCCCGCCGCCACCCTTGGCCGCGTGCCATCACGACTCCCCTGCCCGCGCGCGCCTGACGCGCGGCGTGCGCGAGTCGGGAGACCATTCATGACCCAGCAGCCCCCTGGCGTTGCTCTTGCCCTCTCGCGCGCCCCGGCGACGCCGTTCTCGCCGTTCTCGCCGTTCTCGCCGCTCCGCCTCGTCGCCGCGCTCGCGCTGGCGATCGGCCTGCAAAGCGCCGCGCTCGCCTCGCCCGCCGGTGACATCGCCGACCTGAAGAAGGCGCTCGCGGCGATGAAGTCCGACTACGACAGGCGCATCGGCACGCTCGAGGCGCAATTGCACGACACGCAAGCGGAACTGGCCAAGTCCAAGGCCGCTGCGCCGGTCACCGCCGGTGCATCGTCGCCCGCCCCGGTCGTCGCGACCGTCGACACCAGCGTGGCCGCCCCCACCGGCGCATCAGCCTCGGATACGAGCCTTGCCGCGCCTGGCGGCACGTCAGTCTCGGATGCGAGCCTTGCCGCGCCTGGCGGCACGTCAGCCTCGGATGCGAGCCTTGCCGCGCCTGCCGGCGCGTCAGCCTCGGATACGAGCCTTGCCGCGCCTGCCGGCGCGTCAGTCGCCGGCGGTGCGAACGCCTTCAACCCGTCGATCTCGCTCATCCTCTCGGGCACCTACGCGCACACGTCGCAGGATCCCGGCCAGGCGCGCATCACCGGCTTCGCGCTGCCGCCGGGCGCGGAGATCGGCGTCGGCTCGCGCGGGTTCAGCCTCGCCGAGTCCGAGCTCGCGCTGGCCGCCAACATCGACCCCTGGCTCGCCGGCAACATCAACCTGTCCATCACCGGCGACGACACGATCTCGGCCGAGGAGGCGTTCATCACCACCACGGCGCTGCCCAGTGGCCTCGTGTTGAAGGCCGGCCGCTTCTTCTCGGGCGTCGGCTACCTCAACAGCCAGCACAGCCACACCTGGGATTTCGTCGACGCTCCCGTCGCCTACCAGGCCATGCTCGGCACGCAGTACGCCGACGACGGCGTGCAGCTGCACTGGCTCGCGCCCACCGACCAGTACATGGAGTTCGGCCTCGAAGCGGGTCGCGGCCGCGGCTTCCCGGGCGACGGCTCGAGCCGCAACGCGGCCGGCATGACGGCGTTCACGTTCCACACCGGCGGCGACATCGGCGACAGCATCTCGTGGCGCGGCGGGCTGTCGTTGCTGCAAGCCTCGGCCAACGGCCAGACGCTGACCGAATCGGCTGTCGACGACATCAGTGCCACCGGGGCGTTCAGCGGCCGCACGCGCGTCGTCGTCGCCGACGGCGTGATGAAGTGGTCGCCCAACGGCAACGCCACGCACACCTATTTCAAGTTGCAGGGTGAGTACCTGCAGAGTCGTCGAGACGGCAACGTCACCCTGTCGGAAAGCCCCGCGGCGCTGCATCAGATCCAGTCGGGCGGCTACATCCAGGGCGTGTACCAGTTCATGCCGATGTGGCGCGTGGGCTTGCGCACCGAGCGGCTCGACCCGGGACACGTGAACTGGGCGCTGAACGACGACGCCAATCTCTCGCAAAACTTCCACCCGACCAAGAACTCGATCATGTTCGACTTCAGCGAGAGCGAGTTCGCCCGCTTTCGCGTGCAGTTCGCGCAGGACCGCACGCGCCAGGGCTTCGTCGACAACCAGTGGCTGCTGCAGTACCAGACGGCCCTCGGCGCCCACGGCGCCCACGCGTACTGATCGACGCATTCGACTCAAGGAACGACCTCACATGACCGCCTCCTCCAAGACCTCCGCGCTCGCCGCGTTCGCGCTGTCCGCCGCCTTCGCGCTGCCCGCCCACGCCGCCGTCAAGGTGCTCGCCTGCGAGCCCGAATGGGGCGCGCTGACGCAGGAGATCGGCGGCGATCTCGTCGACGTCGGCGTCGCCACCACCGCGATGCAGGACCCGCACCAGGTGCAGGCCAAGCCCAGCCTGATCTCGCGCGCGCGCAACGCCGACATGGTCGTGTGCACCGGCGCCGAGCTGGAGATCGGCTGGCTGCCGGTGCTGCTGCAGCAGTCGGGCAACCCGAAACTGCAGCCGGGCCAGCCGGGCAACTTCGCCGCGGCCGACTTCGTGCGCAAGCTCGACGTTCCCAAGCAGGTCGACCGCTCGCAAGGCGACGTGCACCCCGACGGCAACCCGCACATCCAGACCGACCCGCGCAACATCGCGCTCGTCGCCACCGCGCTCGGCGCACGACTCGCGCTGGTCGATCCGGCGCACGCCGCGCAGTACCAGCAACGTACCGCCGCGTTTTCGCAGAAGTGGCAGGCCAACCTGCAGCGCTGGGCCAGGCAGGCCGTACCGCTGAAGGGCGTGGCCATCGCCGCGCACCACAAGGCCTACGCGTACATGGAGGACTGGCTGGGCCTGGCCGAGGTCGCCGTGCTGGAGCCCAAGCCCGGCGTCGAGCCGAGTGCTTCGCACCTGCAGGAGGTGCTGGACACGCTGAAGACGCGCCCCGCGAAGATGGTCATCTACTCCGCCTACCAGGATCCGAAGCCGGACGAATGGCTCAGCGAACACGCGCACATCCCGGCCGTGAAGCTGGCCTTCACCGTCGGCGGCACCGACGGCGCGAAGGATCTCACCGGCTTGTTCGACGACACGGTCACCCGTCTCGTCGGCGCGCTGAAGTAAAGCCGGAGACGTCGCGATGAACTGGAACGCGCTCGAATGGGGCATCCTCGGCCCGGCCCTCGTCGCCGGCCTGCTCGTGCTCATGACCCACGTCGCGCTCGGCGCGAAGGTACTCGACAAGGGCATCGTCTTCATCGACCTGGCCATCGCCCAGATCGCCGGCCTCGGCGTGATCGGCGCCGACGCGCTGGGCCTGCCCGAAGGCGGCGTCGCGGTGCAGGCCGCGGCGGTCGCCGCGGCGCTCGCAGGCGCGCTGCTGCTCACGTGGACCGAGAAGATGTGGCCCGAGATCCAGGAGGCGCTGATCGGCGTGATGTTCATCCTGGCGGCGTGCGCGGGCATCCTGCTGCTGTCGGGCAATCCGCACGGCGGCGAGCATCTGAAGGACTTGCTGGTCGGCCAGATCCTGTGGGTCGGCAAGACGCAGATCGCCTGGCTGGCCGCGATCACCGCGGTTCTCGTGCTGGCGATGGTCACGGGCGTCGTGCAGAAGCTGGGGCGATTCGGCTTCTACGCGACGTTCGCGATCGCGGTGACCGCGTCGGTGCAACTGGTCGGCGTGTACCTCGTCTTCACGAGCCTGATCGTGCCTGCGCTGGCGACGCGCGGCATGACGGGCCGCGCGCGATACATTGGTGGGTATGTCGTCGGTGCGATCGGCTACGCGGTCGGACTGGCGTTGTCGGCGTTGCTGGATCTGCCCTCGGGCGCGGTGATCGTGTGGGTCCTGGCGGCCACCGCCGTTGCGTTCGCCTTCCTGAAGGGGAGGTGGGTGACGCTACCGGAGACGACCTCTCGCGCTCACGCCTGAGCTCGAGGCGCCGGACTGCAGGCCGCCGAGCCGCAACCGCTGATCTCGTGCGACGGCAGGAACTCGGGACGCGACACTGCGCCGGTGACGACATCGAACCCGATGTTGCGCAGGTGCAGGGCCAGTGCGGCGTCCATGCTCTGCGCGTGTTGCGGGAACCATGCCGCCAGTTCGTGCGCGAGGCGCCGCACCTCGACCAGACCGCCGCGACCGCCCAGTTCCAGTCCCTCCCGCATCACGGCCAGCACCACCTCGTGCTGTGTCGAATGGCAATTGCCCGAGGTGAAACGCGCCTGGCGCATCCAGCGATCCTCCTGGGCGAAGTGTGCGTTCGTGTGGTCGATGAGCGCTGCCCAGGCCCCGAGCAAGCGATCGTCGGGCGCCTCGGAGACGACGCCCAGCAGTTCGACGAACTCGCGATGGGTGTCGTCCATCATCGGCACATCCAGCAACAGGGCGTCCGACCATTGAAGTTCGATCATCGGGTCATTCCTTCTCGAGTCGTGAGGGGGTGCGGCCGAGATGCGGCTGCAACCGGGCCGGTCGGGCCGGAGTTCGCGGGGTCGCCGGTCAGCTGGCGCGTGACCAGCGATTTGACGAGCCCGCTGAAAATCGGCAGCTGTCCTGCAACGTGCAACACCGCACGCCGCGCCAGCTTCGAGGGCGTGCTTTCGTCGCTGAACAAGGTCACCAGCGCGTTCGTGCCGACGTAGATCGGCCAGGTGGCGCGACGATGCGCGCGTTCGAAGGCGACCAGCGGCGCGCGGGCGCCGATGTCGCCTCCAGACGCGTGCGCGGCGGCGAGTTCGCCCGCCAGCGCCTCGACGCCCTGGAGCCCGAAGTTCCATCCATGGGCGGTCACCGGGTGCATGCCCACCGCGGCATCGCCGATCAGGGCGAAACGCCGGGCCATGAACCGGTGCGCGTAGACGCTGACGAGCGGATAGTGGTGGCGTTCCCCGACCAGGCGCATCGACCCGAGCCGGCCGCCGGCCTGGGCTTCGATGCGGGCGGCGAACTCCGCCGCGGACAGGGCCAGCCAGGCGGGCGCGACGTTGGCCGGTACCGTGACCACCACCGATACCCTGTCGCCGTTCATGGGCAGCAATGCCAGCGTGTTGCCGTAGCGCAAGCACTCCCAGGCGACGCCTTCGTTGGGCTTGTCGTGCGCCATGCACGCGACGATGACGCTGCGTCCGAAGTCGCGCAGGGAGGCGCCGACGCCGGCCAGCCGTCGCGACTGCGAAAACCGGCTGTCCGCGGCAACGACCAACGAAGCGTCGATCCGCCGGCCGTCGGCCAACGTGACCGCCGCCCGCTCGGCGCCCAGCATCAGCGCGGTGACCCGCGCATCGCATTGCAGCCGCACGCGCGACCGGCGCCGCGCGGCCGCCAGCGCCGCGGCGCGGATCAGATGATTGGGCACGAGCCAGCCCAGGGGTTCCGACGTCCCGGAAGGCGGTTCGAAACGCAAGGCTTCGACGCGCTCGCCGTCGAGCACGCGCGCCTCGCGCAGGGGAGCGACGAGGTCGGGCGGCAGTTCGTCCCACAGACCCAATTCCGTCATCAGCCGTCGCGATCGATGGGTCAGCGCGATCTCGCGACCGTCGGGTGCCGGGGTTTCGAGCGCGGCCAGGGCATGCTGCTCCAGCACGCGTACCGACATGCCCGCATCCGCGAGTGCACAGGCGAGCGACAGGCCCGCGGGGCCTGCGCCAATGATCACGACGTCGTCGGATGCAGCCAGGGAGGCGCGGCTCTCGGTCATGCCCGCATGGTGCGCCGGGGAGACCGTCCAGGTCGTTGACCTGCGTCAGTCTTCGTCGTCGCGCGCTCAAGGAAAAGGGGCCGGACACCCTGTGGCATCCGGCCCTTGCGTTCCCGCGAGCGTCGCGGCGTCAGCCGATGTGCTGGCTCGCCGCCGTCGTCACGCCCAGCTTCTCGAACAGCTGGCGATCCTTCTCGACATCGGGATTGCCCGTCGTCAACAGTTTCTCGCCATAGAACACCGAGTTCGCGCCCGCCAGGAAGCACAACGCCTGGACCGCCTCGCTCATCTGCTGGCGACCGGCCGACAGGCGCACGCGC
>Ga0307516_10009347_pt1 | contig 10945 bp, 5 predicted proteins | sample 19_EM_MG_FD_203310 | JGI IMG/M metagenome (GOLD analysis project Ga0307516, IMG submission 203310) | Populus trichocarpa ectomycorrhiza microbial communities from riparian zone in the Pacific Northwest, United States - 19_EM | ecosystem: Host-associated > Plants > Roots > Unclassified | place...
GTCGGGTGGCCCGGCCGCGTTCGACGGCGATGCGGACGAGTTCGCCGACGCCGTCGGTGTCGATGGTCTCGAACGGGGAGACGGCGAAGATGCCCAGGCCGAGGTAGCGGCCGAAGAAGGCGCCTTCGACGTCGTCGCGGGAGAAGCCCCAGGTCATCTGGGTGAGGTCGTTGGTGCCGAAGGAGAAGAACTCGGCGGCCGTGGCGATCTGCCCGGCGGTGAGCGCGGCCCTCGGCACCTCGATCATGGTGCCGATCCGGATCGGGGGTGCGCCGGGGACGGCTGCCAGGACGGCTTCGGCCTCCGCGCGTACGGTCTCGAGCTCCTGCACCGCGCCGACCAGCGGAACCATGATCTCCGGCCGCGGCTCACCGCCCGCGGCGACCCGCGCCGCGGCGGCTTGCGCGACCGCGCGGACCTGCATCGCGAACAGGCCGGGGATGACCAGGCCGAGACGAACGCCGCGCAGGCCGAGCATCGGGTTCTGTTCGTGCATCCGCCGCACCGCCGCCAGCAGCACGCCGTCGCGGCCCGGGTCCTCGCCCAGCGCCTCGGCGCGGGCCACCCGTGCGGTCAGGTCCTCCAGCGGAGGCAGGAACTCGTGCAGCGGCGGGTCGATCAGCCGGATGGTGACCGGCAGGCCGTCCATCGCCGCGAACAGCTGTTCGAAGTCGGCCCGCTGCAACGGCAGCAGCGCCGCCAGGGCCTCGGCCCGTTCGGTGTCGTCGGATGCGAGGATCAGTCGTTCGACGAGGATGCGGCGGTCGCCGAGGAACATGTGTTCGGTGCGGCACAGGCCGATGCCGGTGGCGCCGAAGCGGCGGGCGCGGGCGGCGTCGGGTCCGGTGTCGGCGTTGGCGTGTACGGCGAGGCGGGCCCGGTGGCCGGCGTGGATCATGAGGCGTTCGATGGCGGACAGCAGGGGGTCGCCGTGTGCGGTCAGTTCGCCTTCGAAGTAGCGCACGACCGGCGACGGGTGGACCGGCACCGGGCCGGGGTAGACGCGGCCGGTGGTGCCGTCGACCGAGATGGTCTCGCCGGCGTGCACGGTCCGCCCGCCGACGGTGAAGGTGTCGTCGCCGATCTCGATGGTGTCGGCGCCGCAGACGCAGGTTTTGCCCATACCCCGAGCGACCACGGCGGCGTGCGAGGTCTTCCCGCCGCGGGAGGTGAGGATGCCCTGGGCGGCGATCATGCCGGGCAGGTCGTCCGGGTTGGTCTCCCGGCGGACCAGGATGACCGGGCCGGTCGCGGTCGCGGCTGCGGCGGAGTCGAACACGACGGCGCCGACGGCGGCGCCGGGCGACGCGGGTATCCCGGTGGCCAGCGGGGCTGGGGCGGCGTCGAGGTCGAAGCTGGGGAACATCAGCTGGGCGAGTTGTTCGCCGGTGACGCGTTGGAGGGCTTCGTCGAGGGTGATGGTGCCCTCGTCGACCAGTTGCGCGGCGATGACGAACGCGGCGGCCGCGGTGCGTTTGCCGACCCGGGTCTGCAGCATCCAGAGTTTGCCGTTCTCGATGGTGAACTCGATGTCGCACAGGTCGCGGTAGCGTTGCTCGAGGCGTTGCATGATGGACAGCAGCTGCCGGTGGCTGGCCGGGTCGAGGGTGGCCAGCTCGCCCAGGCCGACGGTGTTGCGGATCCCGGCGACCACGTCCTCGCCCTGGGCGTTTTGCAGGTAGTCGCCGTAGACGCCGCGCCGGCCGGTGGCCGGGTCGCGGGTGAACGCTACCCCGGTGCCGGAGTCGGGGCCGCGGTTGCCGAACACCATGGCCATCACGTTGACCGCGGTGCCCATGTCCTGTGGGATGCGTTCCTGCCGGCGGTAGAGCACGGCGCGTTCGGCGTTCCACGACCGGAACACCGCGCTGATCGCCAGGAACAGCTGCTCGTGCACCGCCTGCGGGAAGTCCCGGCCGGTGTGCGTGTGGAACACCTTCTTGTACGCGGCGACCACATCGCGTAGCTGGGCTGCGCCGAGTTCGGCGTCGCTGGCCACGCCGGCGGCGTCCCGGGCGTGCGCGAGCTCGGTTTCGAAGTCCTCGCCGGGCAGGTCGAACACGGTCTTGCCGAACATTTGGATCAGCCGCCGGTAGGAGTCCCAGGCGAACCGCTCGTCGCCGCTTTGCCGGGCCAGACCCGCCACGCTGGCATCGTTCAAACCGATGTCGAGGATGGTTTCCATCATGCCGGGCATGGAGAACTTGCCGCCCGAGCGGACCGACAGCAGCAGCGGGTCGTGCGGGTCGCCGAACGTCTTGTCCATCCGGGCCTGCACCAGCCGCAGATGGTGTTCCACCTCGGCGAACAGGCCCTCCGGGACCGTGCCGGTGCGCAGATACTCCCGGCACGCCTCGGTCGTGATGGTGAACCCGGCCGGGACCGGCAGGCCCATCCGGGTCATCTCCGCGAGGTTGGCGCCCTTACCGCCGAGCAGGTCCTTGAGGTCCTTGTTGCCCTTGATGAAGTCATACACATACCTGGACATCGGGTCCTCACCCTCACTCGACAGCGGTTGCCTCTCCTTTGTTGGTAGTCCTCCGGGAGTCCTGGCCGGCAGGGCCGGAGGTCCCTACCCGGCGGGCAGTGGTCAGGGACAGGGCGGGGATGACGGCGCTGCCGGCTGCTGGAGGAGGCCGTCATGAAGTGACTCATGTACGGCGGGCCGGGTGACAGGTCATGGACGGAGATCCCCGACACGTGGGTCCAAGACCCACGAGACGCGGTGATCCGGGTCGACGCCGTGCCGGGTGCTCGGCCACGAGACGGTGGGCAGGGTCGTCAAGATCGGCAGCGGAGTGGGCGGCCTGGTCGTGGGTGACCGGGTGCTGGCCTCGTGCATCTCGGCGTACGGATTCTGCCGGGCGTCGACGAGTCGGCGGTGCTGCTGGCCGACATCCTGCCCACCTCGTATGAGGTCGGGGTGCTCAACGGCCAGGTCCGTCCGGGCGACACCGTCGTGATCGTCGGCGCCGGGCCGATCGGTCTCGCCGCCGGGTGGCGAACATCGGCGTGCACGGCAAGCCGGCGACGCTGCACCTGGAAGACCTGTGGATCCGCAACGTCACCATCACCACCGGCCTGGTGGGCACCTACTCGACGCCGAAGCTGCTGGCCATGCTCGTCACTGGGCAGCTCGACCTGGGCCACGTGACCGGTGGAAGTTCCCTGTCAGTGGTGAATTCGGAACTGGATCCGCTGCTGCAGGTAGTCGATGTTGTACAACACGATGTACCGGGTGCCGTTGGGGACGTTGCGGGCCAGTGTCGTGCGGTGCCGGCCGCATGCGGTTACCGGCTCGGTGTAGGTCAGGCTGCCGTTGACCAGCGGGTAGAACCCGACGAGGAAGGTCTGGCAGCGGTCCGACGGGTTGGCCGGGTCTTTGATGTGGGACACGCTGATCGTCCGGCAGCGGGAGTTCGGCACGGTGAGGATCTCGGTGGCGACCCGACCGGCCTCGTAGAAGCCGAAGGCCGGCTGTATCGACACGCACTTGCGGTGTCCTTGTCCATGGTGGCTGTGGTGGCCGGTGCCCGTGGCCGAGGCGGCAGTGGGTGCCAGCGCGGTGGAGAGGACGGCTGCGTGGATGGCGAGAACGTAGGTCAGGCGTCTCATGTGGTGGGCTCCAATCACGACGGGGACATGCGACATTCGGTCCTGTCGGGACCTGGGAACCGGTGGCCGGCGGACCGGTTCGGGTGCTTGATCAGAAGGGGTGATTGATCAGAAGGGGTGATTGATCAGAAGGGGTGATTGATCAGAAGGACAGCATTCCGCTCACGAGCGCCTGCCAGGTCATCGGTCCGACGATGCCGTCGACGGACATGGACGGCACGTCCGCGTGGATCGCGGTCTGGAAGGCGCGCACGGCGGCTTCCGTCCGGGGGCCGAAGATACCGTCGACCACCAGCCCTTTCGACGGATCGCCGGAGAGATCACGGAATCGGAACTCCTCCTGAACACCGCGTGCCGCGTCGCCCTCGTCGCCGCGCCGAACTTCGATGATCAGCGCGGTCCACGTAATGGGGCCGACGATGCCGTCGACGGTGAAACTCTGCTGCCGCTGGAACGTGCGGACGGCTTCGTCAGTCTTCGGTCCGAAGATGCCGTCCACCGCCACGGTGTGACCGCGAGCGCGGAGCAGGTACTGCAGTGTCGGGACCGGATGTTCCTTCGCGCCCTTACTGGTCTGTGGCCAGGGACTCAGCGTGCCCATGTCGGCCGTTCCTCTCTTCTCGACGATGAGAAATGACGAACTTCGAAGCGACCGATTGCCCGTCGGCTGATGGATCGGCCGGTCAACCGGCGGGGCGGGCCATTGCCGATCGCCCGTGCCGGTCGGGACGCAATCGGCGACGGCGAGGCAACGACGGCATCCGCAGCGGTTGTCGCGCTCTCGGTTGGTCGATCAGGATGACCGGCGTGACCGCACCGATCGACGTGAATCGTCAAGGTCACCGGGGTCCGGGGCGACGTCCCCCACCGTACGCCTGATTGGACCCCGCGGTTCCCCAAAGTGATCGGCTATTTACCTTCCGCTATCACCGGGCATCCCAGGTGGGGCCATCCGGCCCTGGCCCTGCTGCGGACCGAGCCCACGATTAGGGGAGGAATCGAGCGCCGGACAGCTTGGTCGGCGACACCGCGCCTCCGCGCCGGCCAACGAGCTTCGTCCGCGTCGGTCCGAACCTGAGTCGCTGCCTGACCGGAGCATGGCATGGGCAGCTTCTCGTGCCGAAGAGGAGGGCACACCGATGCAGCTGATCCGGAGACTGAGCATCATTGCGACGATCACCATCGCGGTGACGGCCGCCGCGGCCATGCCGGCCGCGGCCACCGCGCCCACACTGTCTCGTGTCGACACGGGACAGCTGATCCCGTTGGCGTCACTGGGCGGCGGCGAGTCGTGGGCCGTACAGATGAACGAGCTCGGCGACATCGTCGGCGGGAGTACGGACGCCCGCCAGAACTGGCGGCCCGTGGTGTGGTGGCACGGCCACCGTTCCGCCACCGCGCTGGGCGTCGATCGCGCGTCCCCCAGCGCGATCAGCGACAAAGGCCACGTCGTCGGACGGCTCTGGGACAGCGGCGCGTTATTCCTGTGGCGCCGCGCAACGGTCACCTACCTGCCGAAACCTACCGGAGCAGAGCTTGAGGTAGCTGCCCTCAACGACCGTGACCAGGTCGTCGGCACCGCCCACTACCAGAACGGCGCCTCCCGGGCGTTCCTGTGGCAGCGCGGACGGTTCATGCTGTTGCCCGTGCCCCAGGGGGCGAGCAGCACCGCGGTGGACGTCAACGATCGAGGCCAGATCACCGGCGTCGTCGCGTGGCGCGATACCCGGCAGGCGGCCCTATGGCAGCACGGCCGGATGCTCAAGTTGGGCACCCTGGGCGGCGCGGAAAGCACTCCCGTAGCGATCAACGATCGTGGGCAGGTGATCGGCACCAGCACCATCGAGAACTCCGGCGACGAACATCCGTTCCTCTGGCAGCACGGCCGTATGACCGACCTGCTGGCCGGCACGACCGCCCGCGGCGGCCGGGTGTACGACCTCAGCGACACCGGGATCATGACCGGCTCCGTGGACCTGGGCGACGGTCACTCCCGGCCGGTGCTCTGGCGAGCCGGCCGGATGATCGAACTCGGCGTACCCGGCTACTCGAGCATCGGCATGGCCGTCAACGATCGCGGGGATGTCGCAGGTCTCTCGTGGCAGCGGATGGAAGGCCCCGCTGTGCCGTTCCGCTGGCGCGACGGGCGCACCACGTTCTTCCCCAAGCCGAGCCCCGACATCGCGATCAAGGTCATCGGCATCGACCGGCACGGCACCATCACGGTGGAGCAGGAGACAACCTCTGCCGGCTTCACGGTGCTGCGCTCGGCCTGAGCCGCAGCGGGGATGCACCGTGGGGTAGGTAATGGTGGAGGTGGACTTGATCGAGGCGTTCCCGACGCGAGGTTGGATGGCGTGGAGGTCCCAGGCGAGGGCTGCCCGGCCGCGTTCGACGGCGAGGCCGAACAACTCGCCCACGCCATCGACGTCGGTGCCTCCAGCGGGACACCGCGAAGCAGGCGCAGCACCACTCGTCCTGCACAGGGCCGCCCCGGCGGCGGGCGCCCCAGGTAGTCGGTCGTGGTGAGCGCGGCAACGACCACGATCTCATCTACCGGCGACGTGCAAAGTGGAGTTGACTCCCCCTCGTTTACCCCTCGAAAACAGTGCGAAGGCTTGACAAGTAATGCAGGTGCCAGGCCCGTCTGGAGGTCATTTCCGCAGGTAAGCGGTTGTTTGTGGCAAGCAATGAAAGGACCAGAGACCCCGCGTTCAGTACAAGGGGTCGCAGGTTCAAATCCTGTCAGCCCGACCAGCTTTGACCAGGGGATATGCCGTCTCAGGCATATCCCCTGAGATCATTCAGGGGCGATGTGGTCGCCTGGTGGTCGCATCCCTGCACTGATCTTACGCGTCGCAGGTCAGGCGGCCTGGGCGTCGGCGCGGTCGAGAGCTGCGGCGGCGGTGGTGACGCCGTCCGCGGCGGCGTCCGGGGTCAGGTGGCCGTAGAGGTCGATGGTGGTGGCCACGTTCTTGTGCCGCAGGGTCTTGGACACCACGGCCATCGGAACGCCGTTGGTGAGCATGACGGTGGCGGCGACGTGCCGCAGGTCGTGGACCCGCAGGTCGGGCAGGCCAGCGTCGGCGATCGTCCGGCGGAAGTGGTTGAGCAGGTACTGAGGACGCATCGGCTGGCCGTCGGCGCGGGGGAATACCAGGTCGATGTCGTCGTAACGGCTGGCGGCGAGTTGCTGTGCCTTCTGGCGGCGGCGTTGCCGCTTGAGTGCGTCGACGGCTCGGCTGGACAGAGCGATCCAGGCCTGGCTGCCTTTGGTCTTCGGGGCGTTGAACATGGTGCGGCTGTTGTCGACGGCGACCAGCGTCCAGCGGACGAACAGCCGCCGGGCGTCGAGGTCGACGTCGGCCCAGTGCAGGCCGAGGACCTCGCCTTTGCGCATGCCGGTGCCGATCATCAGCTCGTACAGGTCAGCCAGAGGTTCCTCAGTGGTGTGGCAGTGGCGGAGGAAGGCGCTGGCCTCGGCGGTGCTCCAGCAGGTGAGATCCTTCCGAGGCCGGCGGGGGATCTGCGCGTAGCGGGCGGCGTTGTGCTCGAGACGGTGTGCCCGGCGGGCGTCGTTGAGGGCGGTCGACAGGGTGGTGATGCACCGGCGCAGGGTCACCAGTCCGCGCCCGGCGTCGAGCTCGCGGCGGATGAACTGGGCGACATGCTGGTGGCTGAGGCTCTCGAGGCGGATCGCGCCGAACGCGGGGATGAGATCGTTGTCCAGGTAGGCGCGGTAACGGTTGACGGTGTTCGGTTTACGGGTCGGCACCTTCGACTCGAACCAGCGGTGCAGGTAGCCGGCGACGGTCTCGGTGTCGTCGATGCTGACGCCGGCCCGCTCGCACTGCAGCACGTTGGTCAGGGCGGTTGAGGCTTCGGCCCTGGTGGCGAAGCCACCGCGGCGCATGGTCTTGCGCCGGTCGAGTGTGGGCAGATCCACGGCGTAGGTCCAGGTGCCATGACGGGCGTTGGTGAGCTTAGGGCAGCGGGCGCCGAGCTGCTTGCGGTCGGCGCCTCGGCAGGCGCAGCGGCGGTAGACCCGGCCCCGGTGCGGATTTGGCCTCATGATGGCCTCCTTGCTCGAGTTGATGGTCTGTCGTTCTCTGCGTGCCCGTTTAGATTGCGACCACACTGCGACCAGACCCAATGTCATCCCTGCGTGTGACCGTCGGTCTTGTCGCTTCATCAAGTGCCCTAGCACTAGCTCTTGGAGCGCAGAGCACCTTGCAAGAGACGCCGCGAGCCGTTGAGCGCGAAGGAAGGCCGCGAAATCCAGCGAGTAGCGGCCCTCATGCCCGGGAAACTTGAGCCCAGTGGTCGTCCCGACCGGGTTGCAGAGGTTCCGGTCTGTTTTGTAGCGGATACCGACTGACGTGCCATGCTGCCCCACGGAAGTTGCACAAGCAGTCAGGGTCGGCGAGCTCGATCAAAGCGGGGAAGCTCACGGCATCCGTTGAAGGTTGTCCTTGGCTGCCCAGATGGCCTTCGGGACAACGCCGGATGCAAGGCGAGCTGGTCGCCGACGTCCTAGTCGGGATTCTGCAGCGGAACGTCATCAGCGTTCCCACCTCGGTGATCAAGATGGCTCCGACCAGGTTGGATGAGGTTTCGATGCCCGCAGGTCAGCACCATGCCAGCTCTTTAATGATCGTCCGCCTCGCCAGTCAACTCAGGACCATTGCGCGGCAAGAAAGGCTGACTACGATGAGTAAAGTGAAGGCGGCTCAGCGTGGTTGGGGGTTGGATGGCCATCACGTCAGGGCACGCACTGATCGCCGACGCCCTCATGAACGCCCCTTTCGACGAGATGCCGAGCCCGTATATCGTCACCCGGCTTGCGGAGCACGTCGGTGCCGCCGAAAAGTGGCAGGACCTGGCGGAGCGCCCTTACCTTTTGGACACCCTTGACCCGGACTCGGTAGCGGCAGCGGCACTGCGGACGGCGTACGGGAGATCAGCGCTCCCCGCCGCCATCGCCGCGTCCCTGTCCGCCCGGCATCTGCTGAAGCAGCTCGAACCACTGGACCGCCTGATGACCCGGTGGATAGCCGCGGCTTGCGGCCGGGCGGAACCAGACGCGGAGCCGCGTGCCTGGGCCAACATCGGCTATCGAGAACCCGCCCACATCGTTCTCACCGGCCATCGGGGCACGGTGCTCTCGGTGGCGGCGTTGCACACCCACGAAGGAATAGCCGTCGCTAGTGCGGGCCGCGACTCGACCGTCAGGATCTGGGATCCGACGACGGGTCGGCCCGCGCGCCACCAGCTCGACACTGGCGGCTCAGTCGTCACCACCGTCGTGGGGCTTCGGACCGCTGGCGGCCGGCTACTTGCGGGGGTGAGCGATGGTGGTGCCGTCCAGGTCTGGAACTGGCAGACCGCCGCGCGGGTCGACACCATCCCGGCCGGCAGGACCGTAATGCGCGGGCTGCTCGCCGCTCTCCCACAACCGGACGGCAGCGAGTTCCTGTGCGCCGGCACTGTCCGGGGAGACCTCGGGTTGTGGCAGGTCGACGTCGACGGCGGCCTGACGCTCGTGTCTTCGCTGACCCCGCCTAGCCCTGTTCGCATGATCACATCGGTGCCGCGGGGTGACGGCCGGACGTCGTTGGTGACCGCCGGATATGACGGTGCCATCCATCTGTGGGAGATTCCGCTCGGTGCTGTCGAAGGCTCCGTCACGTACCTCAGCGGCGGCATCGAGGCGATCGCCGGGGTGGATGGCCCGGGCGGCGAGCATCTGCTTCTTGTTGCCGAGGACGGTCAAGGCCTCGATCTGATCGCCGTGGGCGACGACGTGCGGTTCAGTACCGCCCCGCCCACTGCACGGTTGCCCCGGGACGGTGTTGTCTGCGCTGCCATGATCACTGATGCGGGGATTCTCGCCGCCGGCGACCGGAGCGGGCTCGTCCGTCTGTGGCGCCACGCCGTCGGCGACTGGCAGCCCATGACGGCCATGGCCGGCCATTCCGGAGCGGTTGTCACCATGGCCAGCCTCTCGTTCGCCGACGGTCGTACCATGCTGGTTACCGGCGGCGAGGACGCGACCGTACGGCTGTGGCATCCCGACTCGGCGCCGAAGGAACAGTCGTCCGCCGATGGTCTGGTGACGGTCTGTGCGACCGTCCGGCTCGGCCCGGACGAAGTGCTGGCCACCGGCAGCAATCGCGGTATTGTCCGGACCTGGGACGCCCGGACGGGTCTGGCCCGGCCGGAGTTCCGGTTCGAGGACCGGGGGGCGATCTACGCGGTCGTGGCCGTCGACCTCGGCGGTGAGACCGTGGTGGCGACGGCGGGAACCGAACGTCTGGTGCGGATGTGGAACCCGCGCAGCGGATCTTCGGTCGTCGATCCGCTGCAACGACATCAGGACACGATCCACGCGCTTGCGGTCATCCGCGACGCCCACGGTCTTCCCCGAATCGCATCGGCCGGTGCGGACCGAACGATCCGGTTCTGGGACCCGCGTACCGGTCACGCGATGGGCCCTCCACTGGTGGGGCATCGCACATCGATCACCCAACTTGCGGTGGTATCTTCCGGGTACGGCCCGGAACTCCTTGTCTCGGCGGGAAACGAGCCGGTGCTTCGGCTGTGGCGGCAGAGCGGTCCCGCCGAGTTCGACGGGCTCGAGCTCCGTCTGAATTCCGAGGCCGTAGCGATCGCAACGTCCGGAGAGCTCATTTTTACGGGCTGTGCTGGCGGCGAGATTCATGTGCACGAAGCGGGACGCGGCGAGACCTCGGGCGTGGTGGGTACAGTCGGAGGTAGCGCGCCGTCTGCGCTCGCGGTGGTCCAGCGTCCAGACGACACACTGATCGTGGTCGGTACCGGATCAGGCGAGGTCCAGCTCTGGTCGTTGCGGGACCGCCGGCGTCTGAGGACCACACTGCTTCCCCTCAACCTGATCCCTGAGGCCGTCACCGTCGTTGATGAACGGCTGGTGGTACGGACCAAGCGCGGGTTCCTGGGGTTCGAGATCGACCCGCGTGTCTTCGCCGATTACCAGCCGTCCGGCTTCAGATCCCAAGGGGGAAGCATTGCCGGCGCCTGACCCTGGTTCCGTGCGATCGTTCCCCCATGCTCGTCGTCGAGCCAGGTCGAGATCCCGGCGGTGTCCTCGACAACCACCGGCAACTCCACGGCACGGATCCTTTTCTGCAGGTTGTCGGCCTCCTTCAGCAGGTCCTTCCAGCGCCGCACCAGCTCGGCCTGGGCCGCGATTGCCGCACGCAGGGTACTCAGGGTTTGCTCCTTGCGCCGCTTGCCCTGTGCCTGGATCGACTTCAGTCGATGAGGCGTGCCAAGGTGAATCCCTAGCGCC
>Ga0307516_10009348_pt1 | contig 10940 bp, 18 predicted proteins | sample 19_EM_MG_FD_203310 | JGI IMG/M metagenome (GOLD analysis project Ga0307516, IMG submission 203310) | Populus trichocarpa ectomycorrhiza microbial communities from riparian zone in the Pacific Northwest, United States - 19_EM | ecosystem: Host-associated > Plants > Roots > Unclassified | place...
TTTCCCGCAGCGGCATCCGCCTAAATGTCGACGTCTTCCGGGTATGTGGAGGAGACTTTTGAGTTGACTCGGGGGGTTTAGAGGATGAGGCAGACCCAGGACCGTTGCTGGAGGATGGGCCGGGTTGTAAGGATTGTTCTGGGGTGTGCGGGTCCTGGTGTGCGGATCCATTGGGTAGGGGAGTAGGAAACGTCCTGGAGCTTATTGCCTTTGATTTCTGGGTTGTACTCTGCATGCCATTGGTCACGGGGGGTGGAACTTCAGAGGGTGTGGTAGAGGGAGGATAATCAGATGAAGGGAACCCGATTATCGACGTCGGTCTCGGTCTCCCGTTGGTCTTCACCCCGTTCAGCGGCGTGTCTTTCGAGGGTGTGGTGGATGGCGGCAACGTGGGACCATTGGTACCGAGACTGCCGACGCTTGGCGGGCGGGATGGCGGGCTGACGATGGGGGGTGAGGTGGCCGACAAGTTCCTAGAGTGTCGTTTCGGCTTTTCGCAATCAGTCCGACGTCTTCCGCACCCGACGTTGAGCGACAGACCTTGTACGCTTGATATGGCAGCGGCTGTGGCTGGGTCGTGTTCATCGCCGCCGCCGTCGTTGTTCCAGGAGAGGGCCGTCGGCGTCAGCGCCCAAGTTTGGACTGAGACCGCCATCCGCACCGCCATCACTTGAACTCCCAACGATGTCAACGTCTGGCATCGGCCCATCTGCCGAGCTCACCGGTGTGTCTGTACAGTTCGTGTCGCGCGTGGACGACCAGAATTGTTGACGAGCCCTCCAGCTGCGTTCTCGAGGGCTGTTGATTCGAAATCAACCGTCAGGTTCATCAAGGTTGTCATCTCAAACGAGTCTCTCGTTCCCGCTACCACGATACCCCCGTCGGGGACCTTCCAGCAAGATCTGGACAAGTTGGCTGATGCTCTCGAGGATAATATCCCTGCATACATCCTGGCCCGGACAGATAAGCCTGGCTCAGACTGGGTCGCGATCTTCTATGTTCCAGACACATCGAAAATTCGGGACAAGGTAAGCTTAGACACTCTCGCCGAATAGGACATCCGGATAAATAAAAGACCCCCAGATGCTCTACGCATCTACTCGAAGCTCCGTCACCAAATCTCTCGGCTCGACTCATTTCACCGACAGCATCTTTGCAACGTCGAAAGGTGATGTGACTGGAGAGGCGTATGCCCGGCATCTACGACACCTGGCCGCTCCCAAACCCATGAGTCAAAGAGAGAAGGAGCTCGCTGAGATGGCCGAAGCAGAGAAGCAGGCAGCGGATGCTTATCAGGGTAGCAATGGAAGGAAGAGTCATTTGAGCGGTGCAGTTGTCGGCTTTTCTTGGTCACCAGATGTTGAAGAGGCCATCAAGCAACTGGCCGTCGAGGGATCTTCCAAATTGCTCGTTGTTGTGAGTGCTATGTCACGTTGAACGAACCGTTTTATCGAGCCCCCAGTCAGACCGTTGAAACCCCGGGTGAAACGCTAAACCTTCTCTCGTTCGAGGAAACCACGGCCGATCAGGTGGGGTCGAAGCTCCCGCCTTCAGACCCCGGTGAGTACCCTGTGGATTGACCCACTACACGAGCCAACCTCATCTTCGTGTCAAAGTGTTCGCCTTCTTCGGTTGGCCTCATAACCTTGGCGGATCCGTCCCACGGGAAATTGGTAGGCGCCGCCGTGAACGTGACCTCACGATCAGCGTTAACAAGTGGCCCCTAGTGTTCATCTACTCTTGTCCATCGACATCTCCTATCAGACACCGGATGCTCTATTCTTCTGGTTCAAGATCTGTCTACAAAGCGGCAGGAGATTTCCTGTCTTCCATCGACGGGGCGAGCCCCTTGGCCGCTCGGAAGGTCGAGACATCTGATCCCAAAGAAATAAACAAAACCTTCCTCACCAACGAACTCGCCTCTTCTTCCACTTCCTCATCCTCGTCCTCGATTCCCACGCGGGCTGGCCTCGGAGGTACCGACAACGGGAGCGGTGTGAGCGCAGAAACGCAGCGATCGGTCAAGGAGCTGACCCAACAATTCTCACGACCGAGGCCCCCGGCGCGGAAGCGGCCAGAGTAGCAAAACCGTACGCTTGTAGGTCAGTCGAAATCGCGTCAATGCACAGTGACTGTTCCTCGGAAACCCCCCGCCTCGTTGGAGTGTAATGCGTTGTATACTGTGTACCCTTCCCTCCCCCTTCTAGTTCAACCCACCCTAAGATTTACCCACAAATGTTTTATGGTTTCTGCAGTATTTCAGAGCGGGGTCGTACCCGGCAATTCTTCGGTGAAACTGCGCGATCAATTGTATAGCCAACTTTACCCGAACGGTGATCATGATCCGGGGAACGGTTCGCGGCCACTTGCTGAATGTCTCCCTGGGCACTTGAACCCTATCTGTCACCACCCCACACAAACGATGTTCTTCAGGTCGATATCCAGACACCCGTCCACCGCCGCGTACCGTGCCCGCATCGCTCGCGTGAACCAAGCCCAGGCAGTCTGGTCGACGCAGTCACTCAGGTTCCTGAATGTGGCAACGGGTGCCCCGGCCTCCCACAAACGCAAGGTTTGGGACTCTGTGGATGAGGCTATTAGGGATGTCAAACCCGGGGATACGCTGCTGAGTGGAGGTTCGTTGGTTTGGGCCTCTTGACGTTTGCGGGTGTAACACGTTACTTTTTAGGATTCGGGCTTTGCGGAACTCCAGACACTCTCATCGGGGCCCTTGCGAAGAGGAAGGGCGTCAGAAACCTTACCGCTGTCTCGAACAATGCCGGAGCTGGAGAACATGGACTGGGTACGTTCGATCCCGATCAGAGCCATCCCACCCTCGGTCACCTGAACGCCACCCTCCTTGTTTTCCCCCAGGCAAGCTTTTATATGCTGGGTCCATTTCCAGGATGATTGCCTCCTACATCGGGGGTAATAAGCACTTCGAGTCTCTCTACCTGAAGGGCGAGATCGGACTGGAGCTCGTGCCTCAAGGTACCCTCGTCGAACGCATCCGTGCCCACGCAGCTGGGATCCCGGCATTTTTTACGCCTACTGGAGCTTCTACTGCTGTGGAGGAGGGATCCATTCCGATCCAATACAACGAGGGTGGGATGAGCAAGGGCGTTAAGATACCTGGGTACAAGAAGGAGGCCAGGGAGTTCGGCGGCAGGCGATACGTGTTGGAACCTGCTATTGCGGGTGATGTCGCATTTATCCGGGCCTGGAAAGTGGATGAGGTTGGAAATTGCGTGTTTAGGTATGGTGAAATTGCGTCAACTTACCCGCCGTTACAAATTTAATGCCTCTGTGCCAGGTACACCGCGAACAATTTCAACGCACCAATGGCCAAAAATGCCAAACTGACTATTGTCGAGGTGCGCCCCTATTTGTTTGGATTGGTGATTTTCTGTTGAATGTATGCGTACTAAAGGCGGAGGAAATCGTCCCAGTCGGTTCACTTTCTCCCAACTCAATTCACCTTCCAGGAATCTACGTCGACCGAATCGTGAAAGCCACCGCGCCCAAACAAATCGAATCTCGTACACTCGCTTCCACTCCCGCCACCGATGCCGCCACCGAGAAGGACGCTCCCCTTGATCAACGTCGTCGTATTGCCCGACGAGCCGCGAAGGAGATCCAGGACGGCTTCTACGTCAACTTGGGTATCGGAATGCCTACCCTCGTCCCGGAGTACCTACCTCCAAACGTCCGGGTGTGGTTGCAGAGCGAGAATGGGATTTTGGGAATGGGCCCATACCCGACGGAGAAACGGCTCGATGCGGACGTCATCAACGCCGGGAAGGAGACCGTTACTCTCCTTCCAGGTGCCACCGTATTCGACTCTGGCGATTCGTTCGCTATGATCCGCGGTGGCCATATCGACGTGGCCATTCTGGGCGCCATGGAGGTCTCGCAGGCGGGTGACATCGCAAACTTCATGATTCCAGGGAAGATGGTCAAAGGTTGGTCGGAATCCTAGGCTACATATAACCGGCGGTTCACTAACACGTCGTTGGGCAGGCATCGGAGGCGCTATGGACCTCGTGTCGAACCCGGATAAGACGAAAGTAATCGTCGTGATGGACCACTGCGCGAAGGACGGTTCCCCGAAGATCCTGAAGAAGTGCTCGCTCCCGCTGACAGGCGCGAACACCGTTTCGCAGATTATCACTGAACTCGCGGTGTTCAATGTGGACAGGAAGGCGGGCGAGCTGGAGCTGATTGAGCTGGCGGAGGGTGTCACCCTTGATGACATCAAGGCTAAGACGGGGTGCGAGTTCAGAGTTAGCGAGGGCCTCGGACGGATGTGAACGTGAGTACGAGTATTCTAGATGTCGACCAACCAATCGGGGACTTTGAGTGGACCCTGCATGTAGTACGAATGTGTACAGGTGATGTTGCTTGAATGTCATGATCCATCCCATGAAATTCCAAACTCAAGCCCGACGAACACTTGGCAGTGAACACTCCCGCATCCTTGTCAATACCGAACGACGCAACCCTTCCCTCGCCAACAGAATGCGCTGATCGGTTGCAGCTCCTCTGACTCTTGAGGTGTCTCAGTTGGCTGTCGCCTATTCTGCAGAGCTAGGACTTCTGGCACCGCCGTGCAGTCCCAGAGTCATCTCTATTCAGCTCCCGTATCAACGCTGGGATGGCCCGTTCGAGGCTAGCAGTCGTCTTGCAGACCACAAAATCTGGAAATATGACGGTATCTACATTCGTCACCGACTACTAGCACGCGGCCTGCCATGCAGTGGTAAGGAGTGAGTGCGGCAGGCGCACGGGTGTTTCTGGAATACCCATTGAAAGTAGTCAGCCACCAACGCCAACGGGCTCGTCACTTTATGAGCGCTAGAATGTGATTGGGGGGATCACAGGGACTCCCACACGAAGTACCAAAGGAGACCTTGTATCTGTTCGCACGTACCAGCCACTCGAAGTGATATATAGTGTAGCCACCCACAGCGAGAACGAACAAATATGACAATTCCTGAGCCAATAACAACTAGGTTGCCGCAGTACCGCAGAGGGGGAGTTAAACACATATACATCATACATATATCGTCACCTCCAGGCCTCTCAACAGACGCATCCTGAGACGGAGTTACCTAACCGAGGGAAATCACTCATCATCCGCGCCATCCCCAATACTGAGCTCAGAAAGGGTCCATGAAGACAAATCCAGTTGTTGTGGGACATTCACCAGAGGAAGTGGTCGGAGTACATCTTTGATGCTCGGGCGGTCTCTCGGTTTTGGCTGCCAGCAACGCCCCAAGATACCCCAAACGTCGTCTGTGAACCATCCCCCCTCCGCTCCTTGGGGCCGCTCAGGCCATTCACCCCGAAGGACCTTTGCAATGGCGGCATATTTGCTCAGCAGGGAAAATGGTACCCGCCCGGTCAGAACCTCGTAGGCCACCATTCCAAGCGCATAGCAATCGGAGGATTTTGTTCGGCGGTTATCTTTGGCACCGAACCGTTCCGGGTCGAAAAGCTCGGGGCTCATCCATCGGGAAGGACCACCCTCTCCGCGCGAGCTTGTGGTTGTCGAATCCAAGTGTATTGTGAGCAGACCGAAACCTGCAAGACGTGCGTTGCCGGCTCGGTCGACCAAGACTCGTGTTACCATAACATCTCCCAACTCATCACGTCGTTGGCGATGCCAGTCACAGACCGGGGCGGGAGGCGGAGCGCACGAGACCCAGAGGTTGTGGGCATGAAATGGATAAGGTGGAAGCGTGGCCTACTTCCCCACCTGGTCAACTACGGCCGCGCCGGTGCCAGACGAAAACAACGAGGCCAGTGATTCAAGCGCCCACACTCGGATGACGGTACGGAGAGCGCGGGACTCGGAGTATTGGACCTGATTATGATGCGCAACAACAACCGCCAGTCAAACGTGAAAGAGGCAAAGAAGTGGTCTACGGTGGTGCCCTCATCCCTGGAGTGATGCCGCAGAGTGAGTCGACGAATTGCGGACGAAGGGAGTGGATTGAAGAGGCAAGTTGATGGGGGATGGGGAGAGAAGGGCATCAGGTGTGGCAATCGCAGGTTTCCAAGTTAGTCCGTCTGTCTGTAATTGTAACCTGTCCTTCCCACGTTTCTCAGACTCCGGCCAGTATTCTCGACAAAAGACCCAATCCAATGGATGAGTGTGGTAAGGGGTCCGACGGGTATATCGCAAACGAATGAACGAAAGTCCCATCCTGAATTATTTAAGCCACCCGTAACTCGTCTACAGCTTAGTCGTCTTCTCGGGCTGGGGGTCTCCGAGCGCGTAAAGAGTATCCAGCTCTTGTTTATACCTCTTGTGAGCGTCCCGTCTAAGAAGCCGCGTGAACAACTTGAGAAGGTCGTCATCTCATCAGAAATTCAGGCTTACCTGCGGACTTTCATCGTCGGCGTCAAACACCCATTCTCCACCGAGAACAGTTCGTTCGTCACAAATATCCTCTTCACGAACTCGTACCCCTTCAAACCATACTTGACCCCATCATTGGTCAAAATATCCAAGATCGCCTTCACGACCTTTTCGTCCTTGACTGCCTCATCCAGCTTCACCATGTCAGTCTCGCTCACTGGTTTCTTCCAGACTCTACTCGCGATCTTGGCGAGTTGGACGGGATCTGGGATGATGATGGCCAAGAGGTATGATTGCAGCGAGTCTCCGTGAACCATGATTTGTTGCACGACGGGACAAGCGGCGTAGACGTTCTCGACCTTCTCCAAGGCGACGTATTCGCCTTGCGAAAGCTTCATAATGTTCTGTGATGGTAATTCGTGAGACCAATGCCAGCCATGAAGGGGCGAAAGTGTTCACCTTTACTCGGTCAATGATCTTGAGCCTTCCGAACTGGAATTACGCCGGACGGGATTGAGCAACCAGAAATAATCGTGGCTCCAGCACCCGCACGCACCTCATCCATTAAACCGACGTCACCAGTGTGAACCCAACCTTCATCGTCGATTGTCTCCTTGGTGGCCTGCTCGTCTGAGGATATCACTCCAGATTAACACCTGTGGATGTGGGCACGGGGGTACAACTTACTCTTGTAATAACCAGAGAAACAGTTGGCACCCCTCATGCAGATCTCTCCACGTGGGTACGGCTTGTCCTCAGAAGTATAACCCATACTCGGCACGTCCACCAACTTGATTTCGTTAACCGGTTGCATGAATCCCACGGACCCACCGTCAGTTGGATCCTTGGGTATGCACCTGGTGCAAGTGCCACAGTTCTCGGTCATGCCGTACCCTAGCAAAGATGTGATAAACTTTTTTGGACTGGATAACCAAAGGAAGGCAACCGACCTTGCAGGACAGTGCAGGCGAGGACGACACGGAGGAAGTCCAGAACGTGCGCGTTTAACGGAGCTGACCCCGAAGTGACGAGTGCGACGTTTCCGCCGAGAGCCGCCCGAACCTATATCAAATATGTTTACCAAAACCACATCGTTGAGGGTGGTGCTAGATCACCTTGTTAAACACGAGCCTGTCCCACAGCGGATGGGTATATTCTCCAGTAGCCTTGAGCCTCTCCATTTTAGCAGCGACCGCTCGCCTGAAAAGCGCGCCTTTCAGTCCAGGTGCTTCCAAGTTAGCAGCGATAACTTGATATATCCTGTTCAGAAGCCTCGGTACTGCGGGGAAGAAGTTTGGCTTGAGGGCCTGCATGTCCTCTAGGATCCTCAACGGGGAGCCAGTGGAGTAACCTATCTTGCCGCCAGCGACAATGACGCACAACTCCATCGTTCGCTACACACATCTGTTAGGCGGGGCGTGAGGAACGGTTAGGGAGGAGTCGTACCCCGTAGATGTGAGCGAGAGGGAGGAAGGAAAGGAGTACGGGGGCAACGAATGGAGTAACATCCAAGCCGCAGGTGTTAGAGTACGTCGCTGCAGCAAGAGCGCCTTGGGTCAAGATGGCACCCTTTGGGTTACCTGTGGTCCCCTGGAACACGTGAATTCACAACCTCGGTTGTGAACATCGATGGGAGTACGCACAGATGTGTAGCAGATCGTTGCAATCGTTTCCGATGTGACCGTCGGAGGTTCAATAGGCGACTTGGCGCCAATCTCTTCCACTAGAATCACAGGATGAGTACCAACCAGAAAACTGTTCGAGAGGATACTAACGCTCTGCAAGAGTGATGACTCGGATTTCGCGCTGCTTAGACCAAGCGTCGAGCAGGTCCTTTGGAGCGGCGGGGATTTCGCCCATCGCCACAATGATCCTGAGGGTTGGGAGCTTGGGGGACAGGCTGAGCAAAGCTGAGACATTGTGAGCTTGCACAAAAATGATGGTCAGGTCCGCGTGGTTCACGCTAGGATCGAGGGGCTCAGTACCATCAACACGTTTTTAGGGTGCGTGAAGGCATACATGTATTCTGTCAAATGCACGTTCCGATCGGTCAATTCAACTGCCACACACGCGTCGTCGGTGCCACCCACCGATAGAATCAGGTCCAAAGTTATCGTAGAGAGGGACGAGAGCCTTGCCGTACAGTGACGTGGCCAAATCGACTATCTGCCATTCTAGAGACGAGTGAGCAATGAGGTGGAACCGGGCCGGTAATCAACGGGAGCACTTGATTCCCGAGAATCACAGGGTCATTATGCCAAGAGAACAAGGCAAACGCACCAGGAATGTTCGCAGACCAAATCCCAACCGTGTCGAGCCCGTTCGTTCCGACGGCCGCCCCGGATTTGAAGAGACCTTCGAGGGCACTTCCGACATTCCGCCTTCGTGTGTCGATCTCTCCCCACGTCTGCCAGACGTAGTGGTTCGCGAACTTGAGAGGTTCCTGAGATTCAACGAGACGACGACCAAGGAACTGTGCTCCCGGGCCGGCGGTACGTAGACCGCTGTCGAAAATCTGGGGCAAAGTACTGAAGTGTTTCACGTCGTCCAAGGTGAAGTAGGGGAACACGGCTGCGAACAGGGTTCAGGTTCTGGGCGTGAATAAAAAGAAGCTAGCGTACCACCCCGGTAGGCACCTTTGGTAATGAAAAACGGTGTTAGCAGGGAAATGTCTCGGACAGGGAAGGCGGCGCTGTTTACTCGTCTGACCAGGGCGTTGTGTGCCCGGTACTGGGAAGGATTGGTTTGAGAAGTCTAGGTCTTCTGGCCACTGGTTGATCCATGGGTGAGTTGCGGACATGATGGGGGGCGGATGTGGGGAGGTGGAGGGAGAAATAGAGCCGGTCTCACTTAAGTGTCCAGGTCGCAGCGGCGGTAACCACCGATCAGATTGGCAATTCACTCCCGATTATCACCTGGCACCATCGGAGGATCCCACTTGCCGATGCTCCACAGCGGCCAAAGCCGGGCAGAAGCCACGCAGGACATGTGGAGGAACGACGACAACCGCAGAACTCGACTGCTCCTCAAAATGCCTGCCCCCTACGTCGTGTCCCCGGCCGCGCAGCCAAACCCTGTGCATTTAGTTTTAGCACGAGCGCCGGTCAAAGAAGCTCAAAACTGAATAGGATTTGACTATGAGCATCAGCGGCTGGGCAGCGCCTGTGGGACGTTTTGGACGCGTTTTCATTCGTGGATGCTGCTGATCAAGGGGATTGAGGCATGGTCGTCGCCGTTCAGGAAACTTGGGCGATGGCGTCCCACCTCACCGAGGAGGGAACCGGTTTGTGTGGGGACATCATCCACATCGTACCATTCGGAGCCGTTTCAGGGCTTTAGAACGGAAAGCACCGACTCGGAGGCCTGCGGCGAGCTGTGGGAGGCGACGGCCCACCCACTCTACACTCGCGGCCAGAACGTGCGGGAAGCGAATCCCGAGAAACTGGGACCTCTCTGAGAAGCCCTCCGTTTTGCGGGGCATCGTTGCCCCCAGACAGCTATCGTCCTTACTACGGGAGGCAGAACTAGGGTATCCTTCGCTCTCCCTATACGGTTCTGTGAATGCGGTGAATTGGTTGGTGGCATGCTGCGTTCATTGGCTTTGTCCCCGCGACGCCTGGACCAACTCGCCATGATGATCTTTTCCGCGAGGGTATGATCAAGGAGTCCGAGCCGAGGTTTGCGGGCTTGGTGTTACAGAAGCTTTGGTGTTTTCTCCCTGGCCGCTTGAAACCTACTAATCCCAACTACTTATGGGCAACAACACGCTTCCCGAGCCACACAAGGTCACTCCCCGAGGAATGGAAATGCTCGGGTCGTTTACTATCGCCTATCCAACTCCATAGCTTCAGGTTCAGTTTACACCACAAACAGTGGTATGCGATGAAGGCCAGCTTGGTGACCGGGATTACGGGGTGAGCACCGCCAATTTGACGGAACTGCCGCACAGGGGTGGGTGGGTTACTACAAAGGATACCTGGTCAATTACCCCGACGAGGTCTGGTCAACAAGTCGCGGAGGGATCTGGTTGAAGACTCTGGTCGGGGATGATGGTGTCGCGAGGAAGTTGACCTTCGAAGAACCGGATTGTGGAGGTATACACGATGCGTGCGTAGGAAAAGGAAAATGTCACTATGGTTGTGAGTAGTACATTTCCGAGCGAGACCTAGGCTTGCTATCGAAACCAAGTCGAGAGCGCTCCAGTCTGATAACTGGCGTGTACCGAATCGTAAAATGTCCCACCCCCATCGGGCACCCCTGGCCAGAAAGGTCGCCTGGTTTAGACCCTTCCTCACAGTCTGCACGCAAGACCGTCCCTCGCTGCTACGCTGAGTTTCGACGATGGCAGCCACGTCCAAGCGACCGAAGGGGCAGGACGGGTCACTCTCCTCGTTGAGCGTAGCAATCGACGCCATGAATCTCGCAAAGGAGATCTCCAGGCTCTAGCGGTCTCCTACTCCTATGCCCCACATTCAATCGGGCCATTCCCATAGGGGTTTACTCTAACCGAACTCTCCTTATCATTACACTCATCGTCGGTGACCGTCAGTGATATTACATTGGTCCGCTTGAGACT
>Ga0307516_10009349_pt1 | contig 10939 bp, 8 predicted proteins | sample 19_EM_MG_FD_203310 | JGI IMG/M metagenome (GOLD analysis project Ga0307516, IMG submission 203310) | Populus trichocarpa ectomycorrhiza microbial communities from riparian zone in the Pacific Northwest, United States - 19_EM | ecosystem: Host-associated > Plants > Roots > Unclassified | place...
GTTACCGCCGTGGGCGGGTGCGGTGGGGGCGGGTGCGCCGTGCGCGGGTGCGATGGGGGCGGGTACGCCGTGCGCGGGTACGCCGTGCGCGGGTGCGGCCGTCGGCGTCCGTGCGTCGCCGTCTGCGGTCCGGTTGCCGGGGATGTCCGGAAGTCGTCCGTCCGGATAGTCGTCCAGCCAGTCGGACGCAGAGCACTCCGGCGCTTCGCGCCTCCGGACCGAGGATCGCGTTCCCGCCCGGCCTGAGGGTCGGGATTCCCTGCGAAGATCAGGGGATGGGGAAGCCTTTCTCGGCAGGTCGCGAAGGGCCTGGTCTCAGAGGACCTTGGAGACGAACGCGCGCGTGCGGTCGTGCCGCGGCCGGTCCAGCACCTCGGCGGGTGGGCCCTGCTCTACGATCCGCCCGTCGTCCATGAACACCACCGTGTCGGCGACCTCGCGGGCGAAGCCGATCTCGTGGGTGACGACGATCATCGTGGTGCCCTGGTGGGCCAGGTCCCTGATGACGTCGAGGACCTCGCCGACCAGCTCGGGGTCGAGCGCGGAGGTCGGTTCGTCGAAGAGCAGCAGCCTGGGCTCCAGGGCCAGCGCCCGGGCGATCGCCACCCGCTGCTGCTGACCGCCGGAGAGCTGCTTCGGGTAGGAATCCGCCTTGTCGGCGAGGCCGACCCGGTCGAGCAGCCGGCGCGCGCTCTCGATCGCCTCCTTACGGGGCCGCTTCAGCGCGGACACCGGCGCCTCGATGATGTTGTCCAGCACAGTGAGGTGTGGGAAGAGGTTGAAGTTCTGGAAGACGAAGCCGATGCGCGTGCGCCGCCTCAGCACCTCACGCTCGGGCAGTTCGTGCAGTGTGTCGCCGGAGCGCCGGTAGCCGACCAGCTTTCCGTCCACGCTGATCGCGCCCCGGTCCACCTTCTCCAGGTGGTTGATGGTCCGCAGCAGTGTGGACTTGCCGGACCCGGACCGGCCCAGGATCACGGTGACCTCGCCGGCGCGGACGGTGAGGTCGACACCCTTGAGCACTTCCAGCGGGCCGAATCTCTTGTGCACGGACCTGATGTCGACCATGACGCTCATCGCGGAAATCCTTCGGGTAGGCGTGGGTGTCTCATGCGGCCGCGCGCCCGGAGAGCGCACTCAGGAACGCCAGCGCGGCCCGGGCCGTCGCGTCGTTCTGCCGGAACGCGGGCCCGCCGGTGCGGGGTCGGGTGAACGCGCCGGGAGTACGGCCGTCGGTGTAGGGCCCGAGCGCGAAGCGCCGGGGATGCGGCCGTCCGTCCCGGTCGACGAGCCGCCCGTCGGCGGGATCCACCCGGAGCAGCCCTTCCGGTGTCTCGGCCGCCCCGTCGGCGTGCAGTGCGCGCAGCAGCGGGTCGCGGGCGCGCTCGACCGTCGGCTCGGGCAGCCGCGCCTCGACCAGCGCGCGGGCCTCGACGGAGAACCCCGGCACGCTGGCGCTCGACGCCCGGAACACCCCGCCCTCGGCGGCGACGGTCATGTCGGCGCCCAGGAACTTCAGGACGCCCGCGCGGGATAGGGCGAGCAGCTGTCTGAGCCGGGGGCCGGGCGGTCCGGAGGCCAGATAGCTGAAGAAGCCGTGCCACCAGGGGCCCACGTCCCCGAGCCGGACCAACTGGCCGTAGACGGACAGCAGTCCGAGGAAGACCGCCAGGTCGGGACTGTGCGCGGGATCGTGACGGCGGCCCAGGTCCCGCTCGACATAGGCCCGCAGTCCCTCCTGGAACGCCTCGGAGGAGTCGTACCGCACCCCCTCCAGCGGGCGGTCCAGTGCGGCGAGGTCGAGCCGGTCGGCCGGGTCGGGTACGGCGGCGGCGACCAGGGCGGCCCGCCCCGCCGGATCATCGACGGCCGCGTACTTCTCCTCGAAGACGCTCCAGGCCACGCCTGTCCGCTCGGGATGGACGGTGAACAGCCGGTGGTAGTGCGCGAAGCCCAGTTCCTTCTCCACCAGCGGCCACACGTCCCGCCGGAAGTCGAAGCCGTCCGGCCTGGCGAGCAGCCCGTTCACCTCGGTGGGGCCGAAGAAGCGGGGCAGCGGCGGTCGTTCGCCGGTCCAGTCGTAGCCGATCTTCGAGTGGTACGGCACTCCGCGCCGCGAACCGACGTACAGGACCGGCTCCCGTCCTGAGGCCACATAGGTGTCTGAGTCGTACCGCCCGCCCCGGCCCTCCGTGAGCAGCACCATCAGGTCGACGAAGGCGAGCCCGAAGCCGCGGACGAGGACGGGTTCGCCGGGTGCGAGCGGGGACAGGTCGCTGTCGGCGGTGAAGTCCGGCGGCAGGTGGACCAGACCGTGGTCGCGCGCGTAGGCGGCCAACCCGCTCTGCTGGTCGTCCAGTTCGGCGTCGAGGTGGCCGAGGGCAAGGACGACGAGGTCGGCGACCAGCGGGCGGGGGCGGCCCTCCAGCCACACCTGCTGGCGCCCCTCGGGCGGTCCCTCGACGCGCAGGGCCCGGTGCGGATGGTGGTGGACGGTGACGCCCGGCGGCAGGGAGGCCACCGCCCGCTCGTGCACCCAGCGCAGATAGGCGCCCTGGATCCGCCGGTCGGCGAAGGTGCGGCCGTCGATGCCGGCCCACTCGTGCAGCGTGGGCCCCTCGGTGACGGGGCCGGCCATGTCGACCGTCTCGTCGGTGAACATGGTGACGTCCTCGGCGTGCGAGTTCATCCACAGCAGCGGCGACTGGGCCTGCCGCCAGATGCGTCCGGCGCCCGGCGGATGCGGGTCGACCAGGTGGATGTCGAGGCCCGAACCGGCGTACAGCTCGGGCGCGTTGGCGGCGATCCGCTCTATCAGACCGGTTCCCCGCGGCCCGCCCCCGACGATCACCAGGGAGGGTCGGTCAGCGCTCATCGGGTGCGCTCCGAGCCGCGTGCGTAGTGCTTCTCGACGTAGTGCTGGCCGAGGCTGAGTACCGAGGTGACGACGGTGTACCAGACGGTGGCCACCATCAGCAGCGGGATGATCTGGTAGGTGCGGTGGTAGACGAGCTGCACCGAGTAGAGCAGGTCCTGGACCGCGATGACGCTGACGATGGAGGTGCCCTTGAGGGTGCCGATCAGCATGTTCCCGGCCGGCGGCACGATGGAGCGCATCGCCTGCGGGAGCACGATCCGCCACCAGCGGCGCCACCGGCTCAGGCCGAGCGCCTGCGCGGCCTCGACCTGTCCGCGGTCGACGGAGAGGATGCCGCCGCGGACGACCTCGGCGGCGTACGCGGCCTCGTGCAGGGTGAGGCCGATGATGGCGACGGTGACCGGCCCGAGCAGGTTCACGGTCTTCACGCCGAGGATCTGCGGGTACAGCGCGCCGATGTTGAACCACAGCAGCAGCTGCACCAGGATCGGTATCGACCGGAACAGCCAGACATACCCCCAGCTGACGCTTCTCAGCACCGGGTTGGCGGACAGCCGGAAGGCGGCGAGCAGGGTGCCCAGCGCGAAACCGAGCACCATCACGACCGCGGTCAGCCACAGGGTGAGCCACAGGCCACGCAGCACGGCGTCCGAGGTGAAGTAGTCGGCGACGACGTCCCACTGGAACGCCTCGTTGCGCAGCACCGAGTTGACGGCGAGCGCCAGCAGCACCAGCACGGCGACGGCGGCCGTCCACTGGCCGAACCGGCGTTGCGGGACGATCCGCAGGGAATCCGCGTGTTCCGGGAGGTCCGGTGGGGCGGGGGCTTTGGCGAGGGTGTCGGAGGACATGCGAGGGCTCCGGGGCATCGAGTCGGGCGAACTCGGGCGGGTGCCTTCACACGGCAGTGCGCACGGACGCGGCACGGCGCGGCGCGGGATACGGCCGAGCCCCTCAGCACGGCCGCACCTTGAGAGTACGGTGCCGTTTCCCGTCACTGTCAAGGCTGTCCAACGTGTGAGCCGTACGTCTCAAGTCGGTTGACGCGAAACCGGATGCCTGTTCCACTTGGCCCATGCATCCACAGCGGTGGCTGGTCAAGCGCTCCCACATCGACTTCGGTCGCGTGTGGTCCTCTTCCTGTTGAGCTGACCCACTGCGCGCCCGGGATCCTCTGATCCCGCGGGCGCTTTCGCGTTCTCCCCTTCGCTTTGCCTTCACACGCGCTCCCCTCCCCTCACCCAGCGCCTTCTCCTCCCCTCGCTCAGCGCCTTCTTCGCCTTCCGCTTTTCCAGGAGACCGCACACGATGCGCACGCCTACGCATGCCCGTAAAGACCTTTTTGCCGCTTTCACCCTGATCACCTCGGCGACTCTGTTGCTCACCGCGTGCGGCTCCGGTGCGGACGACTCCACCGGGGGGACGGCGAACGCCGCGGCCCAGTCCGACGAGATCCCCACCAAGGACGTCGTCTCTGCCGTCAAGAAGGACACGGCGGCAGCCAAGTTGCTGCCCTCCGGGACGCGGAGCCTCACCCTCGCCGTCAGCGTCTCCGGTCAGCCGCCCGGCACGTCGATCCTGGACGACGGAAAGACCCTGGCCGGCCAGGACGTCGACTTCGCGCACGCCGTCGCCAACGTCCTCGGCGTCAAGCTCAAGACCGAACAGGCCAGCTTCGAGGCGATCCTGCCGGCCCTCGACAGCGGCAAGTACGCCCTCGGCGTCGGCAACTTCGGTGTGACCGACGAGCGCCGCAAGACCATCGACTTCGTCACCTACATCAATGACGGCCAGGGCTTCGCCACCCGCAAGGACAGCAAGCTGTCCAAGGTCACCGACCTTGGGCAGCTGTGCGGCCTGAACATCGCGACCGGCGCGGGCACCACCTTCGAGGCCACCCTGGAGGACAGCCGGCACCTGTGCACCGACGCCGGCAAGAAGGCGTACAAGGTGCAGACCTACAACGAGCAGGGGGCGATCTGGTCCTCGCTCCAGCAGGGCCGCAGCGATGTCGTGATGTCCACGATCAACGGCCTGCGCTACGCGGTCGCCCGCCAGGACGGCGTGAAGTTCCTCAACGAGTTCCGCCGCCTCGACGTCGGCTTCGCCTTCAAGAAGGGCACCAAGCTGGCGCCCGCGTTCCGGGCCGCGGTGAACAAGCTCATCGCGGACGGCACGTACGACAGGATCCTGAAGAAGTGGGGTACGACGGGCTCGGCGCTCACCACGTCACAGATCTCGCCTCCCGAACTGAAGAACTAGCGCCGGCTGCCGCCGCCCGACCGCGGGGCAGGCGCGGGACCGGGCGCGGGACCGGGCGCGGGGCGCGGGACCGGGCGCGGGGCGCGGGACCGGGCGCGGGGCGCGACAGTTGCAGCCGCGACCTCAGCAGTCGCAGCCGCAGTCACAGCCGTCGCAACCGCAGTCGCACCCGTCGCCGCAGCAGTTCCCGCAGCAGTCGCAGCAGTCACAGCAGTCGGTGGGGTGGCACAGTCCCTCCCGGCGCTCCCGGCTCCAGGGGTCCTCGAACTCGCCGCAGCACATCTGGCAGGTGCAGGCCAGCCCCAGCCACACCGCGCACCCGGCGAGGAGCCCGCGCCGGTCGCGGTGCGGCGGTTGTGGGGGCAGTGGGGCGCCGGGACCGCCGGGCGGGGCGTACGGCCCGGACGGCGGCGGTCCATACAGCTCGGGCCGGTGCGCGCAGGACGCGGTGCCGAACGCCCGGTCCACGGAGGTGCGCAGTTCGTGCACGAGCAGCCGGTGCGCGAGCTTCGCGTCCGTGAACTCCGCCTCGCGCAACGCGAGCCGAATGCCGTGTACGGCGTCGTCCGCGAGCCGCCGGGCCTCCGTCAGGGACGTTCCGGTCGCGGCGAGGGGGTTCCAGGCACCCGCGGCAGCGTCCGCTTCCCTGTCCTCCACGGCGTCCAGCAGGTGCGCGAGCCGGCCGAAGAGGCGGCCTGCCTCGGCGAGCGGCCCGGCGTTGCCGGGGCGGCCGGCCAGGATCGCGGTGTGCGCGAAGGCCGCGGCGGTGGCGGTCTCCGTGGGTTCGGTGACCGTCAGCAGGGGCGTGCCGAGCCCCGCCAGGGCCTCCACACCGACCTGCCGGCCCACGGCGTCGACGAGTACGGCGGTGTCGAACCCGACGCCGGAACCCGTCCGCTCACCCGCCCGGCCCCAGCTCACGGCGACCCGGCGCGCGGCGAGCGCCACCGGCTTCCGGGCCAGCAGCCCGTCCCCGTCGGCGACATGGTCGCGCACCTTGGCCGAGGCGAGCACCAGCGAGACGGCGGCCGCGAGCCGCGCCCCCTCACCGTGTGCGACGGACGCGGCCCGCATTCCGCGCAGCGGGCAGGGCCCCGCCTTACGGCGTCCCCCTCCGGCTCCTTCGGCGCCTTCGGACTGAGCCTCCGTCAAAACCGATATCAGCAGCCCGTCGTAGTTGGTCACGACCCGGGCGAACTGTCCATGGTCCTTACGCAGTGCGAGGCACAGCCCGCACAAATGCGCCATCCACTGGGTTTTGAGGCTTTCTCCGAGCCGGTGACGGCAGGGCCTGACGATTCCGAACACGACGATCCCCCCGGGTGCGTGCGGCATGGAACTGCGATGAGCTGCGGCATCGTACCGATCTCGCCGTTCACCCGTACGCCCCGTCCATCACCCGTACGCCGTGAAGAATCATATTTCACTCACAGTCAGCAGCTGTTTGCGGAACGACCCTTGGGACACTTGGACTCTCGACGGATTCGCTGTGCACCAGTACCGTCACAAACCCCCCGCTCGGCGTCTATCCACATGGCGCACCGTACGCATCATGGATGACCATGGGGATGCGGAAAGCAAGAAAGACCGCTGTGAGAGGAGGCGTCCATGGGATCGGTTCGCAAGGCGAGTGCCTGGCTCGGCCTCGTCGACGACAACGACGACGAGCGTTACTACGACGACGACTACTCCGAAGGGACCGAGCAGCCCGGGGATGCCTGGGTGACGGACCCACGGGTCAAGGTGGCGTCCGACGTCGCCGAGGAGAAGGGCCGCCGGATCGGCACGGTCACCCCGGACAGCTTCCGGGACGCCCGCGCCATCGGTGAGCTGTTCCGCGAAGGCGTGCCGGTCATCATGAACCTCACGGCCATGGAGGCGGGCGACGCCAAGCGGGTCGTCGACTTCGCGGCCGGGCTGATCTTCGGCCTGCGCGGTTCGATCGACCGGGTGTCCAGCCGGGTGTTCCTGCTGACCCCCGCCGACACGGAGATCATCAGCGGAGAGGCTGCCGCGCACCGGACGGACGGTTTCTTCAACCAGAGCTGAGGCAGGGCCGCTCGCCGGCCCTGCCTCCGCGGGGTCCGATCCGCCGCTACCGGAAGGCGTCGAGTCCGGTGAGCGCCTTGCCCAGCACGAGCTGGTGCATCTCGACGGTGCCCTCGTAGGTGAGCACCGACTCGAGGTTCGTCGCGTGCCGCATCACTGGGTACTCCAGCGAGATCCCGTTGGCACCGAGGATGGTACGGGCGGTCCGGCAGATCTCGATCGCCTCCCGTACGTTGTTGAGCTTGCCGAAGCTGACCTGCTCGGGACGCAGGCGGCCGGCGTCCATGCGCCGCCCCAGATGATGGGCGAGCAGAATCCCCTTGTGCAGTTCGACCGCCATGTCGGCGAGCTTGGCCTGGGTCAACTGGAACCCGCCGATGGGCCGCCCGAACTGCTCTCGCGTCTTGGAGTATTCGACAGCCGTCTCGAAACACGATCGCGCAGCGCCCATGGCCCCCCAGACGATGCCGTAGCGGGCGTGCGACAGACAGCTGAGCGGCCCGCGCAGCCCCGCGCCCTCGGGTAGCACGGCGTCAGCGGGCAGTCGTACGTCGTCGAGCACGAGTTCGCTGGTGACGGAGGCGCGCAGGGACCACTTGTGCTTGATCTCCGGGGCGGCGAAACCGGGGCTGTCGGTGGGGACGACGAACCCGCGGATCCCGTCGTCTGTCTGCGCCCACACCACGGCGACACCCGCGACGGACCCGTTGGTGATCCACATCTTCCGGCCGTCGAGGACCCAGTCGCCGCCGTCCCGTTTGGCGTAGGTCCGCATGGAGGCGGGGTCGGAGCCGTGGTCGGGTTCGGTGAGCCCGAAGCAGCCGATGACCTCCCCGGCGGCCATGCGCGGAAGCCAGCCCTGCTTCTGCTCCTCGGAGCCGAACCGATGGATGGCGTACATGGCGAGGGAGCCCTGTACGGAGACGAGGGACCGGATTCCGGAGTCGGCGGCCTCCAGCTCCAGACAGGCGAGCCCGTACTGCACGGCACTCGCCCCGGCGCACCCGTACCCGCTGAGCGACATCCCGAGCGCCCCGATCCCGCCCAGTTCCCGGGCGAGCTCCCGGATCCCGGGCAGTTCCCCGCTCTCGTACCACTGCGCGACATGGGGCAGGACCCGGTCCGCGGCCCAGTCCCGCACGGTGGCCCTGATCGCCAGGTCCTCCGGATCGAGCAGGTCGTCGATACCGAGGGGGTCGGCGGGGTCGAACGGGGGCATGAGCACGTCCTCTCATAAACTAGCAGCGCTAGTTACACGTCCGCTCCCGACGTTACGACGCAGCGTCCCGCACGTCCAGGACCCGCACGCATAGGAAGGGGAGCGTCGCGTCACGTCGCGTCAAGCGGAGACGCGGGACTCCGCGACCTCCCGAGGCGCGGGGATCCCCGCCTCCACCGCGGGGGCCTCGCACTGCATCACCCGTGGCAACCGCAACGCCATCACCGCGCCCAGCACCAACAACCCGGCGCTCACCAGCAACGTCACATGCAGCCCGTGCACGAAACAGTCCCGAGCCGTGCGCCGCAGGGCCACCCCGGCAGGGCCCCCGAGCCGCCCGGCGACCTCGTACGCCTCGCCCAGCGAATGCCCCGCCGACACCGACGCCGACGCCGGAACACCGGGCACCGACGACAACCCGGGGGTGTACGCCGCGTTCATCACACTGCCGAGCAGCGCGATCCCGATCCCCGCGCCCAGCTGGTACGAGGTCTCGCCGATCGCCGCCGCCCCGCCCGCCTGCTCCGGCGGAGCCTCGCTCAGCATCGACTCGTACGCCCCGAACAGCGTCGTCTCCAGCCCGAAGCCGAGCAGCACGAACCCGGACAGCATCAGCCCGGGGTTGTCCTCGCCGCCCATCGCCGTCATCAGTACGACAGCCACCGCCGTCAGGCAGAACCCGAGGCTCACCATCAGCCGCGGCCCGAACCGCCGTAGCATCCGCGCCCCCGCCAGCCCCGCCGCCATCGCGGCGACGGTCAGCGGCAGCAGCCGTAGCCCGGTCTCCAGCGGGGACAGCCCCAGCACCAGCTGGAGATACTGCGCCGCGATCAGCTCGAGGCCCACCAGCGCGAGCATCGCCAGCACGATGCAGCCCACCGACGTACTGAACGCCGGCCGCGCGAACATCCGCAGGTCCACCAGCGGATTCGCCCGGCGCCGCTGACGCCGTACGAACAGAACGATCAGAGTCACCCCCACGGCCAGCGGCACCGCCGTGAACGCGTCCAGTTCCCCGCTGCCGAGCCGCTTCACACCCAGCACCAGGCCGAACAGCCCGGCCGCCGCCATCAGCGCGCCGACCACGTCCCAGGGCCCGCGCCCGTCCCCCTTCGACTCGGGCAGCAGCAGCCGCCCGACCGGCAGACTGACCAGCATCAACGGGATGTTGACGAGGAACACCGAGCCCCACCAGAAGTGCTCCAGGAGGAAGCCGCCGAGCAGCGGACCGACCGCCGCGCCGACCGCCGCCACCGCACTCCAGATACCGATCGCGAGCGCCCGCTCCCGCCGGTCCGGAAAGACCTGGCGCAGGATCGACAGCGTCGCCGGCATGATCATCGCGCCGCCGACCCCGAGCAGCGCCCGCGCCACGATCAGCACCTGAGCGGTCTCGGCGAGGGCGGCCATGGCGGAGGCGACGCCGAACAGGCCGTATCCGAGCAGCAGGATCCTTCTGCGCCCGACGCGGTCGCCGAGTGTGCCGAAGAGGATCAGCAGCGCGGCGCAGACGAGCGGGTAGATGTCGACGATCCAGAGCAGTTCGATCGCGCCGGGCCTGAGGTCCTCGGTGACGGCGGGCACCGCCACGTGCAGCACGGTGGCGTCGAGGGCGACCAGGAGCAGGCTGACACAGAGGACGACGAGGACGACCCAGCGGTTGGCACCGGCCCCGGCCGCCCGACGGCGCAGCGCAGCGGCGGCCGTGGTCGTCCCGGACATGTACGTACCTCCCAGATGTTCCTCGCGTCCGGCGGGCTCACGGGTGGGGACTCCCGTGACTCGGCCGGAGAGAAGCGGTGGTCTCCGGCCCGCGCAGCGAACGGCGAGTGACACGTCAGAGTACGCGAGTCCGCGCCGGAGCCGAGTGGCGGACCTCTCAGAGGCGTACGGAACAGGTGTGGCTTACACCACTTCTCCCCTCTCTCCTCATCTCTCTCACCAGGACCCCACGGCCGCCCGGTTCAGCACCCGGTCGATAATCGGGCCCGTGACCGATCTTGAGACGCGCGGGGCCCGGCCCGGCGCCGCGACCCTGCGCCGGGCGGCCCCGGCTCTCCTCGGGTACGCGGCCGTGCGCGCCCTGGGGCTGCTGACGCTGGCCCTGTGGAGCGCCGCCCGTGACAAGAGCGGGTACACGCTGCTGACCGCCCGCTGGGACTCGCTGTGGTACACGCGGGTCGCCGAGCTGGGATACGGCTACGAGGTGCGCCTGCCGAACGGCGATGTGCACTCCAACCTCGCGTTCTTCCCGCTGCTGCCGTGGCTGGAGCGGCTGCTGGCCGCGGTCACCCCGCTGTCGTACGCCGACGCGGGCTTCGTCGTCGCGCTGCTCACCTCGCTCGCGGCGGCCTGGGGGATCTTCGCCGTCACGGACCATGTGTACGGCCGTACGGAGAACGGCGCGGAGCGCGGCCTCGGCGGGGTGGCGGCGGGTGACGGGCGGGCCGGAGTCTGCGCGGTCCTGCTGTGGGCCGTGCTGCCCGTCGGGATCGTGCAGTCGATGGCGTACAGCGAGTCGCTGTTCACCG
>Ga0307516_10009350_pt1 | contig 10938 bp, 7 predicted proteins | sample 19_EM_MG_FD_203310 | JGI IMG/M metagenome (GOLD analysis project Ga0307516, IMG submission 203310) | Populus trichocarpa ectomycorrhiza microbial communities from riparian zone in the Pacific Northwest, United States - 19_EM | ecosystem: Host-associated > Plants > Roots > Unclassified | place...
CACCAGCGACAATGGCGGCGAGCGCTTCGCCGATACCTGGCCGTTCAGCGGCCGCAAGACGGAGCTGCTGGAAGGCGGCGTTCGCATTCCCCTGGTCATGCGCTGGCCGGCGCGGATCAAAAAGGGCACGATAACCGAGCAGACGGCCATCCACATGGATTGGCTGCCGACCTTGCTGGCCGCCGCCGGTACCACGCCGGCGCCCGATTATCCCAGCGACGGCGTCGATCTGTTGCCGGTCATGACGGCAAAAGCCGCGCCGACCCCGCGCAAACTGTTCTGGCGCTACAAGGCTTACCATCAGCGCGCCGCGCGCGACGGCGACTGGAAAATTCTCAAGATCAATGACAATTCCTTCCTGTTCGATGTCGCCGCCGACCCGATGGAGCGCGCCAACCTCAAGAACCGCCACCCCGAAATCTTCACCCGGCTGGCCGCGGAATGGGACGCCTGGAACGCCACCATGCTGCCCGAGGTGCGGGAGAGCAGCACGGGCGGGATCACCGCCAACACACAGGCCGATCATATCGGCGCATCCAGCCCATCCCCGGAGCCCGATACGGCCAAGGACTGGCCCGGCGCGCCATCCCGTTAGGGCAGCTGGGCGCCCCGGTTGCCAGCCGGGTTCCCGTCTGTCTCTATGGCCTAAAATATAAGGCTGTGGGGGCCGGGTGGAAGACAAGGAAGGCGCGGATTCCGCGCCCAGCGCGGGCATTGACCCGTCCGCGACGACGCTTGCACTGGCGGGCGCCAGCCGGGCGGAAGCGGACGCATTTCTCAGGGACCAGCGCAAGCTGATCAACCTGCAGGCCCAGGAACTGTCCCATGAACTGGGCCTGCGCCACTGGTCGCTGTGGGTGCGCCACGCCAGCGGCTTGTTGAAGCTGGGGCTGGAGCTTTCCGCCGGACTTCTGCTACTGGCATTGGTCGCAGGCCTTGGCATCATGGTGTGGAACGCAAGCCGCGCGGAGGGCCTGGTGGTTGAGACCTTTTCCGTGCCGCCGTCCCTTGCGGCGGCGGGTATCACAGGCGAGGCGATCTCCGAAGACGTTACCGATCATATCAGCGACTTCCGCGCCAGCACGGAAGGCCGCACCTATGTAACGAATGGAAGTATTCGCCAGGATCGCGGCGAGGATATAAAGGTGGAGATTCCGGAAACCGGCGTCTCGCTGACCCAGGTCTGGCGCACCCTGAAATCATGGCTCGGAAGCGAGCGCCACCTGCGAGGAAGCCTGCGCCCAGATGGCGATGGCCGTATCAGGCTGGCGGTTGCACTGGACGGCGAGACGTCAGCAAGCTTTTCGGGACCGACTGGCGATCTGGAGAAGATCGAGCAGCAGGCGGCAGAACATGTTTACGCCCTTGTCGAATCCACCAACTACCTTCTCTATCTCAATAGTAATGGCCGCGGCGATGAAGCGCTGGCGGCGGCGGCCAAGTTGGCCGAAGCCGCGCGTACCCCCGAAGAACGCGGGTACCGTTATGGGATGTGGGCGGAATTTACACAGTGGGTTTCGGGCGATTTCGCTCTGGCCATGACGCGTATCCGGCTGTCCATCGCTGCCGATCCAACAGCATCTATTGGGTATCTTTCGGCATGGCGCATCGCCGCCCTTCTCAGCCATCAGGAGGATTGGTTGCGGAGAGCTAACGAGATTCTGTCGATTCAGGAACGGGACCAGTGGTCCAGCGATCACGGCGGTGGCTCTGCCAGAATGCGCCGGGCCGTGCGGTCCGCGCGTGACGAAGTGCAGGGTGACTACGCGGCCTATGCCGTGGACACCTGCGATTCCAACTGCGCCTATTCGGTCAGCCTGCTGGCGAATGCCCGGGCGGCGGCGCAAATGCATGATCCCACCGGCAGCCGCACACTGATTGCCCAGGCGCTGGCGGCGGGAAGCAACTCAGATTGGGAGCTCGCCTTTGTCCGCACTCACGCCGACATGGCTGCACGGGACTGGAAGACTGCCATCCGGGACGCTGGCGCCTACGAGGCTGCGGTGGACGCCCGTAAGCCCCAGCCTGGATACAAGGCGGCGCTGAAATTGAACAACGGCCAGGTCTGGCTGGCCGAGGCGACGGCGCAGACGGGCGATAGCGCCGGCGGCGAGACATTGATCGCGGCCACGCCGCTGGATTGCGATGCCTGCGTGTTGGTGCGCGGGCGCATTGCAGCCCTGAAGCATGACTGGGCGGGCGCGGCACGCTGGTTCGCCATGGTTTCGGCGCGCACGCCGCACATTCCGTTCGCCGATAGCGACTGGGGCGCGATGCTACTGGCGCGCGGCAAGCCGGACGACGCCATCGAGAAGTTCAAGCTTGCCAACCAGAAAGGTCCGCATTTCGCCGATCCGCTGGAAGGCTGGGGCGAGGCGCTGATGGCGAAAAACCAGTCGCACCTGGCCCTGGCGAAGTTCGCGCAAGCCGAAAAGTACGCGCCCAACTGGGGACGCCTCCATCTCAAATGGGGTGAAGCCCTCGCCTATTCCGGCAAGAAAGACGACGCGGCTAAACAATTCACCCGCGCCGCCACGCTCGATCTCACCCCATCCGAAAAATCCGAACTGGCAGGGATGCGCCCGCATGTCTGAAGAAAGGGAAACATCTGAATCCGGTTGCGAGGCCGAAGGCGGTCTTAACCCGGTGGCGGTGGGTCTGGCGCTATCCGGCGCCAGCCGCGATGAAGCGGACAACTTCCTGCGAAATCAGAATGCCCTGATCGCCGACCAGCGCCATCACCTGCACGAACAGTTCAAGCATCTGCACTTAAGCGTGTGGGAAAAGCAGTTGGGCGTGCTGCTGCGGGTCGCGACGGCGGTCGTCGGCATCGTCTTCGCCGCTGCTGTTGGCGCGATGGTATGGGAAGCCGCCCACAGCAACGGGTTGTTGATTGAACCCTTCAGCGTTCCTCCCGACCTCGCCCAACGCGGCCTGACTGGACAGGTGGTCGCCACCAAGCTGCTCGACCGGCTGGTGGCGATGCAGGCGCAAACCAACTCCGCCCGGCCCGCCAAGTCCTACGCCAATAGCTGGGGCGAGCATGGCATCAAGCTGGAGATTCCGGAGACCGGGATTTCCCTGACCGAACTGAACAACTGGCTGCGCGAAAAACTGGGCCATGACACCCGCATCAGCGGCGAAGTCGTTCGCACCGAAAAAGGCCTGACCCTGACGGCGCGGACGGGCGACGCCAGCGCGCCCGGCGTTTCCGGCACGGAGCAGGAGATCGATGCGCTGTCGGAACGGCTGGCGGAACAGATTTATGCCGCCACCCAACCCTTCCGCTTTGGCATGTATCTGGCCGGCAAAGACCGGATAGACGAAGCGCTTGTCATTTTCCGGCGTCTGGCGCTGACCGGCGGCCCCGAAGACAGGCTGTGGGCCTATCCCCGCTGGGGTCTCTCGGTCGCCACCCGTGACGGTGCGGATGCGGGCCTGCGGATATTCCAGCAAGCCGTCAAGATCGAGCCCGATGCCATTGCCACTTATCTCCAGACCGCCATCATTCAATCCGATAAAGGCCAGTGGGAACAGGTGTTGCAGACCAGTCGGGACGGGCGCTCCCATCTGCTGAATGGCCGTCAAACCTATGTAGCACCCTCGGACATACCCTTTTACAGGCGCATTACCGAGGCGTTTGACGCAAAGGCGCTCGGAGCCTACCGCGACAGTCTGCCGGCAATAGAGGAATTGGCGCGCAAGCCCTTCCCGGGCTTTAGCATTGTCTCGGGGCAGGCAAATCAAGTATCCGCACATATCGGCGAACATGATATCGCGGCCGCACGCTCGGCGCTGGAGGCCGCGCACAATGTAGTTCCGGAGGGAACACCTGGCCTTGACTTAAATTTTGCGAGTCAGGAAAGCCATTCCCGTCAGGACTGGACCGCGGCGCTAGCGGTGGACACGCGGTTTTTGGCCTATCAGCAGCAGACGGTCCGTGGCCGCTCCACCGCCCGTACCCGCATCGCCCCTCTGTTGGCGGAGGATCAGGCGCATCTGGGGCGCTTCGCCGAAGCGGAGAAGGCCATCGCCCCCACCCCTGGCGATTGCTATCCTTGTTTGATTGCGCGGGCACAGGTCGCTTCGCTGAAGGGCGAGAGTGCCCGCGCCGATTTCTGGTTCACGCGCGCCGGCGCGCAAGGCCCGTCTTTTCCCTTCGCCTTCCAGGAATGGGGCCGCACCCTGCTGGCGCGCGGCAATCCCGATGCGGCCATCGCGCAATTCACCATCGCCAATAAGAAGTCGCCACACTTCTCCGATCCACTGGAAGGCTGGGGCGAGGCGCTGATGGCCAAGAACCAATCGCACCTGGCGCTGGCCAAGTTCGCGCAAGCCGAGAAATACGCCCCCAACTGGGGCCGCCTACACCTGAAATGGGGCGAGGCGCTGATCTATACGGGCAAGCACGACGAGGCCAAGGCCCAGTTCGTCCACGCCTCCGCGCTTGACCTCACCCCATCCGAAAAATCCGAACTCGCAAAGGAGACGCCATGACCGTCATTGCTGAACCTGCCGGCCCCCCAGAACGATTCAAGTTGCCGCGCCCCAAATATCTGCTCTTCGCGCTGATCGCAGTGATGTATGCCTATGTCCTCGTCACCACCGAAAGCTTTCTCTTCGACAAATCCAGCCCGGAATGGGCGCACATCGCACCCTTCCGGATGTGGCTGCTGCCGCATGGTCTGGCCGCCGCCTGCGCCCTCTTCCTGGGGCCGTTTCAGTTCTCCGAACGGCTGCGGCGCAAATACTTCACGGTGCACAAGACCTTCGGCTATCTTTACATCGCCGGCTGCTATATCGGCGCACCGCTGGGCATTTACATCCAGCGGTTCGAGGAAAAATTGGGCACCTATTCCCACAGCTTCACCATCGCCACGGTGATGGATGCCGCCATCTGGATTTTCGCCACGACCATGGCGCTGATCATGATCCGCACGAAACGCGTGCAGCAGCATCGGCAATGGATGATCCGCAGCTTTGCCTGCGCCCTGATTTTCCTGGAGGTGAGGACGATCATGGTCTTCTTCCAGCTGCCTGAACCGGCGGTCGAGGCGGTGGTGTGGAGCTGCGTCGCGGCCGCCTTCCCCATCGCCGATCTGGTCCTGCAGACCGAGGAACTGCTGCGTCAGCGCGCGCGCCGGGTGGCCACCTGACATGCCCCCGGCGCGGTAGGGCTGGTCTTTCTGGTGCTATGGATGCCAACTTAGGGCCTGGAACAGACAGGGGCTGACCGGCATGAGACAGACAGTTCTGCTTTTTACATTTTGCGCCTTTGCCGCCTGGGGTGCGCCCGCCATCGCCCAGCCCGAAGCCGATCCCATCCGTCAGATGGTCCAGCGGCTGGATTTGGAAAAATACAAAGCCACCATCAAGGGGCTGACCAAGTTCGGCGACCGCCGCCAGGGTACGGCGCGCAACCGCGCCGCCATTGACTGGATCGAGGCGCAGCTCAAAAGCTATGGCTGCACCAATACCGAGCGGCTGAAATACCAGTTCGGCGAAGAAGGCCCCCATGGTGTCGCCTTCCCGCCTGCCAACGGCAGCGAACCGCAATTCAATGTCGGCGGCGCGCGGGCCCGCGGCATTCGCCGCCCCACCGGCGTCAATAGCGATCCGGGCCTTCAGCCTGATCCCGTTTTGCGCACCCTCGACACCCCGCCCGCCGTCGCCGGACTGCGCGAGGAAGTCTATTGCACCAAGATCGGCACCGCGCATCCTGGCGAGATGTATATCGTGGCGGCGCATATGGACGGCATCGGCTTTGGCGAAGCCGCCAATGACAATGGCTCGGGCACCGCGCTGGTGATGGAACTGGCGCGCATCTTGAGCAGCCCCGATGTTCAGACCGATCGTTCGATCCGCTTCATACTGTGGAACAATGAAGAGACGGGCTTGAACGGGGCCCATGCCTATGTCGAGCAGCGCGCGGCCTTGCAAGGCAAGGAAGTCCCGCTCGCGTCGGGCCGTTATCCCGAACCCAAATGGCTGGGCATGATCCAGCACGACATGATGCTGTTCGATCACGGCATGCCGCGGCCCGACGGCAGCCTCAGCCCGCAGCAGCGCCCCGAGGCCGACGTCAATATCGAATTCCAGGGCGCTTCCAAATTCGCCGCCCAGTCCCAGGAACTGGCTCGGGCGCTGGAAGATGCGAACGAACACTATGCCACCGATTATCCGGCAGCCATCGGCAGCCACATGACCAACACCGACTCCCATGAATTCCAGGATGTCGTGGCCTCCGTCAGTATGCGCGAGAACGAGCGCGGCGCCCAGGTCGGCAATGGATGGGACCCGCAATGGCACCAGCCGACCGATCTCTACGCCACATATGACGACAAGGACTTTCGCCTTGGCCTCAACGCGGCCCAGACCACCCTGTCCGCGGTCGCGCGGCTGGCGGGCGTCCTGGTGAAGAAATAAAAATCCCGCGCAGCAGGATCGGGGTGCGGTTGCGCTATAGTCAGCAGCCATCAGCAAGACACGAAGGAGCATTCGATGCGCATCTCACGCAGGACTGTTCTGGCCACCTCCGCAGCACTCGCCGTTGCACCTGGCGCGGCGCGCGCCAGCGACAGAGTAGCCATCCGCCTCGACCCGCACCGCCGCCTGCGCGCCATTCCGGCCGGCTATATGGGCTTGGGCTATGAGGCATCCGCAGTTGCGACGCCGGGCCTGTTGTCCGCGGACAATCACACCTGCGTCCAGTTGGTGCGCAATCTGGGCGCGCAGGGCGTGATCCGCATTGGCGGCAATGTCTCGGACTTTTCGGTTTATGACGCCAAGGGAACGCCCAAATCCCTGCCCAAGGACACGGTGCTGACCGCGGAAAATCTCCGCCAGCTGCGCGGCTTTCTCGACGCCACCGGATGGAAGCTGATCTGGGGCCTCAACCTGGGCACCGGCACCCTGGACAATGCGGTGGCGGAAGCCCGCGCCATTATGGATGCGGCGGGCGAGAGGCTGCTGGCGCTGGAGATCGGCAACGAGCCCGACCTGTTCGCGCGCGCCGGCCACCGCACCGGCGCCTGGGACTATGCCCATTGGGTCGCCGAATACCGCCGCTTCAAGACAGCGATCCGCGCGGTGCTGCCGCATGCGCCTTTCGCGGGCCCCGACATTGCCGGCGGCGACTGGATGGAGTCTTTCGCGCGCGACGAAGGCGGCGACATCGCGCTGCTCACGGCCCACCATTATATCACCGGCCAGGCCAATCCCGCCGCCACGCTGGAATTCATGCTGCAAGAGGAAAAAAAGTATCAGCCCGTGCTGGCGAAATTTCAGGCGGCGTCGCAATCTGTTCATGTGCCCTGGCGGATGTGCGAGACCGCCTCTTTCTCCGGCGGCGGCAAGGCGGGCGTCAGCGACACTTTCGCCTCCGCCTTGTGGGCGCTGGATTATCTGTTCGTGCTGGCGTCCTATGGCTGCAGCGGCGTCAATATGGAAACCGGCGTCAATCACCTGGGCCTGGTCAGCAAATACACCCCGATCAGCGATGACCTTGCCGGCCATCATGGCGCGGCTCCGGAATATTATGGCTTGCTGGCTTTCGCGCTGGCCGCCAAGGGCGAACAGATCGCGCTGAATTGCGACGGCGGCGGCATCAACCTCACCGCCTATGCCACACGCGCAGTTTCGGGCGCTGTGACCTTGACTGTGATCAACAAGGATCTTGGCCGCGACGCCGCGGTGGAGGTGACGGGCATCGCGCCAAGACAGGCAAAGGCGATGCGGCTCACCGGCCCGTCCTTGACCGCGACAAGCGACGTGAGTCTGGGCGGCGCGGCGGTGGAGGGCGACGGCAAGTGGAACGGCGGCAAGTCCGATCCCGTCGCCATCACCGGCGGCAAGGCGCATTTGGACGTGCCTGCCGGCAGCGCCGCGCTGATCAGATTGACATGATCAGGACCGGGCGGGCCGCTATTGCCCCGCCAGCGCCTGTTTGACGCTGAAGGCGATGCCGTCCTTTTGGCTTCGTAGCGTCGCACCCGAATTTAATTCCTTGTAGAGGCCGCGCAGATATCCCATATCGGCCACGGTCAGCGCCGTGACGGGCTTATCCTTGCGGCAAGCGGGATTGGTCATGTCCAGAATGCTGGGCAATGCCGTGCAGGCATCTTCCTGCGACGGCTGGGCCAGCGCCAGCATAGCGACAGTATCGGCCAGGGTGCCGATCTCTGCATCTCCCAGCTTGGTGGGATCAGCCACAATGATGGCATGATAATAGCTGCTGTGCGCCCCGTCTCCCAGCCGGTTGCCCGTGACGTTCATCGTGTTGGTGCTAAAGGAGGTAGCGCCAGCCTCGGGGGCGCGGTAGTCGACCGACTTGGCGCCGTGCAAGTCCACGGACTGGGTGGCGTGCCACGCCTGGATGGTATGGCTGACCACCGCCATGCGGTCGGCCTCGGCGTTGCCGTTGAAATATCCCAGCATCACCGGTTGCTTGGCGCGCACCGAATTCAGCAACGCCTGCGGCGTGGTGGTGAACATGATGTCGATATTGCTCTTGCAAGATTCATCCGCATTCACCGGCGCGCCCACCGAGGCAGCCACCTCGCGCACCCGCTTGATAATAAACTTGGTGAAGTTGGCCGGAAGGCCCGCCAGAGACGGACATACCCCCTCCTCCCAGCGCGCGATTTTGTCCAATCGTGTGATCGCGGAATGGCTGTCGACAAAGGCGCCGATCGCCTGGTCCGAGGCCGGTTGCGCCCGCACCTGCGCGGGCAGGACAACCGCCAAAGCCGCAGCCAGAAGATAATTTCGCAATTTCCGCATGCCGCTCTCACCGTTTGAGACCCTCATGACGGGCATATCATACGGTATCTTGTAATGCGAGCTAGCCAGTTTCACCGCGGGCGGGCTTGAGGGCGCGGGTGAGAAACGCGGTGAGATTCTTGACCATTTCCACGCGCGAGCGTCCCGCGCGCTGGCATTCCCAACTGGCTTGATGCAGTGCACCCACGATCGCCTGACCGATAATGTCGGCGTCATAGGACGAACAGGCTCCGCCATGGCCGGCCTCGCGGCGCACCATCTCCGCCCATTCCGCGCCCCACTGCATCAGCAACGGCCGTGCTTCCACACCATCGGCATCGATCACGCGCTCATCGGCCATGGCGGCGCGCAGCACGCCGGGATGGCTGTCGGCATATTCATAGATCGCCGCCAGGGTGACGGCGATGCGCTCTGCCAGATCCGCGTCCGGCAAGCCGCGGGCGCGCACATGGCCGTCAAGTTCGATACGCGCATCTTCCACGAAGGAAAGAAAGCAGGCGCGTTTGTCGGGATAGTGCAGATAGAAAGTGCCGTGCCCGAGTCCCGCTTCGCGCGCGATGTCCTGCGGCCTTGTGGCGTCATAGCCGCGCTCGACAAACAGTTTGCGCGCCGCCTGTTTCAGACGCACAAGACTCTCCGGCTTTCGGCGAACTGTGCGTGCGCCGTTTATTGCGATGGCTGGACTGGACATTGCGGCCCCCTACGCTGCAACATTCGCGCGTGATCGAAAAATAAGTCAACGGATCAAATGGCGAAAATGTATACAGGCTGCACCTAGATACGGGCGATTGCGGCTTTCCATCCCGCGTATAAATGATCGCGTTCAAGCTTCTTCATCGTTGGCAGGAAGCGGCGATCCAGTACCCACATTTTTGTAATTTGTTCTTCATTCTTGAACAACCCAGCGCCCAGCCCGGCAAGATAGGCCGCCCCCAACGCCGTGGTTTCCGTCACCTGCGGACGCTCCACGGCGAGCCCGGTGAGATCGGCCAGGCGCTGACAGAACCAGTTATTCGTCACCATGCCGCCATCCACTTTCAAACTGTTGAGGCGCGCCAGGCCGGCGGATTGCATGTCGCGGCGCATCGCCTCGAGAAGATCGCGCGTCTGAAAACACACAGAATCCAGGGCTGCGCGCACAATTTCATTTTTACCGGCATCGCGCGTCAGGCCAAAAATCGCGCCGCGCGCCTGCGGTTGCCAATAAGGCGCCCCCAGACCCGTAAAGGCGGGGACGACATACAACCCCTCCGCCGGCTTGGCGGCTTTGGCCATTGCCTCGCTTTGCGCCGCCGTCGCCAGCAATCCCAGCTCGTCGCGCAGCCACTGCACCACCGCACCTGCAATAAAGATGCTGCCTTCGATAGCATAACGTTTCTGTGACAGTGCCGTGGCCAGAAGGCGGTTTCTGGAGCGGGGAATCGTGTGCCCTGTGTTCACAAGAACGAAACACCCCGTTCCATAGGTGGACTTCACATCGCCGGGCGCAAAACAGGCCTGCCCGAAGCTGGCGGCCTGCTGATCGCCGGCCACACCCAGGATCGGAATGGCGCGACCCAGCAGTCTGGGATCGCTGGCGCCGAAATCGCCGCGGCTCTCGCGGACCTCAGGCAGGATCGCGCGCGGCACGCCGAACAGCTTGAGCAGACTCTTGTCCCAGTCGCGCGTTTTCAAATTCCACAACAAAGTCCGCGAGGCATTGGTGACGTCGGTGGCATGCACGGCGCCCTTGGTGAGATTCCAGATCAGCCAGCTGTCGATGGTGCCAAAGGCAATGTCTTTATATTGGTCGCTCGTCCGTACGCTGCCGCTACGGACCGCGCCTACGCTCCGGTTCTTGAGCCGCTTCACATTCTTCAGCAGCCATTCCAGCTTGGTGGCGGAGAAGTAAGGGTCCAGCAACAGACCGGTCTTTTTGGCGATGCCGGATTCCAGTCCGCGCTTTTTCAATTGCGCGCAACGCTGGGCGCCGCGCCGGTCCTGCCAGACGATGGCATTGTGCAGCGGCGCGCCGCTCTTCTTGTCCCAGATCAGCGAAGTCTCGCGCTGGTTGGTGATACCGATGGCCGCGACGCTGTCCGCCGCAACGCCTTTGAGTACCGCGCGACTGCAAGCCAGCGCCGCCTGCCAGATTTCGCGCGGGTCATGCTCGACCCA
>Ga0307516_10009351_pt1 | contig 10937 bp, 9 predicted proteins | sample 19_EM_MG_FD_203310 | JGI IMG/M metagenome (GOLD analysis project Ga0307516, IMG submission 203310) | Populus trichocarpa ectomycorrhiza microbial communities from riparian zone in the Pacific Northwest, United States - 19_EM | ecosystem: Host-associated > Plants > Roots > Unclassified | place...
GTGAGTCTGTGACAAGCATAGCCCTGGATGTATCGTTTGGAGCCGACGTCGACATCGAGAGGGATGCTTACGTAATATCTAAGGATCGGAACGACAGGTCGCTGACTCGCTGGACTCATTCAAGTTTTTAATAACTGTCATGATCAGTTACGGACGTCAATTTTACATGGCATGCGTGGATCCCCATATGCTTCTCATAGCAGGGGGCGAAGTCATAGTCGGCCGCAGGAAATCGATGTTGAAGAAGCTGCAAGACGAACAGTGCATCCGGAATTGAACCGGCACAGTCCAAGTCCAAGTTGGCGGTATAACCAACTACATACACCATTGTGCCCATCGAATAGAAGGCACTCTTGGAAATATATATCTAGCTGCCAGTGTATAGTTGCCGACTCAGGCCGTTGACACGGAACGGATCATGATGGGACAAATAAGATACAAATAACGGTGATCAAACCGGTAAGTGAGCACGATACTGTACTATTTCAATCAATCCGACACCCACCGTGATGCGTGACAGGCAAAACGAAATTGTGGTTTCGGCACCTCCCAAAATTGCCGTGACATGTGCCAAAAAAATTTCGGCAGTGGAGCGCCGCAGGCCAAAAAAATTCTATATTTAGTATATGATCGCCGGATGATTTCGGCACCCACAAAAGTTACCCGTGACCTCCGTGACATTTCGGAGTTTTAGAGAGCCCCGTGACGCGTGACTGTCGAATTGAATGCAATAGTACAGTAGATTGCGCACGAAAAATTTGGCGGGGGCTGTCTGGAATAACCGAGTTCTCGTAAACTTCGAACTCGGAACCAAGACCGGGCCCCACAGTCACAGCCCAACACATTCGGACAGAAGTGTCATATTTTCGTCATTTTAGAAATCGGCTTTGCTACTACTCAGTGGCGCTGGTGTATTTTGTGTCGCGTAGCATACAGTATTGTATTGTGTTACTATGATTGTATCTAATGCCTTGGATCGACCCATACAAGTACAAACGTGGCGCGGAGTTTGAAATCCACACCCTGGGTTCGACCATGAGAGGAGGGGCGGGTGCGAGAAAGTGGGTTTCCTCTTTTACGATGGTAATGGTTAACTCAAACCACACATCTGATAGTAAGGCAGGAAGTCCGCCTCCGACGTACAACTCGCGTTCGTACGGTATGTACCAGGAAGCGGTTGTAAAGTGAGCTGTTCTACCTATTCTCGATCACCTCTAATTAATTTCCTTCCGGCTTTCAGTGAACGAACGAGGTTGGTGCATGACTCTGGCCGACGCCAGAGATCCATCTCCAGTTCTGTCGATCCAGACGGTCCAAGATTTGTCCAAAATGGTTCCACGCCTGTCGGATCGCATTGTGGATTAAATCTGGTTGTCCTTGCCATAGTCATACTCTTCATCCTTTCCACCATAACCTACATTACTGTCTCTCTAGACCAGGCTTACAACGCTGATCCTGCCGATCCACGTGTTCGCGACCGGATCCGGCGCGAATGGGCTTTAGAAGAACAAAACCACGAACTCCAGGTCAAGAAATACCGCACCGAGGAGCTCTCATGGAAGGAGAAGATTCGGGAGTATGAGGGGAGGTTGGCGAGGGAGAGGAGAGAGGGAGAGGAGATACGGGACCGGATCCGGCGCGAATGGGTTTTAGAACAACAAAACCACCAACTAAAGGTCAAGGAATACCGCGCCGAGGAGCTCTTTTTACAGGAGAAGATTCGGGAGTATGAGGAGAGGTTGGCAAGGGAGAGGAGAGAGGGCGACCAGATGCGGGACCGCATCCGGGGCGAATGGGCTTTCGAACAACAAAACCACGTACTCAAGGTCAAAGAATACCGCGAAGAAGAGCTCTCTTGGCAGGGGAAGATTCGGGAGTATGAGGAGCGGTTGGCGAGAGAGAGGAGAGAGAGAGAGCAGATGCAGCTCTATTGGGCCGACGTGGAGCCTGTGGGGCAGTGTCTTGGTAAAAACAAGCGGAAGTATGGAGCCAGGCTCGGTAACCTCCTTTCTTCCATTGATGGCGTGGCGGCGTGTAAAGCGACGCCGTTTGTTATGAATGGGAAGACGTATGAATCGCCTCAATATTGCGAAACTGGCGTACGTATCCCTGCCTTTTGTGTCCATTCATGACTGACTGTTATCAGTCGGTCGGAGATGCAGTGCACGGATATTGGATTGTGGACAACGACCCTATATGCGCACCCTACTGGGAGTTCTTCAGAGACAAGGTTCGTTTTTCATGTTTTTCAGCATATTTCAACTCTGAAGTTCCTTTCCTCGAACTCCAGGGATGCACGTTTCGAGGATCTGGTTACCGCGTATGTTGTTTTTTTCCCAGCCTTGATACCCCAACTCACCAAAACACCTGCTTTAGCGATTAGAAGGACATCTCGGCGGTGTGCGTCCAGACGACAGCCCAGAGACGATGTGCTTCTCTACTCCCGCTATGTTATTAGGACGCGAGTACCATCCCATCTCTTGTCCCTACTGGGTTCGCTCCTCCGCTTTCTTCCTCGTTTTATTTTTTCTGAGAGCTTTTTAATTTTAGGGAGAGCACGGCTGGTGGGGGATGTTCGATATCTCAGATAACGATTGCCGCTGAAACTAAGCTTGAAAATCAGCCGAGTGTGGACAGCTGAATTTTTTGATATGGATATTGTTCTCTTGTTTTGTTTTGCTTTACTGCTTTGATATCGTCGCACACAGTTTTTGCTAGTATCTAGCTTGTATAACCTGTATATTATTGGTACATTTTGTATGCCTAAGACCCTCATCCGATTGTAAAACCGATCTCGTACCACAGTATGCCATCAAGTGAATGCATTTTACAATTCAAAAAGAAAAGCAGGGACCCTTGGAGTTGTACGATATCCTTGAGTGTTGGCCTTGGCTTTCGAGCCGACTTGAATTTTTGGGGCGCCACTGCGAATTCTCGAGCTCCCGATGACAATCTTTTTCTCCGGCTCGATCAACCCCAGAGCTTCCCAATCCCTCCTCGTGTTCGGTCAACATCTCACGAATCTACCCACATTCCTCGCGGCGTCCGTGATAAATGACTGCGGGAGAAACCCATCTGAGCGCGGTTTGACGTCTTTCTTGACAGCAAGAGGAAGCAGCGCCTCGATATCGCGCTGATCCGTCGGTTGCTTCGCCCTGTACCAGTGCTCCGGAGCATCGCCATGATGGATCCATGCCTGCACCTTCAGGAGGAGAACGAGCGAGAACGGCGCGCAGGGGAGGTTATGCGCGTTGCTGGAAGTGATCGCTGAGCTCGGGATGGAGGGGATGTTGAGGATACCGGGGAAGAGAAGGTCGACTTTGACGGTAGAGTCGGTGTCTGAGAGGTGGTACCAGAGAACTTTGTAAAGGGCGAGAGGGTTACGGGCCGCTACGAGGTAGAAACTGGAATTTACAGAGACAAGTTTGCTTTTGAGTGCTTCTTGACCCAAGTTCGAATCGAGGCATAGGATATCAACGTCCTGATTGGTTTCGATCGGTGTCGAATTCGTACAACAATAACCTGAAGGATTAAAGTGATGGACCTACGTTGGGTTGTCTTAGGTTTCCGAACAAGTAACAGGCCATTCCCCCCACGAAGCAAGCTTTGACTCCTATCATCCCAAGAGTCTCGATCGCAGCTGCAGCGACTCGGCGAACTTGGGTGGAGGTTGGAGGGGGTCCTCGTGGGCGACTCCGATAAGTTGTGGTCAAGATGCTACTGGTGTAGGAACTCCTTGGGTTGTACATCCGAGTCGAGTGGTACATCTTGCACTGTGGAAACTGGCCGGTGTGAATCAGGGGGCGATCAGTTGCTTCAAGCGCCTTAACCTCAAGGTAAGATGGTCAACGCGTTGCAAGAACCTTGCTGCGCAGTGTGGGTTCCATCGGCGCTGCATACAGGTTCCGCTGGCGATCAGGCGGCCGAATCCGCGGGCGACACCGCGACTCGGAGCACCGGCTCGGTATTTACACCATATCGATGGGAGGTGGAAGCGAAGATAAATTCTTCGTGTATCCAAACCTTGTATTGAAGAGACGGAACAGCCGATCGGTAGGAACAAGTCCGAACAGAAGTGAATTTGAAGAATCCGTTCTTGAGGCAGACCGGGGTAGCGTGGAGTAAGAACGGCCAGATAAGAGATAAGTATAGATTGACACTATACCTGAAGATAAGATATATATCTACATGTCAACAAAGTAAAGAAATGCATATAAACGACTGAACTCACACCTCTGGACGTTCGATATACTTCAATGGAACAAGTCGATCCCGCCTCCCTCGCTGATCTCCCCACCCGCATCCAATATCTTCGTAAATTTATCGACTTCACGAAGGATGACGCCGCCATGCTCCACGCAGCCGCACCCGTCGTCGCGCCCCTAGTCCCCGTCATCGTCGATGCTGTCTATGTCAAGCTCTCCTCCTTCGACATCACCTGGAAATCTTTTCTACCCCGCAACACAGGCTACGAGGGAGAAGCTCCTGCGTCTCTCACAGACCTGACCGTCGACCACGCGCAAATCAAGTTCCGCAAAGACTTTCTGAAAAACTACCTCGTCAAGCTCGTTACCATGGATTATGAGCAGAATTCTAGCTGGGAGTATCTGAACAAAGTCGGTATCATGCACACCGGCGAAGCTGGGTTCGCCCACAGGTATGAATGTAGCGCTCTCCTCCATTCTTCGTCGGCTAAGGAGGGTGAACCCCCCAGGGCAAAGAAACCCGGTCTCAGGGTCGAGTACATGCACTGCGCAATCCTCCTCGGTCATGTACAAGATATCATCCTGAATGCTGTCCTCACCCACCCCGATCTCGATCTCGGTACAAAGACCGCGGTGTTGAGGGCTGTTAACAAGGTGCTGGGCGATTGTTCTCCCCAATTCAAACCTAGAATCTGACACGCGGATAGATTATTTGGATCCAAAACGACTTGTTCGCTCGCCACTACATGAAGGATGAAGGAGCTCCGGCATCTTAGGGGGGCCAAGATCATTTGGAAGGATGCATGTGTTTCTGATACTGTACACCGGTACCATCTGTACAATAAAGAACTTCGACTTGCCCATCAGTGTTCCGAGACTCACCTTCATATGTATCGGATAAGTACCAGGCCGAGCCGCCGCCGGCAAGATAGTTATCGCTACACGTTGTTCTTCTGATCGCCTCACTTGGCTTCGCACCGATTGATAACAATCTTCCGCCTGACCACCGGTGCTCGGGTGTGGTCAAATCTTGACATCATGGGTCTGTCACCGAACGATACACTTCTTGTGAGGGTTGTAATTGCGGCATCGACATGGATCGTACTTACAGAGACTCTCCGTGATCGTACCGCGGTAAATCTTACAAATGAACTGCCGGGCAGTGGATAGTCGACATAATGATGAACAGGACATGTTGCGTGTTACGTTTGTCGACTAGCCTTCCATGTTTGCCGACATGGCGGGCGAGTTGGTGATACACCTGTCGGAGAATTATGATGCAGGGTGTTCATGCTTACTTAGGAAATACTTGCAGCCAGCGCGCCGGGGAGGCAACTGACCCATTTTCTCCAACGGCGATCATGAATGCCCTCGCTGAAGGCAGTAGAAACGTCAACTGTATGAAACCTGCTCACTATGGCCCACGCGCAGAATAAAACCTTTTTCTTTATCATTAGCAGAGAACATACGACAAGAGTGGAAAGACGGAAACAAGCCAGGTAAACGAAAGAGACAACGTATCAGCTCCCAATCAGCTTCCTCCCCTTTGAAACTGTTGGTCCAAGCGTGCGGGGCTTCGTGTTATGCATTACGATACCTCTCTCCTTCCCCTTCTACTCCTAGTCTTTCTTTCCTTGCGTAAAGCCTTCCCAGGCGACCCAAACCCACGGTCGGCAGTGATAAAGCACAATCAGAAGAGGCGGACGGGTTTTCCCATAGTCGTTTTGATGTGAAGCGATTTGACGTTCTGCCAGTTCTTTTTGAGGAGGGAGACGAGGAAGTTGATACCTAAAAGCAAGGCGACTCTTAGCTCAGCCAACTGCGGAAAGGAAGACACGTACTAAGCATGACATTTGCAAGGACTTGGTCATCAGTCATCTGGACATGGCCGACCGCGACCCCCAAGCAGAGGACCTTCTTCAGCTGGAACTTGATGGTAGACCGGACTTCAGTGAGCTTGTTCGACAAGTCTTCTGCGTGTGAGACAGGGGTAGGGAATTTGCCAGCTGGAAAGGGACATGACAAGGTTCATTCATCAGCGGCGAGGAAGGTGGACTCGTCAAGGTATTTACCCTTGGAGAGACCGGGACCGAGCAGGCGAGGAATCTGCTTGATAAGCGCCTCGGAAGCAAGGAAAGCGTCGTACTTCTTGGCGAGCTTTTTGACGAGCTTCTTGTTCTTGTTAAGTCTACAGAAGTTGAGGACTGAGTAATGAGAGAATGACGGTTGGCGTACTTTTTCAAATCGTCGACGGACATGTACTCAAGCTCAATCTGCTTGGCACGATCGATGTCAGCTGCATCAGCGAGAATGCATATGGACATGCGCGGCCGGGGAACGTTGGGGAGTCTAGTTGGATGAAGAAATATGAGTCGACAAATACGTGCGCTGGAGGTGAGGACGTACTTCACAGTTCCGGAGAAACGCTTGTCTCTCTGGGGATCGTAGTTTTTCAAACCAATCTGCAACTCGATCGTCTCCACAAAGTTACGCCTTTTCTCGCCGGTGGCTTCGGCGAGGAGCTCTTTGATGGAGCCCCGCACGCTTGACACTGAGAGTTTGCTACTGTAGGATCGTCAGGATTGGCTCTGAAGACGTGTAACACAGCGAGCAACCATACCTCATGCTTTTCGAGTCTTGAGGGGAATTGCGAATTCTTTGGTGGTGTGATGACTCTAGTGTGGTGTCACGGTGGCGCTTGGTACTGTACAGCTGTGACGCTGAAACTATCCCTGTCAAATTGATCAAGTATCAGCTAACCATCATAGCTTAAGGGCACATGGTGTAGTTGGTTATCACGCCCGCTTAGCACTGGCGTTGGTTTGCGGGCGGTCCCCGGTTCAATTCCGGGTGTGTCCATTTTTAGCATTGCTTCAGCAATGTCCACGCAGCGAAGCTTAGCCAGTGAAGTCTGAACTTTGAAGCTAATCCTGACTCCATGAAGAAAACGGCCCCATGATCAGGGCAAGCCTATGGAACGGTCGAGCTGTATGTAATAATCCGGATCACTGGCTTTGTGAATACCACAACATTCTTTCCGTTGCAGTGCAGAACACCACCAGCAAGGCTCATGATGCCAGTGAAGTGAATCTTGAGGGAATTGTCTGTCACTCAACTCGGATATTTTATGGTGCTGGACGCATCTTTTCTAAACAGACAATCAGGCAGAGGATAAAACCAGCAAGAGGGGCATGGGAACTCCAAGTAGTGCCCAGTCAGTATCATGCCCTTCGACATTTCCACCTGCCCTTCAAGCTTCATGCTTGCCTTGTTCGTGACCTTCATCTCAGCCTACTTACTCCAGTGTATCAGATATCATGCCACGCACAAAGGGTATCCCCTTCTTTGGCAATCTTTTCCAGTTATCGATGAGGCCATGGAATCAATTCGAGATCTGGAGAAAGAAATATGGTATGTCAACCGCATTTCTTTATCCGTATCCTGCGAAAGCTGATGTTCTCCTTCCAATGCAGATTCTCTGATGTACCTCACCGCTGCAGGCCAGGGAATTCTCATCTTCAACTCACATAAAGCGGTAGAGGATTTATTGGATCATCATGGGCACATCTATGGTGATCACCCTTGTCTGATCAGTAAGTGCTAGTGTCCAAGTACCTCTATGTATGCTCACCGGTGTCTGCCCTCTACACCATTCATCATTCATCGTCTCAAGTGTTTGGCGAGCTATTCACAGGCAGTCTCCTGCTAGCTTCAATGAGATACAACAAAATGTGAGTGGCATTTCTTCTCATCAATCACATAGACCGTCAAATGCCCCACAGCTTCCGGAGGTTACGTCGCGCCGGTCAAGAAGCCTTCAATGCGATGGCACACAGAGCTGACTTTCACCCAATTCTATCAAAGGAAGCTGTTTTTTTAACCGATGGTCTGCTAAGAAATGACGGTGGCTGGGAACAGGAATTCCGTCAGTGGGCGTGCATCATATCGACAATTCGGAATCATTGTTGACTTGTAGATTTCACAGAGCGTCCGCCTCTTCCATTCTATCTATATTATATGATCTCCTGACGGTTTTTTCGGCAGATGATTCAACTGTCACCAACATCAATAGATTCATGGAGCAATTAGTTCATTATGGAGGCCCAGGAAATTACTTTGTCAAGTTCTTCCCATGGATGCTCTACATTCCATCATCATTGGCCAAATGGAAAAGGGATGCAAAGGAAGGCTTCAAATTCTACTCCGAATTTTTTGTAAACATGTTCCGCGATATCGAGAACCGAATCGCAAGTTCCATGTTCGTTTTTGTTTGACACTTCCCTTCCTCAACCATTTCTCTACCAGACACAAGGCGATGAACGCCCTAGTTTTGTTGCAAGATTGGTTCAGCAGCGACAGTACAACGGTATTAGTGATCAGGAAGCTTCTTGGCTTGCTGCTACTCTATAGTGCGTTTTCTCCCTTCACGGGCTCTCCAGTGATATTCACGTCAATGTCTCCCAGCAGTGGAGGAGCCGAAACAGTGCATCATCCCGCATTCTTACGAAGCGAGATACATATGGCACATGTCTCACAGACCACCACCTCAATGACATGGTTTATGCTCGCCATGATCGCGTATCCGGATAAACAAAGGAAGTGCCAGGAGGAGCTTGAAGCTGTCGTGGGACGATCTCGCATGCCGACACTTGCAGACCAGGCTAGCCTTCCCTACATCTGCGCAACCATCCGGGAACTCCTCCGGTGGAGACCCGTTATCCCCGTCGGTGAGCTTTTCCAGCAAAAATGGTTCAAAATCAATCATCAACCTTCCCGCAGTAGGGTTCCAGCACTGTACGAGCAAGGTGACCTTCAAGTCCTGATTTGGCATGTCGAAAATATTAACACCGGGATTCAGGACGATTGGTATGAAGGATATTTCATTCCTAAAGGCACGCTCTGCCTAGCAAACATATGGTATGGCGTTACCGGTTGACATTCTTATGTGCATATGCATTACATTAATTGGCACCTGCAGGTCTCTGAACAGGGATCGTTCCATCTATGTAAGTCGTACATACGTCATTCCACCGTTCGTATCAATGTGAGGTTTCTCACAGGGTGATGACGTGGATGATTTCAATCCAGATCGCTTCATCGACGAGAATGGGAGGGTTTCCCCCCCTTTAGCGGATACTCACAACGGTGCGTATTCCTCCCTTGTCCAGGGGCATGCTAAATGATTGACCTGAACTGTTTGGCTTTTCCAGAAGGTGACCGTTTGTTCCCAACTCTTCATCAGTCTGTGTACTCAAGATGTTGAATTCGATGCAGGGCACCTGACCTTTGTGAGTTATCAACTATTTACCTTCTTTCTGCTAATAGAATCTTTGTGACAGGGGTTTGGTCCGAGGTATGACTGCAGTTCCATCTCACGGTAATAAAGATGACATGAAACTGACTGCAGGATTTGTCTTGGATGGCACATGGCAAATACGACACTCTTCATTCAGATCACATCGATCCTCTGGGCAGCGAACATCTCTGCCGTGAAAGACGAATCAGGTGTACCGATTATCCCAGATACTTTGGAAACTGTGAATGTCGGAACGGTCGTGTAAGTGTCTTTCGTCTTCCTTACTCAGCTCCGAGACAAGAGAGACAATAAAACTGGTGCTAAACAACCCTCTACCATTCTCTAGCCGTCCCTTACCGTTCGATTGTGTTATTACGCCGCGGTTCTCAGATGCCAAGGCGATTGTCGCTCGGATGAGGGAGCTACTTTAGTTGGATGTTGCGACAAATGCGCAGAGGTGGATTCATGGAGTCTAGGAGGAGGGGAGGAGAGGTGTGTGTTGGGTATATATGACCGCAATGTTGGCCTTGGATCGTCCATATATCGATACTTAAAGTTACTGTATCCGGGGGTTCTGGTCTCGGACGTTCAAGTTTTGGCTTCTCCGATTCAGTGTTGCTACTGTTGGACCTGTTGTCCTTTCTCCTCATACATCCATATTGGGACTCAGTTCCCACGCCTCATATACACATCTGTTCTGTACTCGTTGTAGTCTCTATCGCTCAATCCATTCGTTTTCCCCTTTATCAGCAAACTTTGTCTTTAGCTGCAGTTGGCTGCACAAGAGCATAAAAAGTTAAATTAAATAAAACAGGGCCGGGCCCACACCGCCCAATGGGACAGCATTGGGCATAGATGGGGTAGCCTTTGGAAATGGGTGGTGGGATGGGGTACAAGGATAGTGTTATGGAATGGCACTAGCTTCTTATATAATCAGAACCTAAAGAAGGAGTAACACAAACCTAAAGAGGGGATAACACCTATCTAAAGAGAGAGTAGCATTAAAACCCCTTTCCAATATTTTCCATCTTTTCATTGTTTGGTAACCCTAAGGTGGATCCCACTGGCGGACTGGGCATTTCCTGGGACTTTGTGGCTAATGCTATCCTGATCTGCTCAGATCAGGGCCGAAAAGATATGGGACAATAAGACCAGGAAGTGGGGATAAAAACAATCCAACTGAGTGCCTGTTAGGGCAACCACTTAACTATCTTCTCAAAGCATAATCCAAAGACTATGCCAAGAATCAAGCATTGTGGGCTCACACATAGATAAGCTTAGAGAGAGAGAGAGGATGGTGGAGGAAAGTGCCAGTTTATATTGACTTTAGATATCACCACAGTCAAGTGGGAATCCTAAGAGAATAAGACTAGAATTTACAGGCTTTGTGCTACTCTATATATACTATACTAGCCCAGGCTTATCATCCAATAAGA
>Ga0307516_10009352_pt1 | contig 10937 bp, 9 predicted proteins | sample 19_EM_MG_FD_203310 | JGI IMG/M metagenome (GOLD analysis project Ga0307516, IMG submission 203310) | Populus trichocarpa ectomycorrhiza microbial communities from riparian zone in the Pacific Northwest, United States - 19_EM | ecosystem: Host-associated > Plants > Roots > Unclassified | place...
CAGGGTGCTAAGGTCTACGACGTCAGCAGGCGCCGCTAGCTCAGTTGGTTAGAGCAGCTGACTCTTAATCAGCGGGTCCGGGGTTCGAGTCCCTGGCGGCGCACGTTGGATGATGGCGAGGCACGGTGTTCGCGGAAACGCGAACCGGCCTCGCCATCGTTGTTTCCGCGCGGCTTCAGGCCGCTGTGGGGGTGGTCAGCCGACCGTGATCTTCACCGTCCACGCCCCCGAGGCCGTCCGCCCCTCCGCCGTCACCCGGACGTTCTCGCCGGGCACCCTGAAGCTCTCGCCGAGAGCGACCGGGGCGTCCGCGAGGGGCGGGTAGACGGAGTTCTCCCAGCAGGCGTCGGTGCGCGGATGGGCGTCGATCACCTCGACCGGTCCGCGGCCGGACTCCGCGGCGCCGCTCACCCGGTAGACGAGGATGCCCGGTCGGCAGGCCGTCGTGTCGTTGCCCACCGGCTCCCGCGCCTCGAAGGCGAGCGCGCTGTCGGCGCCGGTACGGACGATCGCGAGCTTGGTCCCGTTGCCCATCCCGAAGGCGGGCGCCCCGGCGGTGCCCACGGCCGGCACTCCGGGGCCCGCCTCGAGCGGCTCCAGTGTCAGCCGCGTCGGCCCGCTCTCCTGTACGCACTTCACCTGTCGCGACTCCAGCCAGCCGAGTTTCCACTTGTGCCAGCCGAACAGATCGGGCGCCAGCCCGAACTGGCTGCCCATCAGATCCCAGTCGCCGACGAACGTGTCCCAGTCGCCCTTGCCGTCCACCGGCCGGTGGTAGAGGTCCGGCAGGTCGAATACGTGCCCGGTCTCATGGGCCAGAACCAGCCGGTCCGGCGGGTGCTGCTCGAACACCGTCACGACCCGCCGGATGTCCGTCCCGTCGGCCCGCAGCGGGGTGTCCAGATTCACCACCTTCGTCGCGTCCGAGTCCACGCCGGGCGCCTCCGGATCGGCGACGAAGTACACGACGTCGTAGCGCGAGAAGTCGACCTGCCCGTCGGCCGCGGCGAGCGCGTCATGCAGGTAGGCGGCCCGGTGCGGGGCACTCCAGTCGCGTCGCATGCGGTACGACGTCGACGGCCGTGGCATCCGGATCCAGTGCCGCAGCGGGTGCGGGTGCAGGGTGAACCGGCCGTATGAGGCGCGCTGGAAGAAGCGGCTGGTGGCCGGGAAGTGGTCGGCGGCCAGCTGGGCCGGGGTGGTCAGCGGGGCCGAGTCCGGGAAGGACAGGAAGACCATCACCGCGTCCAGCCCGCGGGTCGGACGCGGATAGGCGGCGTTCCAGGTGTCCACACCCTCCGAGTGGTGGGCCTCGGTGCGCTGGAGGGCGCAGGGTGCCGCCGAGAACGGTTCGGCGACCGAGGGGCCGGTGACCAGGGAGGTCGCCGCGAGGGCCGACAGGGTGGTGAACACGGCCGCGGTGCTGCGCAGTCGGGGGCGCGGAAACGGACGCGGCACAGGGACCTCCGGAAGCGGTTCACGGGACACCGCATCCAGATTGTGCGTATTAGTCGTACAAAGCCCTGTTTATCTGCACCAGACGAGTGAGAGGGCCGAAGAGCCGTCAGATGCGGCAGCGCCGAACCGCTCACGGAACGTCACAACTGGTCAGGCGCCTGAAGAAGCCGTCCAAGGTCCGAGCAGAAACGATCTGTCAGAAGGGCCGGTTGTTCCGGGAGAATGGTGAGTGGCTGGAAGGCCCTTGGGGCAGCCTCTATGATCGGCACACTTTCCTGCCGGACAGCGATCGAGTGCACTGCGGGAGCTAGCGGTGAGCGGAACGTCCGAAGGGCCGACGCCCGCGGCAGACCTCGACCGGTCAGCCGTCACAGAGAGTGATGCCAGCGCGGCTCCCGGTGCCGAGCCCCAGCCCTACCGCTCGGTGTTCACGGCCGCTCCGCTCGCGATGGCCGTCGTGGACCGCGAGGGCCTGGTCGTCAGCGCCAACACCACGCTGGGCGAACTGCTCGGCAGCCCGCCGGACGTGCTGACCGGGCGGATCGCCGCCGACCTGGTGGACCTGGCCTCCGACGCGCGGACCTGGCACGCCTACCGTGAGGTCCTGCGCGGGCGGCAGACCAGGCTGCGCTGCTCCCGCCGGCTCAAGCACCCCGACGGCCAGTCCCTGTGGGCACAGGTCACGGTCGCGCCCCTCGCGGGAGAGGGGTCCGGCGCGGTCCTGCTGTCCATCACCGACATCACCGCGGGCCGTGAACTCCAGGCGCGGCTCAGGCACTTGCAGATGCACGACCCGGTGACCCGGCTGCCCAACCGCACCCTGTTCTTCGAACGGCTCTCGGCCGCGCTGGAGGCGGAGTCGTACGAGCAGGGCGGCACCGGCCGGATCGGCCTGTGCTACCTGGACCTCGACGGCTTCGCGGCCGTCAACGACACCCTCGGCCACCGGGTCGGCGACCGGCTGCTGGCCGCCGTCGCCGACCGGCTCACCCGCTGCGCCGACGAGGCCGGCCTCGGACGGGTCAGCGCGCCGTTGGTGGCCCGGCTCGGCGGCGACGAGTTCGCGCTCCTCGTCGTGGACTCCACCGGCACCGAGCAGCTCGCCGATCTCGCCGAGGCCGTACTGACCGCGGTCCAGGCGCCGTTCGACATCTCGGGGCAGCGGCTGTCGGTGTCCGCGTCGATCGGCGTGGTGGAACGACGGGCGGTGGGTACCAGCGCGACGGGGCTCATGCAGGCCGCCGACACCACGCTGTACTGGGCCAAGGCCGACGGCAAGGCCCGCTGGACCCTCTTCGACCCGGAGCGCAACGCCCATCGCATGACCCGGCAGGCCCTCGCCTCCACCCTGCGCCCGGCGATCGAACGCGGCGAGTTCGTGCTGGAGTACCAGCCGCTGGTGGGGATGGAGGACGGCCGGCTGCGGGGCGTCGAGGCCCTGGTGCGCTGGAACCACCCGCAGTTCGGCATGCTGACGCCGAATCGGTTCATCACACTGGCCGAGGAGGACGGCTCGATCGTGCAGCTCGGCCGCTGGGTGCTGGCCACCGCCTGCCGTCAGGCGCGGCGGTGGCAGCTGGACCACCCGGACGAGGCGCCGGTCTTCGTGAGTGTGAACGTGGCGGTCCGTCAGGTCTGGGACTCCGACCTGGTCGCGGACGTGGCCGAGATCCTCGCGGAGACGGAGCTGGCACCGCACCTGCTCCAACTGGAGCTCACGGAGTCCGCGGTGATGGGCTCGGCCGGCCGGCCGCTCCAGGCGCTCCAAGCCCTCAGCGACATGGGTGTGCACATCGCCATCGACGATTTCGGCACGGGGTACTCGAACCTGGCGTACCTCAGCCGGCTGCCGGTGTCGGTGCTGAAGCTGGACGGTTCGTTCGTACGGGGGTTCCAGTACGAGGGGGAGGGCGTCCCGCCGAACCCGGCCGACGAGGTCGTCGTCGAGGCGATGATCCAGCTCGCCCACCGGCTGGGGCTGACGGTCACCGCGGAGTGCGTGGAGACCTCCGCGCAGGCCGCGCGGCTGCGGCGGATCGGCTGCGACACCGGCCAGGGGTGGCTGTACTCACGGCCGGTGCCGCCGGATCGTATCTCCGGATTGCTGGGTGTACGGGTGTGAGGCCCGCGGGTGCGAGGTGTGCGGGTGTGAGGCGCGGGCTCAGGCGGTCGGCAGTCCGTAGGCGTCCGCGATGAGTTCGTAGGAGCGCAGGCGTACGTCGCCGCTGTGGGCGTTGCCCGTGATCATCAGCTCGTCGGCGCCGGTGCGCTTGTGGAGGTCGTCGAGGCCGGAGCGGACCTCGTCGGGGGTGCCGTGGATGACGTTGGCGTTCCAGGAGTCGACGAACTCACGCTCCATCGGGCTGAACGCGTAGGCCTCGGCCTCTTCGGGGGCGGGGACGAGTCCCGGGCGGCCGGTGCGCAGCCGCACCATGTTCAGGGCGGCGGCCAGGACCTGTCGGCGGGCTTCCTTCTCGTCCTCGGTGGCGAGGGCGGAGACGCCGATGAGGGCGTACGGCTCGTCCAGGACGGCGGACGGCTGGAAGGACTCGCGGTACAGGTCCAGGGCCGGGACGGTGTTCTGGGCCGAGAAGTGGTGCGCGAAGGCGAAGGGCAGGCCGAGCTCGCCGGCCAGGCGGGCGCTGAAGCCGGAGGAGCCGAGGAGCCAGACGGGCGGGCGGTGCGGGGACTGGACGCCGCCCGGGGAGGTCGCCTGGATCGGGCCGGGGACGGCGTGGATACGGCGGTAGCGGTGGCCGTCCGGGAAGTCGTCGTCGAGGAAGCGGATGAGCTCCGCGAGCTGCTGGGGGAAGTCGTCGGCGCCCTCGTTGAGCCGGTCGGTGCGGCGGAGGGCGGCGGCGGTGGCGCCGTCCGTGCCCGGGGCGCGGCCGAGGCCGAGGTCCACGCGGCCCGGGGCCATCGCCTCGAGGGTGCCGAACTGTTCCGCGATCACCAGCGGGGCGTGGTTGGGGAGCATCACTCCGCCCGAGCCGAGGCGGATGCGGGTGGTGTGGGCGGCGAGGTGGGCGAGGATCACGGCCGGGGAGCTGGACGCCACGCCCGGCATGGAGTGGTGTTCGGCTACCCAGTAGCGGTGGAAGTGGCGGGACTCCGCGAGCTTGGCTATCTCGACGCTGGTGCGCAGGGCGTCGGTGGCGGTGCGGCCGGATCCGACTGTGACCAGGTCCAGGACGGAGAGCGGGGTGGGGGCGGTGCCGTGTGTTTTTCCCCGGGTCTCGTCTGCCGTTGCGGTCACGGGGGTGCCTCCTGGGTTGAGCCGGTGCGGTGTCCTCCGGAGGTAACAGGAGGGGGTCTCCGGTTATTCCGGCCCGGTTGTCCGGCTCGGGTGAGTGGGGGTGGGCGTCCCTGGGGCTTCGCCCCAGACCCCGGGTTCTCGCCCACCCGCACTCCGCCTGACTCGGTCTCCCAAGAAGCGGGGCTTGGAAAGACCTGGGGCTCAGCCCCAGACCCCAGGTACTCACCCACCCGCACTCCGCCCGACTCGGTCTCCCAAGAAGGGGGGCTTGGAAAGACCTGGGGCGGCCCCCGTCCTACGCCTGGACGATGGGTTCCCTGGTGAACAGGGCTCCCAAGGACGGGGCGTTCACCCTGCGGTCCGCCAGCCTGAGGGCTTCCCAGACCGTGACCTGGTTGGCGGTGAGGACGGGCTTGCCCAGTTCCTTCTCCAGGGCCGGGATGTGGGCCGCCGTGTGCAGGGCCGTGTCGGGGAGCAGCAGGGCCTCGGCGTCCGGCGCGTCGGCCTCGCGGGCCAGGGCGAACACCTCGGCCTCCTCCCACGTCCCGACCTCCGCCGCCGTGATGATTCCGGAGCCGCGGACCCCGGTGACCTCCACGCCGGCCGCGCGCAGGAACTGCGCGAAGAGGTCCGCCACGTCGTCCGGATAGGTCGCGCCGACGGCCACCCGGCCCACTCCGAGCTCCCGCACCGCGTGCACGAAGGCGAAGGAGGTGGAGGAGGCCGGCATGCCGGCGGTGCGGGCGAGGGCGCGTACCTGCTCGTGGGCGCCCTCCCAGCCGTAGACGAAACTGCCGCTCGTGCACGCCCACACCACCGACTCGGCGCCGCCCATGCGCAGCTCCTCGACGCCCGCCGCGAGCCGGCCCGCGGAACCCATTTCGAGCAGGGCGTCGACCCGGTGCGCGTCCTCGCCGATGTCGGTGTGCACCAGGTCCAGGCGGATGTCGCTGCCGAGCAACTGCTCGATGCGCGGATAGTCGTCCTCGGCGGAGTGGCCCGGATAGAGGAATCCCAGTGCTGTCATGTCCAGCCTTCCTGCTGCTGTTCTTCGTCCGGCAGTCGCGGGACGTCCGGTAGCCCCGGTACGTCCGGCAGTACGGGACCGAGCCGGGCTGCCGGATCGATCAGCGCCTGGTACGGTCCCACGGCTCGGGTACCCAGACGGCGCAGCGCAGCCCACATCGTCACCTGGTTGGCCGAGATCACCGGGATCCGCAGCTCCGCCTCCAGTTGGGGGATCACGTCGTAGGTCGGGAGATTGGTGCAGCTGATGAACAGCGCCTCGGCCCCGCCGAGCACGGCCCCGCGGGCCATGTCCACCACATCGCGGTACGGAACCTTCCAGATATGCCTGGTCAGGCCCATGTACGCGCAGCCGGTGACGGTGACGCCCGCCTCGGCCACGTACTCCTCCAGCGCGCGGGTGACGGACACCGTGTAGGGCGTGACCAGCGCGACCCGGCGTACGCCGAGCTCCGCGAGCGCGTCCAACAGCGCTCCGGACGTCGTCAGTGAGGGCAGCGCGCCCGCCCGGGTCATCGCCTCGCACATGGCGCGTTCCCCGGCGATCCCGCCGACGAAACTGCCGGACGTGCAGGCGTAGGCCACGACCTCGGGTGCGATGGCGGTCAGCGTGCGCACCGCCTCGTGCAGGGTCTCGTGCTCGCTGACCAGGCGAGCGAGGTCGAGGCTGACCTCGACCGGGACGTAGGGCGTTCGGGTCAGATGGAGGGAGACCTCGTCGGGCACCCAGCGCCAGAGCTCGCGGTCGAGTGCGAAATCGAACGGGGCGACGACCCCGACACCGCGCTGGGGGCGAGGACCCCCCAGAAACGAAACGTCCAATGCAGACACCGGCCTCACACTGAGGGACCAGAGGACAACGGACCGTACGCAAGCCCGTGTTGACGAAGGTAGGTTCGGGTGCGAGCGTGGTCAATCCGCCCTCGTGACCTTCACATCACGCCTCGGTCACCAGCCGGTGTCCGCCCAGGTCAGACGGCTGCCACCCTCGAAGAATTGGTACCTAGAATGGCTTCCTCCGTATGACCGCGCCACCCTCCGGCCCCCCGTCGGTCCCCACCCTCCTGGTCCTGGACGCCGACCCGCCGACCCCGGCGCCCCGCCTCGGCAGCCTCACCGGCCGGGCCCGCGTCGAGCACGCGGACGCGTCGACCCTCGCCGAACGGCTGCCGTCCGCCGATGTCCTGCTGGTGTGGAACTTCGCCTCGCACGCGGTCCGCGCGGCCTGGCCCGGCGAGGGCCCACGGCCACGCTGGGTGCACACGGCGAGCGCGGGCGCGGACCACCTGATGTGCCCCGAACTCGCCGCCTCCGACACGGTGGTGACGAACGCCCGGGGCGTCTTCGACCAGCCGATCGCCGAGTACGTGGCCGCGCTGGTGCTGTCGATGGCCAAGGACCTGCCGCGCACCTGGGAGTTGCAGCGGCGCGGGACCTGGCGGCACCGCGAGTCACAGCGGGTGACCGGCACCCGCGCGTGCGTCGTCGGCGCCGGGCCCATCGGGCGGGCGATCGTCGCCACGCTGGAGGCGCTCGGCGTCAAGACCGCCCTCGTCGGCCGTACCCCGCGCACCGGCGTCCACGGTCCGGACGACCTGGACCGGCTGATGGCCCGCGCGGACTGGGTGGTCGCGGCGGCGCCGCTCACGGAGCAGACGCACGGCATGTTCGACGCCCGCCGCTTCGGTCTGATGCAGCCCTCGGCCCGGTTCATCAACATCGGCCGGGGACCGCTGGTCGTCGAGGACGCGCTGGTCGAGGCGGTGTCCAAGCACTGGATCGCGGGCGCCGCGCTGGACGTCTTCGAGCACGAACCCCTCCCTCCGGACAGCCCGCTGTGGCAGACCCCGAACCTGATCGTGTCCCCGCACATGAGCGGCGACACGGTCGGCTGGCGGGATGATCTGGGTGCGCAGTTCGTGAAGATGTTCGGAATCTGGGAGGCGGGGGGATCACTGCCTAACGTGGTCGACAAGCAGCGCGGGTATGTACCCGGACACTGACGTCCTACGAAGGGGCCCGGATGACGGAGCTCAGCGAACTGACCGCGGTACAACTGATCGACGGCTACCGCAAGGGCGACTTCAGCCCCGTGGAGGCGACCCGCGCGACCTTGGAGCGCGCGGAGGCGATCCAGCCCGAGGTGAACGCGTTCACGCGGCTCACCGCGGACGAGGCGCTCGCGCAGGCGCGGGTGTCGGCCGACCGGTGGCGACGCGGTGAACCGGCCGGCCTGGTGGACGGCGTCCCGGTCACGGTGAAGGACATCCTGCTGCTGCGCGGCGCGCCGACCCTGAAGGGCTCCAAGGCGGTCTCGGAGCAGGGGCCCTGGGACGAGGACGCGCCGTCCGTCGCCCGTCTGCGTGAGCACGGCGCGGTCTTCCTCGGCAAGACCACCACCCCGGAGTTCGGCTGGAAGGGCGTCACGGACTCCCCGCTGTCCGGCGTGACCCGCAACCCGCACGATCCGACCCGCACCGCGGGCGGCTCCAGCGGCGGCGCGGCGGCGGCCGTGGCCCTCGGCGCGGGCCCCCTGGCCCTGGGCACCGACGGCGGTGGCAGTGTCCGTATCCCGGCCGCGTTCTGCGGGATCTTCGCCCTGAAGCCGACGTACGGCCGGGTGCCGCTGTATCCGGCGAGCGCCTTCGGCACCCTCGCCCATGTGGGCCCGATGACCCGGGACGCGGCGGACGCGGCCCTGCTTCTCGACGTGATCGGGGCCGCCGACTCGCGCGACTGGTCGGCGCTCGCCCCGGCGCCGGGCCCCTTCTCGGCGGGACTGTCGGGCGGGGTGCGAGGGCTCCGGGTCGCCTACTCACCGTCTTTCGGCGGCCAGGTCGCCGTACAGCCGGAGGTCTCGGCGGCGGTACGACTGGCCGTGCAGCGGCTGGCGGAACTCGGCGCGTACGTCACCGAGGCCGACCCCGACTTCACCGACCCGGTCGACGCGTTCCACACCCTGTGGTTCAGCGGCGCGGCCCGCGTGACCCAGCCCTTCGGGCCGCGGCAGCGGGAGCTGCTCGACCCGGGCCTGCGCGAGATCTGCGACCAGGGCGCCCGCTACAGCGCGCTCGACTATCTGGCCGCGGTGGACGTCCGTATGGAACTCGGGCGCCGCATGGGCCGCTTCCACGACTCCTACGACCTGCTGGTCACCCCGACCCTGCCGATCACGGCGTTCGAGGCGGGCGTCGAGGTACCGAAGGGTTCCGGCCACCGCCGCTGGACGGGCTGGACCCCGTTCACGTACCCCTTCAACCTGACGCAGCAGCCGGCCGCGTCCGTCCCGGTGGGTACGGACGGCGACGGGCTGCCCGTCGGGCTCCAGCTGGTGGCCGCCCGGCACCGCGACGACCTGGTACTCCGGGCGGCCCACGCGCTCTACGAGGCGGGGGCCGCCTCGTCCGTCAGGTGAGCATCACGCCCGCCGGAAGGTGAGCGTCAAGCCCGCCGGAAGCTGAGCGTCACGCCCGCCGGAAGCTGAGGGTCTCCCCCGCCGCCCCGGTCCGCCACAGATCGTTGCAGGCGTCCGCCAGCGCGGGCAGGCCCTCGGTGATCTGGCCCCAGACGATGCCCGGGACCCAGCCGACGTCTGCGTTGAGGAGCAGGTTGTTGCGTTCGTAGAAGAGGGCCAGGTCGACGACCGTGGTGCCGGGGCGGACCTCGCGGTCGTAGCCGTAGGACTGGGTGCCGAGTTCCGCTCCCGCGAAGGAGAAATAGCAGAGATCTCCCGGAATGGGAGTGACTGTCGGATTTTCCAGCGGTGGTTCGGATGTCGCGAATGGCGGGAACAGGGCGTAGATCTCGTTACGGGCGTATTTGGCGTGGTAGACGTCTCCGGCGAGCGGAAGGGAATCCCAGACGGCCGCACAGGTGATCGGCGCGCGATCGTCGAGCAGCTTTGCCGTGGCAGTGACTCCACGCTTGACCAGGGAGACTTCGATGTATCGGTCAGCCATGCGTTCCATGGTGCACCCGCGGTCAAGGGGACCTCGTCGACAACCCGGGGCCAAAACTGATCGGCATAACTCGAATAAAGTCGGGTAGCCGCGCGCCCATGGCTCGACCACACGCAAACCGGTCAGGAACCGACAACGGATCCCACAGATTGCTCAGCCGCCGCTCCATGCTTGCCGGAGCTGTGTCGCTGGGCGCGGCGGGAAGTCTCGGGATGGTCGGCTGCAGCCGCGTCCCCGGTGAAGGGAAGGTACTCGGCGGCAGCCTGTTGGACACCCTGCGCGACCAGGGGTCGGTGAAGATCGGCATCGCCAGCGAGCCGCCCTTCGGATACGTGGGGGACGACGGACAGGCCACCGGGGAGGCGCCGGCGATCGCCAGGGTGCTCTTCAAGAGGCTCGGCATCGACGAGGTCAAGCCGGTGCCGGTGGACTTCGGCGCCCTCATACCCGGACTGAAGGCACGGCAGTTCGATGTGGTGTCCGCCGGGATGTACATCAATCCCCTCCGGTGCGAACAGGTGATGTTCGCCGACCCGGACTACCTCATGCTGGACGCCTTCATCGTCAAGAAGGGCAATCCGCACGGCATCAAGACCTATGCGGACGTCAAGAAGAAGGGCCTCAAGCTCGCCACCGGCAAGGCCTACGCCCAGATCGACTACGCCAAGGCCGCGGGCATCGGCAATGTCCTGATCCTGCCGGACCAGGTGGCCGGCCTCGACGCGGTGGCCCAGGGACGGGTGGACGCCTTCGCGGGCACCCGCATCACGGTCAAGGCGGCGGTGGCGGGTTCCGGACGTGTGACGGCGACCGAGCCGTTCCAGCCCGTGATGGACGGCAAGCCCGCCTACGGCGCGGGCGGATTCGCCTTCCGGCTGTCCGAGAAGAACTTCCGTGACGAGTTCAACAAGGAGCTGCTGAAGCTCAAGGAGAACGACTACCGGGAACTCCTCAAGATCGTCGGTCCCTTCGGCTTCTCCAAGGCCGACATGACGGACCTCACGGCGAAGGAGCTGTGCGGCTGATGATGAGTTCGGAGTTCTTCACCACCTGGTTCCTGCCGGGTATCTGGATCACCGTCCAGGTGACGGTGTACGCCGCGGCCCTCGGTGCGGCCATCTCGTTCGGGATCGGTCTCGCCCGCGGTTCGCAGTACTGGATCGTCCGCTTCGTCGCCGGGGCCTACTTCGAGATCTTCCGTGGCATGTCGGCGCTGGTGCTGATGTTCTGGATGTTCT
>Ga0307516_10009353_pt1 | contig 10937 bp, 13 predicted proteins | sample 19_EM_MG_FD_203310 | JGI IMG/M metagenome (GOLD analysis project Ga0307516, IMG submission 203310) | Populus trichocarpa ectomycorrhiza microbial communities from riparian zone in the Pacific Northwest, United States - 19_EM | ecosystem: Host-associated > Plants > Roots > Unclassified | place...
CGTGGCAGACGGGGTCCGAATCAGGGCGTCCGTCTCATCCGGTCCCAGCGTCACAACTTGTCCCCACTCCGTAGCATTACAGCGCTGGTAGCGCTCCACCACGTTGTCGAACGTCAATTCGTTGGCAGGAATCGTACTCTTGATGGCGTACACCAGCTGGAGGTCATGTAGGCCGGTCAGGAACAGGTGTGCGAGATGACGATGTAGAGTGTCCGGGAGGTACTGGCGGAACCATCTCGCTCGCTGGACGTATAGCTCTGGGGGATCCCTATCTCCGGTCTCTGGGTCAACAATAGAGAGAGTCTCGTAAAAACGCAATGTCTTAACCTTCCTCTGATCCTCCTTAGAGGCCAACACTGTTTCCGACTGTGGGAACGCCTGTTTCAGTGCATCTTCGAATGCCCGAACCGACTCAAAGGCTGCATCCGAAAAGGCGTCCGACTCCTTAAGCGCCTTCCCGACCAGATTGTCCTGCATCATCAATGCCATGTCCATCTCCTTCTGTCTGAGGGGCAGCGAGAAGCATGTTCCATTCTAGAAGGGAGGCGAGCGGTAGACACTATAAGAGTGTCTACTCTACGCTGTGACTGTCCTCTATGGAAGCCCTGATGGTACTCCTAGAGTAGCATCTATCTGCGCACAGCTACATCGGGAATCCCCCTCGTACACGGTACTCCCAGAGTAGCCTCTACCTGTGCGCCGCCGCATCCGGAATCCTCCTCCTACAACCACTCCCCTCGTAACAAAACCAGCCCCTTCCGCAACAAATGCAACCACAATCTGCAAACTAGCCCCCCCATTTCCGAAGCTCCCCAGCAAATACAGAAACCCAACAAAGAATGGAAAGAAAGAAAGAAAGAAAGAAAGGAAAAGAAAAGAAAATATCACACCCCACACCCTCTAAGCCGCCCAACACTCCATTCCTCTCGTCCGTACTCCTCTCAACCTTGCTCCATCCAGCGGTAGGTGCGTAGGCCATTCGCAGCGTGGTATTCACGTAGTAGCTCGTTGCTACTGCCTCTCAGGTTTGCCAGCGGTTCCCATGTCGCCTCGCCGTATCCTACCCACTTGACCAAGTACTCAAGGTCTCGAACGGTGGTGCCTCGGTGTTCTTGAATGGCTTCGACCTCGTATTCGGCTGTTGCTGTAGACCGTAGTGGTGGTGGTGGTGGGTGTTCGCGGTTTCTGTCCACCCTGGAAGGCTTGAGTCGAGCAACATTGAAGACTGGGTGCAAGCGCCAGTGAGTTGGGATATCCAATACGAAAGCGTTCTCACCGGCCTTCTTTAGCAGCTTGAATGGCCCTGCGTAGGGATGTTGGAATTTTCGAGAGTTGTTGCTATCGTTTGCCGTTCCTGTCACATTGGCATATCCGATAGGTAGTAGTCGTGTGTCTAGAAACACCTCATCTCCAACTCGAAATGGGTGGGCCTGCCGCTTTTCATTGGCCTCTGCCATCATTGCCACCTGCGACTCTTCCATCCGCTCACGGAGCATTCTGAGAGTTTTGGCCAACTTTTCTGCGTAGCTTGCGCCTTCCTCAGAGTTCAAACGCCGCAGGTCTGGTGCCAGAAGGTCCAGCGGTAATCGTGGAATGTACCCAATGTCGGCTTCGAAGGGTGACATGCCGATTGCCTTGTGTTTCGCTGCGTTGTATGTAAACTCGGCCAATGGCAACAGTCGTGTCCACTGCTCTGGGCGTGGCAGTTGCGCTATGTATGCCTTCAAAAACGTTTCCAGCGTGGCATTCGCCTTTTCCGCTTGTCCGTCCGATTGAGGGTGGTACGCAGTCGACATTCGCAGCTTGATACCGAGAAGGGCGCACAGAGCTTGCCAGAATTTTGAGGTAAACCTGGTGTCACGGTCCGAGACGATTGACAACGGGAGGCCTCGGTTTCTAACATAACCTGCAATGAACGCTTCTGCAAACGCTTCGGCCGTCAAAGAGGACTCTTTGACTGGAATCCAACGAGCCCTCTTCGTCAATGGGTCGATGATGGTTGCCACGGCATCATATCCACCTTCGCCCACTGGGAGTTTGGTGATGAAGTCGATATTAATCCTTTCGGCCTGTTCCGTCGGTATTGGCAGCGCCTGGAGAAGTCCATATGGCCTGGCGTTCTTATGCTTTACCCGATGGCAAACATCGCATCCCGCTACCCATTCTGCGACTGTGTCTGTCTATCGCGGCCAATGGTACCGTGATGCCACTGCCGCCGCTGTCTTTTCGACACCGACATGTCCTCCTCCAAGAATGGCGTCATGGGCTTCCCGAACCACATCTGCCTGCAGAACCCATGGAATGCAAAGTTTTTCTCCTGAGGCCCTGTGAAAAAGAAGTCCCTCTCTGAGAAGGTACCCGTTTGCCCGCTCCCGTATCCGACGGCCCTTCTTGGTGTCCGCAGGCTGACTGCCTTCCCTGGCTGCACTGCCCTGAAGGTGTTAGAGAATATCGGCGAATACCACATCTTGTCTGTATTCATTTCGAATATCCTGCAGCCATTGTTCCGATGCCGAAATGCGCAATTCAACGGTGTTCAGAAGGCTCTCATCTTTGGTGGAAGGTTGCGTATACGCTATGCGACTAAGTGCGTCCGCAACCACATTTGCCACGCCAGGATAATATTTCACCTCGTAATCGTGCTGCTGCAACTTGTCGAGGTGGCGCCATTGACGGTTCGTCAGCTTACTTTGCTGCAATATATGCTGTAATGCGGCATGGTCTGTGTAGATAGTCGTCCGTCTCCTCCCGTGTACGTAGCACGCCCAATGGTCGAGGTTCGCACTAATAGCTAGCAGTTCCTGGTCGTACGCTGGATATCTTGACTCGACTGCATGCAGCTTCCTCGAGAAGTATCCTAGCAGGCGTTCAACCATCTTTCCTTCGAACAGCTGCCTTTGAGCCAGTACCCCTCCTATCGCTGTATCTGAAGCGTCGGTTCGCAGAATGAAATCAGCATCTGGGTCCATCGTGGCCAGTACGGGAGCGGATGTCAATGCCTTCTTGAGGTCGTCAAACTGGTCTTGGTGGCGATTGGTCCACACGTAATCGTTTTTCGGTTTTGCGGCCAGGTCGTGCAGTAGATGTGCCCGTTGCGCAAATTTCGGCACAAACTTCCGGTAATATCCTGCCAATCCGAGAAAGCCACGGAGTTCTGTGGGCGATTTCGGAGTTGTCCAGTCGCGTACTGCCTTCACCTTCTTTTCTTCCGTGTGGATGCCATATCGGTTCACCCTGAAACCCACAAATGACGTTTCCAGAGTGCCGAATACACATTTGGCCTCGCTCAGACGTAATCGTGCATTCCGTAAGGCTCTCAACACACCGTCCACGTGCGCCTTATGCTCCGCAAGAGTTTTCGAAAAGACTAAGACATCGTCCAGGTATACTATCGCATTTTGTCGATGTGGGTTTAATATCTTGTGCATCATGCGCATGAATGCGGCTGGCGCGTTCGTAAGTCCAAACGGGATGACCTCATATTCGTAAAAGCCGTCTGGTGCTATGAAGGCCGTCTTATGGCAGTTGTCCGCGTGTACCCGTACTTGGTGGTATCCACTCGCCAGATCCAGCTTCGTAAATACCCGTGCGCCATGGAGTTTATCCAGCAGATCTTCTATGTATGGCAATGGATATCGGTCCTTGGCGGTTATCTTATTCAGGCCACGGTAGTCGACACACATTCTGAGAGTAGCGTCCGGCTTTTTCACAAAGATGATTGGTGCTGCGTAGTGTGAATGTGAGTCCGTCACCCATCCATTTGCTAGCAGCTTCCGGATCTGAACCTCGAATTCTGCCCTCTCCGCTTGTGTCATACGGTACGGCTGGCGGTGTGGAATTTTTGCCGTCGGATCTGTGTGGATGCGGAAGTTGTTCTCTCCCGGCGGAGGAACACCACTTGGTGGCTGAAAGAGGTCATCAAACTCCTGTCGTATTTGAGCTCTCCACTTCCCCAGATCCGCTAGCACCGAGTCATCCTCCCCGAATTCCTCTCCCATGCGGCGCTCTCGAATGTCAATTACAAATATCCTGTCGGTGCTGGTCTTTGACATTGCTTGTCTCGTTTCGTCCGCGGATATTAAGTTGATGGATGCCGCTCGAGCTACTGTTGCGCAATGGTTGTGCACCTCCCGGTAGCGTCCCTGGTGTGGCCTGAGGCCTTTTAAGGAGAGTTTCGGTACGAACGCTGGTCGTCCATCCCTCAGGAGCGACCAATCCGCTTCCAACAGGTGTAAAACATTCTCGGAATCCACCAAATGGCGTGTTTTCGAGTGCCAATTTTTTCCAATAATAATGTCGTAGGCACCTTTGAGATCAAACACGGTGTACCAGCCTGTTACATCCGCGTAGTTTCCAGTGGTACCTCGTATCCGCCCACTAATCCATACTTGATATCTGTCTTCAGGAGGGTGTTTGGTGCCGGCAGTGATGATCGACATACGTCCCGCATGTCGAAAGGGTAGCCCAAGTTGCCGTGCGAAGGAAGTGTCAACATAGCAATGGGAAGCCCCGGGATCCATTAGGGTATAAGCTGAGCGAGTTTTGGAATGAGAGGTTTGGACTTTAGCGTAAAAACGTAACAAATCACTTTTATCATTAACGTCTTTTCGCATTGCATTAAGGTTCGTCAAGTAAAGTCTTGCTGCCTCTTTTTCCTGAGTAGGAGGACGCTCCCTCACTCCTACTGGCCATCTTTTCCCTCGCTCTGTCCGCCCATGTCCGCCAAATCCGACAGTCCTCCGCCATCATCCACCGTTCCTTCCTCTGCCCATGCTCCATCGAAATAGGCACCAGACTTCATCTCCGGGTCGTCCACCACATTGACCCGTTTGGCTGAGGTACGCCAATTGGGTTGGTTGGAGCGATATGGCTGCTGGTAAAGTGGTTGACGGGGCTCGTAGCGCTTGTTCCGGGGGCCGCCCTCACGTCCTCCTTCGCGTCCTACATTACGCCCTCCATCGCGTCCACCATCACATCCGGCGCCTCTGCGTCCTCCATCTTGCTCTCCTCGAGGCTTGACTTGCCCTCCCCGATTGATTGTACTTGGAGTACCGCATTGGCGTGCAATGTGGCCAAAGCCACTGCACCGGTGGCATTGTACCTTGTCGTCGACCACGGTGTTGAGTTCGTCGTTTTCGACATTGGTTAGGTCCATTGGGTCGCCTTCTATAGTATTGCCAAGCGGACGAGGTTGGAGGGTGCTGCTGGATGGTAGCGACGGCAGAAACGGGAGAGTGCGTGCCGCGACTATATCCATCATACCAGATAGCGTCATCTGGCTCCCATTGCCGAGGATGTCCATGAGGCGTGCTTGCTGGGAGATATCATTTTGCGTTGCTTCCGGTAACTTGATCAGATACTCCTCCCACAGCGGGTTCTCTCTTGTGATGGTGAGTGTGACACTGGGGTTGTATCGTAACCGGAGTGTAGGGAGAATCAAAGGTAATCAGGCTACTTTCGATAATTCACAACGGAATAATCTTAGATCTTTTTGTTCGGGGGTTTTTCTCTCTTTTTTCTTGAGGGTGTGATCGGTGCTGTTTTGTCTTTCCAGCGGGCAGGGACTTCGCTGGCTATATAGTCTTCTTTCGGCGTCACGTGACTCCTCTAGGGAGTCCGTACTTCTCAGTCATTCCCGAAGATTTCGCCCGCTAGTCAAGACCCCGATACCCCCACGGGCTCGGTTCTTACACCTCATTGGTCCTGGTCGGTCTAGCGATACGCCGACTGATCCCCGCACTGCGTAATCCCCTCAAGCTTCTGCCAGTGAGTGAATTACTCCTATCAGGGAAAGAGGAGTTATCGGTTCTATGACCTTACCCTTCATATCCCGTATTTAGTTGCTTTTGCAGTTTGTCCGGAGATTAGTCCCTTAGGTCCGTTACAGCCGTAAGGTCTAATCCCGAGGCTATCTCCCGCCAAGACTCTCGGAAGCCGACTAGGCTCGACTTCCTTCTTCGAGTGACTTGAGTAAAGTCTCACGTGTCCTGGCTATGTAGCTAGCTAAGTACCTTTTCCCGTGTTTTCCCCTCGAGGTGTAACAGTGAGCGACCCGCCCAGAATGGTGATTAGTTCCAGTGCGCGCTGATTAAACGACAACACCTGCTGGCGGGTGAACCTCAGAGCATACCACTCTCGGCGGATTACTGATATTGCCCGCTCTGGCACGTACTGACGCTTGAAGAGGACCTTCACAGCATCCCACGTGATCTTGTAATCAAAATCCTTCGGTGGGATCGTATTCACCCCCTCCTTCTTTATGGTGTCCTCAAACCAGCGGAACGTCTTTGTTGTGAGAAATCGCCAAAGCGTATCGATCTTCTGGTTGTCTTCGGACGCTTTTTGACAAACTGCTCCACCCTGCCTGACGTAGTGTTGCACGTCCTCCAGGAATTGCGCGACCACTTCGAGATCCTGAGCGCCGTCAAACCTCTTTGGCTCGTGAGGCTTAATCTTTTGAACGATCAGGTTCTGGGCCCCGGTGTCTCCGGAGGTGCCTTTGGATTTTAGCTCCTCGTATATGTCGAGAATCTTCGAGTTACGTTCGTTCATCGCGAAGAGCTGGTCGCACCGCTGCTTCCAAGTGGCCGCTTCTTGTCCCGCTTGTAGGAGCTGGCTTTCCAGGGTTGCCATCTCGTTTGCATCCCCTCTAGCCGCTCACAACTCCCGCTCAAGTCGCTTGATTTTCGCTTTCAGAGGGCCATCGACCTTTTCTGTAGACACCTCCTGTAGTTCCGCTATCTTCTCCGATGCTTCTCGGTGGGTCTCGTGCCACTGGTCGTAGGCCTTCTGAATCGCCTCCGCTGACACCGCCACCACTTCCGAGTGCTTATTGCGTGACAGATTCGCCTCTCCGAACCATGAGAGTAGCTCGTCCGGCTCTGGCCACAATGTCACGAGTGTCGCCATCGTTTTTTCTCTTTTCTCTTTTCTAGTGTAGGTTTTCGCTCTTCTAGGAGAGGTTCCGCTACTCTGCGAGTGGTTTCCGCGCGGTGCGTGCTCGTTTTGCGAGTGTCTTCGTGTAGATGCTTTCGCTCGTTCGAGAGTCGTTTCCGCTCTTCTGGGAGAGGTTTCCCTACTCCGAGAGTGGTTTCCGCTTCGTGCGGTGGAGTCTTTTCTCCTATGCAGAGGATGTTTCTCACCTCGAGTTAGCTTCTACTGAGTCGTCGATACTTGTTACTTCCAGGGAGACGTAAAGAACAGGGCCCCGAACGCCGGCCCCCGCGCTTACCGCTTGCTGCGCCCTCCCGCAGCTACTTTTCACGCGAGAACTCGTTCGTCCGCCCTCTCCGCTCTGTGCAACGTGGTCTGTGATGCTCCTGCTGAATCCCTCCTTCGCTGAGTTTCGCGGGATCGTTTCAACTCTTGTGGCTTGGGGCAGTACGGACAGCTCTCCGCTCGTGGCGCGGGGCTTGTCAAGATTGCTCGCCGCTTGTGGTGCGGGGCAGAAAATGTCGCTCGCCGCTTGGTTTTCGCGGGGCGGTGTGAAGAAAAAGTGTTGCTACCAGTTGAGGGGCAGCGAGAAGCATGTTCCATTCTAGAAGGGAGGCGAGCGGTAGACACTATAAGAGTGTCTACTCTACGCTGTGGCTGTCCTCTATGGAAGCCCTGATGGTACTCCTAGAGTAGCATCTATCTGCGCACAGCTACATCGGCAATCCCCCTCGTACACGGTACTCCCAGAGTAGCCTCTACCTGCGCGCCGCCGCATCCGGAATCCTCCTCCTACACTGTCTCTCCCCTTCTTCACCGGTGGGATACTGCGGGTATACCGCCCACCGTACCGCTCTGTCAAACCTCCTGAAGAAACCGTTCAGGTTCTCTCCCGGGGTACCACCAAAGGGTGGGATTTTCAGCGAGGTAGGGGTGGCCATTGCTGTAGCTCCTTCACCGTCCGTACGATAGGTGGTTGATGTAGCGTCGTCACTACTCTCACTGTCAGTAGAGGGGGTAATCTCCTGTTCACACGTTCCAGCTCCTCCTGTAGATTGAGGACACGCTCTATGTCCTACGGATAGGCAACCCAGCGTTCTGGGACCTCTTCGCCACTACCCTCTTCACTGTCAGTCTCTCCGTTCTCCTATCTCACCTCCGTGGTTGCCACCGTTCCGTACGGGGACTTCGACGTAGATGCAGATACCGTTCGCTTCGTCAATTCAGGAGTGTTCCTATTCCTTAGGACACGACTCCAATTAGCTCAGCTGATGATGATTCGATGGAGAAAGGGAAGTCTGTGGTCTCAATGCCCTCCTGTTTGGTGTACACCGCAGCGCTCCCAGCAAACAAGAGACAGACAAATGGCGACCACAACCAGTCAAACGAGGTATACAAATCCGACGATGGTGGTCCTCGCAAGGCACCAGTCACCGATCCGTAATGCGTGTTCGTGAGATGAGGTTCCCTGCCGTCGGTCAACAATGAAGGTACGAAATCTGATTAAAGGGTAGTAGGTTGTATTCTCTATGGAGTCTTCGCTGCTCGCTCGCCGCTCTACCACTGCCACGCTTGGCGGCTAATCCCTGACTCCCAGTACACATCCAACTCTTACATCTGGTGGCTGAGTGCCACACACTTGTGTGAAAAAACTCATTCATGGAAAGGAAGAACTTGTCTCTTCCTTGCGCATACCGACTACAGTTGTTGATACAGAGGCGGATAAAGTGCGCCTGTTGTTGGTCCGCGGCCAAGCGGACTCTCAACACCAATATCTGGAGCTCCTTGCCTGGCGCTTCCGCGCTCAGTGTAGGTCAACGACTGTTGGAAAAGAATACGATTGATAGACGAATCAGGCCGGCCAAGCATCTCAAAGCCCTGACTTAACCATGCCTGAGAGAATCTGACAGCTCTAAAGGGATTCGTTACGCGTGTGTGCCGAGGGGTTGGCCGGAGGACGGTTGCACGACGGAGTTGTGAGCGTGGCGGGAGGGTGGTTTTTTTTTTGGTTTTGTCATACTCGCATGAAGCCTATCTAGACTATGGCGGCGTACATTTTAGACCGTTTCCCCGCCGCTGTCCGCGCGATAGTGGCGCGTTGCAAGCTTTCCTTTGCCCTAATGATGATCGCACCAAGGAAAAAACAAAAGTGATAAAGAATGAGAAACGCCCTCACTCTCACACTTCTTCTGCGGATGCCATGAAGGCGGGCATGGGAAGAAACAACGGTTCCTCAACCTCGGCACCCAGCTCCTCCGCCTCCGCTCTCCTCTCCTCACGTTCTCCCCGCTCTCGGAGCTCCCATTCTGACACCTCGCCCCGCGCGTCCTCCTCAGCCGCGGGTGGGACTCGCCTCCCTACATCCGTTGTGGAGGAAGTCAAGTACCGCCCTGCTGCAGCATCTCTCGTCCGCTTGTAGGTTCCGAACCTTCAGCGGCTCTTCCACTGCCCTTTCTCTTTCCTGACCTCCGCCCGCGAGGTCTTCTGCTGCTCCTTCCTCACCGGGCACCCCTTGAAGCAGTGCTCCCGCGTTTGCGTCCCGTACGGGCACCACCAGCACTGGGCGGTAGGCTGCTTCTTCGTCCAGTTCAGGTATTGCCCGGTGAGACAATGCCGTGTCTTCAGCTGGTAGTGTCAGAATGATCGACGTCCGGAGATGACGGCTCGGAGATGCCGGCCGGCCGTGTCTCCGAGAACCGGCTCGGGGGACAGTCTTCCGTCCTTTCCGCTGAGGAGCCCCTGAGCCACGTTCTGTATAGAGAGAATGTTCCGACTACGTCTATGTATCTTAATATATTTCGCCATCTTCGTCTGTGTTCATCTCGATATACCAACAGGTAGAAACTCGAGGCGTGCCTCTTGGGAGCTCCCAGCCACCGTCTTGCCGGGCCGCTGTCCGCTCGGCATCTTGTACTTGTTTCTCCTGATCCAGCCACCAGGCCATTGGCGGGCCTCAGCTCACTTCTTCTCCGAAATCTCCCCGCTTGAGATGGGCAAGAGACCTTGCAAGCCGTTCCACCCCGCGCGTCCGGTTTTCTGCCGCGAGCATCGGCCTTCTCGTTGCCAGGGACACCCTTGTGGGCAGGGCACCACCAGATCTCGGTGGTGATATCCGGCCAAACTCTAGGTGGGAGGGTGGTTGTACGATGGCATCAGGAACTCTGCCGGCGAGAGCGTGTGGGCCGATGGTGTTCATTCTGACTGGGCTGGGTGATGGTGGTGTGGAGTCTGGCCGGATACCGAGGGGTTGGAGGAGTGCGAACGGCGGAAGAGACAGAATTGCAGGTTAGTCAGCCTGAGGGACTCCTCGAGGAGTTTGCTCCGTATCCTACACACATGATCGTAGGGTCACAATCAATTCTTGTCCGTACCACTCTTTCTAGTCGCTCTCATTTCCTCGACGTGTCCCATATCTTGTCAAAATACTGTCAAAATACCGAGCGTCCGGAGATGACGGACCGGAGACGGCGACTGGAGATGACGGACCGGAGGTGACACGCCTGGAGATGACGGCTGTCCGAGTCTCCGGAGCACTGTATCAGAGGGCTGCCTTCCGCCGATACCCCTGACGAGTCCCCGAGGCCTCATGTTTATAGAGAGAATGTTCTGTTTACACGATGTATCTTCAATCCAACTCACTATCTTCAGCGCTATATTCCAACAAGTACGGGTCGCAAAGAGCGGCCAACATTCTGTTACATTACAACACCGTCACCTGACCTAAAAACGTGCCTTGCAAAACCACAAATTTTTTTCGCGCGTTCCTATTTTTGAAAAAATAGCACCGACTTAGGACCGACAGGGATTGCAAAACCTCGGACTTAGCTTTTTCGTCGTACTTTCTTACGTCCCATATTTGCTCGGTGACTCATGTATGTATCAGACTAGATGGCACGTATCCCGGCGGGGTCGCCAAGCCTGCTGACTAAAGGTTACGGGCCACGCTCCGGATCGCTTTAAAAGGTCGTAAAGAATACATCTTCTGCACCTTTGACAGCACCTTA
>Ga0307516_10009354_pt1 | contig 10936 bp, 12 predicted proteins | sample 19_EM_MG_FD_203310 | JGI IMG/M metagenome (GOLD analysis project Ga0307516, IMG submission 203310) | Populus trichocarpa ectomycorrhiza microbial communities from riparian zone in the Pacific Northwest, United States - 19_EM | ecosystem: Host-associated > Plants > Roots > Unclassified | place...
AACTCCATCGCCGCGTCGTCGGCGAACGACGGCGAGTTCGACACGTCCACGACGACCGCGGCACCCTCGAGCGCCTCGGCCAGGCCTTCCCCGGTGAGGGTGTTCACGCCGGTGTTCGGGGCGGCCGCTACCGCCTGGTGCCCGTGCTCGCCCAGCTTGGCGACGAGCTTCGACCCGATGAGCCCTGTCCCACCGATAACGACGATTTTCATCCTGCACTCCTTCGTTCGATGAATGGATCCGCCGCCACGGTCGTCGGCAGCTCACCAGCAAGGACCGGACGGTCCGCGGATCCGTGACGCGGTTCCATGCAGAGGTGCTCTGTGATGACGGTCATGTCATCGGATTCCGTGGGTTCCTCCGCAACCGCGTCACGTTCCGCAGCGCCGAGCGGTCTTTGTCGGTGAACGGCTGTCCGGCCGAGCCGCGAGATGAGAGTGGGAATACCGGGTTTCAGACGGCTCGTAAGAGCATGCGTCAAGCAGAGCGTGGCTGGTCCCACCCACCGCCGGACAGCGGCACCGCATGGGCTCCGGTCAGCAGACCATCTCGAACAACTCCGCCCAGCCGAGCAGGGTCAGGATGCGCCGGGTCCGCGTGTCGGTGCCGCGCAGCCGCAGGCATCGGCCGGTCATGCGCAACCGGATCGCGGCGCGTGCCAGCGCGCGCAGGCCGCAGACGTCGATGAAGGTCAGCTCGCTCAGGTCGACGGTGGCGTCGGCTGCTCGGTCGACGACTATCTCGAGGGCGAGTTCCAGGGTCGGCAGGGTGGCGATGTCGACCTCCCCGCGCAGGCGGATGCCCGCGGGGGTGGTCATCGCGGTGATCTCGAATGGCGCCTCTCGCCCGGCGGTCTGCAGCATCATCGTCTTTCCGCCCCGAACGAGTCGGCCGTGGAACGCGGCGTGATGGCCGAGCCGGTGTGGCCGGCGAGCACCGCAGCGGCATCGGTGAGCGCGCCGATGGCCGCCGGTTGCCCGGACGCCCGGGCGAACCACACGCAGGCGTCGACCTTCGGACCCATCGACCCGGCCGGGAAGGCCAGCTCCGCGAGGGTGTCGGCGTCGATGGCTCGGATCGGCTCGGCCTGTGGGGTGCCGTAGCCACGCACGACCTGGAGCGGGTGGCGGCCTCGGCCGCGGCGACGACGTCGGGCGGGGGCTGCAGGGCGGCCGGTGTCGCGCCGCGGACGTCCATGCCGAGCAGGGCGCCGGACTGTTCCACGGTGTCCTGGGCGTAGCCGCGGAAGGCGATGCCGTCGTAGAGGCGTCCCAGCACCCGGGCGGTGTCGGCGACGGACTCCTCGCGGCCGAGGTGCGAGCCCTCCGGTCCGAGGTAGGTGACCCGCCCGCCCTGGTCGTGCACGGCGACCTCGAGCGAGCAGCGGGTCCGGGTGGAGTTCTTCTCGAAGACCAGCACGATGCTCTTCCCGAGCAGCCGCGGGATTTCGTCGCCGTTCCGCCGGTCGCGTTTGAGACGGGCCGCCAGGGTCAGCAGATCCAGGATCTGCCGCTTGTCGAGGTCCAGGTCCCGCAGCAGCGAGCCGGTCATGATGGATCTTCCTTCGTCTCGAGCGGGTGGCGGCGTACCGGGCAGCTCATGCAGCGGGCGCCGCCGCGGCCGCGGCCGAGCTCGCTGCCGTCGAGCTCGACGACGTCGATGCCGTTGCGGCGGAGCAGGGTGTTGGTGACGACGTTGCGGTCGTAGCCCACGACCACGCCGGGCGCGATGGCCAGGTAGTTGTCGGCGTCGTCCCATTGCTCGCGCTGCGCGCTGCCGCGGTCCGCCTCGGCCGTGAGGATCTTGACCGGGCCCGCGTCGAGGGCCTGGGTGAGCGCGTCCGGTAGGCCGCGGCTCTCCTCCACGTCCAGGTCGGCCGGGGTGTCGCCGGGGTGAGCCGCCAGCAGCGGACGTCGTTCCAGTCCAGGTACGGGTACGCCACGAAGGTGCCGAAGTCGACCATGGTGAGCAGCGTGTCCAGATGCATCGCGGAGCGCGCCTTGGGTAGCTCCACCACGAGCACAAGGTGGGCCTGCCCGATGGCGAACAGCCGGCGGGCGAGCGCCTCGACGCCCATCGGGGTGGTGCGTTCGCCCATGCCGATGAGGACCACGCCCGGCGCGATGAGGTGGATGTCGCCGCCCTCCAGGGTGGCTGGCGTGTGGTCGGCGTCGTCGTCGCCGTAGTAGATCGGGAAGCCGGCGTCGCGGAACAGCGGGTGGTAGCGGTACACGGTGCGGGCGTTGACGGACTCACGGCGGCGGGCCGCCTTGGCCATCGGGTTGATGGTGAGGCCGCCGCCGATCCAGGCCGCGTTGTCACGCTGGAAGAGCGTGTTGGGCAGCGGGGCGAGCACGAAGTCGTCGACGTCGAGGGCGCGCCAGGTCAGGCCGGGCCGGGTCAGCGGGGACAGATCGGCCTTCGTGACCCCGCCGACGAGGTACTCGGCCAGCGTGGCCGGTCCGGCGTCGTCGAACAGGGCGCGGACCTCGCGGGCGAGGCCGACGCCGATGCGTTCGGCGGTGAGGGTGCGGTCGAGGGCGAAGGGTTCGGCAGCAAGGACACGGTGGCGCGGCGGTTCGTGACACCGATTGCCCGTCTGGTGAGGGCCTTACCTCGACACTCAGGTACGCCAGTGACGGTGCGCTGTCACTCGCTCGGCACTGCTTCCGCACTCGGCCTTCCTAGCGTTCGTGAGCACAGGGACGCCGAGGCTGAGGAGGCATCGTGTCCGAATTAATGCTGGAGCCGGCTACGCAGAAGTTCGCCGAAGGTGGCTCGACGCCACCTCCCGGACATGTACTCGCGCCGGTCGAGTCGCCCGCAGTGCGCGAGATCCGCGTGGGGGTCGGCGCGGCGGTGGCGGACTTCGAGGGCGTTCGTCCTCGACTGTTCGGGATCGCGTACCGAATGTTGGGTCGGGCCGCCGAGGCCGAGGACGTCGTGCAGGACGTGTGGATCCGGTGGCAAGGGGTGGACCGGGCAGCGGTACGCGACCGGGTCGCGTTTCTGTCGATTGTCACGACGCGGGTCGCCCTCAACACGGCGACTTCGGCCCGCGTCCGTCGCGAGGTCAGCCTCGGCGTGAACTTGCCGGAGCGCGACAACGCGGCCGCCGATCCGGCCGTGGAGGCAGAACGCGGCGAGGAACTCGTGCTCGCGGTCCACATCCTGATCGAACGGCTGTCTCCCGTCGAACGCGCCGTTTACGTGCTCCGCGAGGCGTTCGGATATTCGTTCCGCGACGCCGCCGAGGCATTCGGGCTCAGCGAGGCCAACGCGCGGCAATTGGCTCGCCGAGCACGCACGCACCTCACCGAACAACGGTGCAACCCGGTCGATCCGGCAGAACGAGATGGACTCCTGGAGGCCTTCGTCGACGCCGCCCGCGGCGGCGGCATGGCGCGCCTCATCGGCCGGCTCGCCAAGAGCGTCGCCCACTCGGGCCGCAGCAGTTAGATTGGCCGGATCGATGGCACAACGGCGGCAGTGACACTCGGACGGCCGCGTAACCGTGCCGGTGCAGCGTGGTGACGGTATCCGCCCGAATTTGATGTTCTTGATATCAGGAATCCGCAGTTGAATGACGGTTTCCGAGAAGGGATCATCATCTTGCTGACGACATACCGGGGGAGGGCGGGACGTGGCGGCCGTTCGGTTCTCGATCCTCGGTCCGGTGCGGGTCGGGTCCGGTGTTGCGGATCTCGACCTCGGCGGCCGTCAGCAGCGCTTGGTGCTCGCTCTCCTGCTGGCCCGGGCCGGGACGGTCGTGAGCGTGGCCGAGTTGGTCGACGCCCTTTGGGGCGAGGATCCGCCGGCGAGTGCGGTCAACGTCGTGCATCGCTGCATTGGGGTGTTGCGCCGGCTGATCGAGCCGGATCTGCCGGTTCGGGCCGCCGGGCACTACCTCGTACGGCAGGCGGCCGGTTATCAGCTGCGGGTGACCGCGGAGTCATGCGATTTGCTGCGTTTCCGGGCGGTGGCGGCGCAGGCTTCCCAGGCGGGTGACCCCGAGCAGGCGGTACGGCTCTATGCCGAAGCGCTGGCCTTGTGGACGGGCCGATGCGCGGTCGGATTGGAGCCGGCCTCGCGTACCCATCCGGACTTCATCGCCATCGAGGCAGAACGCTCACACGCCGTACGGGACGCCGCCGACATCGCTCTGCGGCTCGGCCAGGCCCGGGTCATCCTTCCGGCGTTGCGGCAAGCCGGCGCCGAGAACCCCCTCGATGAGGCTCTACAGGCCAGGTTGCTGCGGGCTCTCGCGGCCGACGGACGGCAGGCGGAGGCCTTCGACCTGTTCCAGAACCTGCGCCGGCGCCTGCGGGAGGACCTCGGCGTCGACCCAGGCCAGGAACTACTCGACGCGCACTCGCGGCTGCTGCACCCCGAGCCCCCGCCGCAGGTTCCCGCCGCCGCACCCCTCCCGGTGCCCGCTCGCACACCGGGCATCATCGGCCGGGAAGCAGAGATGCGCAGGGTGCGCGGCCTGCTTGCCGATACCCGCCGAGGGCTTCGAGGGGCATTTCCGGCAGGCCCACCGCGGCGGGCCGCCGTTCGGTCTCGGGCCGTGCGGCGACGACGGCCAGCATGGCGTGGTCGCGGCTCGCCGCACTGGAACTGCTGGCCGACACCGCCGTTCTCGTCCTGGCCGCCGAACCGACCGCGCCGCTGCCCCAGCTGCTCGACGTGTCGAGCCGGCTCGCCGACTCGCAGGTGACCGTCGACGTGCTGCACGAAGCCGCCGACGCCGGACTGGTCGCGCTCGTCGAGCACCGGCCCGAGTTCCGTCACCCGCTGATGCGCTCCGCCGTCTACAAACGCGCGACGGTCCCCGAGCGGATTGCCATCCACCGCGCCCTGGCCGAGGCCTTCGACGACGTCCCGGAACGCGGCCTCGCCCATCTGGCCGCCGCCACCTTCGGCCCCGACGACGAACTGGCCAACCGGCTCGAACATTTCGCCGACCAGTCGCAGGCCCGCGGCAAGGTCGCCGCCGCCGTCCCCGCCCTCTTGCAGGCGGCCGGCCTGGTCAGCGACACCCGCCGCCGTACTCGCATCCTGGTCCGCGCGGCGCAGCTGTCCAGCGACCTCAACGACCAGTATCACGCCCGGATGCTGCTGGACCGCGCGGACCTGCGGGTGGCCGGCCCGGTCGAACGCGCCCGGCTCCTGCTGGTGTCCGAGAGCACCGTCTTCGAACAGGACGAGCCGGATCGCCGGATCCGGGAGCTGGTGCGCGCCGCCGGTGCCGCGTTCGGCGAAGGCGCGCGGGATGTCGCCGAGAACCTGCTGGGGCGGGCCGGTGCCCGGTGCTTCTTCCAGGACGCCGACGCGCCGACGCGGGCCGCGACCGCCGCCGAACTGGACCGGTGGGGTGCCGACCCGGACAGCCCCGGCGCGCTGGTAGTGCGGGCGTATGCCGAACCGTTCCGGCACGGCGCCGATGTGCTGGCCCGGCTGGACCGGGTGACCGCCGACCGGCAGGACGGCCGCCTCATGCACTACCTCTTCTCCGCCGCGATCGCCCTCGGTGATTTCTCCCGCACTACCCGGTACTCGCGCGAGGCGGGCATGCTCTGGCGAGCGCAGGGCCGGCTCGGCCTGCTGGCCCGTTCGCTGTCCGGCTCCTGGATGCGGATCTACCTGGGCCAGCTCGACGAGGCCCGAACCGAGTCGGAGGAGGGCCGCAGGCTCGCCCGGGAAACCGGGGACACGATCGTCGAGCTGGGGCTGACCGCCACCGCCGCCCTGGTGGCTGCTCAGCGCGGAGAGATGTCGCAGGCGAGCGCCCTGGTCGCCGAACTGCGCGCCGCCGACATGTTCGCCGGCATGCGGTTCGTCACCGTGATGGCCCAACAAGTGGACGGTTTGCTCGCCCTCTTCGACGGGCGCGCTTCCCGGGCGTACGCCATCCTCGCGGCCACGTTCGATCCGGCCGATCCGCATCACCACTCATCCATCCGCTGGCTCATCGCCCCCGACCTCGCCGACGCGGCAGTAGCCGCCGACATGGTCACCGAGGCCCGTGCGCTGCTGATCGGCCTGCCCGAGCTGGCGCGGCAGTTGCCGTCGGACATGATGACGATGGCGTACGCCTACACCAGTGCGGTCCTCGCACCGGACGGCGGGGCCGATCGGCTCTTCGCGGACGGCCTGGCCGCCCTTCCGGCCGGCGCCCGGCTGATCCGGGCCCGCATGTTCCTGCAGCACGGCCGACGGCTGCGCCGGCAGGGCCGCGACGCCCGCGCCGTGCTGCGCACCGCCCGCGACGAGTTCGACCTGCTCGGTGCAAGGCCGTGGGCCGAGATGGCCCGCACCGAGCTGGCGGCGGCCGGCGAAGCGAGCCGCCGGCCGCGCCCATCCCCGAGTTCGCAGTTGTCCGCACAGGAGATGCAGATCGCCGCTCTCGCCGGGCAGGGCCTGAGCAACGAGGAGATCGCCGAGCGCCTGTTCATCTCCCGCCATGCCGTCAGCGCCCACCTCAGTCGCATCCGCGCCACCACCGGCGCGGCCATCAGGTCTTCACGATGAACCGCTCGGTGCGCAGGTCCAGTTCGCGCCGCATCCGACGTACGGCTAGGTCAGTGCGGATCTTAGCGAATCCGACCGGCTCGGAACTGTTTCGAGGATAGGCGCGGTGGGGATGTCGCGGCGGGAGCGGTGGTGGCCGATCAGGCTCAGGACGGTACCGAAAGCGAGCCACGCGAGCAGGACGATGACGGAGTCACCGATGCCGTGGCCGTCGAAGTATGCGGTGGAGCGCAGGAGATGCACGCCCGCTCCGGGTGGTAGGAGCTGACGAATGCGCCGACGGTTCGGCGAAGTCGGCCACGCACCAGTCGGGTGAACAGCACCGCGGCGATCATGCCGCCGAGGACGAGCGGCAGGGAACCGGCGGCAAGACCGGCACCGCGTGGGTCATCGGACGGCAGGGCGGCTATGTCGTGGACCGCGACCGGCGAGCCATTGCCCGGCCGCGGTCTGAGGCCAGCGGCGACGCTCTGCAGAGTCTGCGCGACCGCTGGGCTGCCGCCAGAGGCAATGAAGACCTGAGGGCCGCCGGTGGTGACGTCAATCGCGCCGTCCACCTTCCGGTCGCGGATCAGCCGTTCGGCGTCAGCGACGTCGGAGACCTTGGTGATCGTGAAGCCGCCGGGGCAGGCGCTGATCGAGGGCGATCGTGACCCGGTCGACCGCGGTGGCCGGTCCGTCCACGGCCAGAGGGACGCCGTGAACCGAAGATCGTGCCGCCGGCCAGGCAAAGGCGATGAGCAGAACAGAGGACCCGATGCATACGACTCCGGCCGTCGGCGGCTACGCACGCCTGGATCTGGCCGCGGACCCGGTCCGGCCCTGGCACCGCACCGTGACGGGCTGGGATGGCCGGCTTGCCGAGGTTGTTCATCGTCGTCAGAGTTCCGCACCGAGCTCGTTGCCGGTGGTCGGGGTTAGCCGCCCGCAAAGGCGATCAACTCGGCGGCGTCGTTGCCGGGGTTCACCCGGTCCAGGGCGGCGCCGGCGTCACAGATCCCGCCGTCGCCGCCCGCGCGCACCAGCAACTGGGTACCGGTGCCTGGCGGGTCGAGGCCCGGAAACATCCGCCCACAGCGGGCCGTCCCGGTGGGGCCGATCCACGACGCGAACCTGAGGCGGCCGGTCGTCGCCGTCTGATATCAGCTACGACAGGATGACCAAGACCGTTGCCGAGGCGGTCAGCCCAGCGCCTTCAGCAGGTCCTGGCAGGCGCGGAGGCAGGCGCGGCAGGAGTCGGCGCACATGCGGCAGTGCTCGTGCATGCTCGCATGCAGGGAACACTCGTCGCCGCATGCCCGGCACGTCGCGATGCAGGCCCGCAGCAGGTTGCCGGTGATCGTGGCGTCGAAGCCGGTAGATCGGGACAGCACCCGCGCGGCCGCCCCGCAGACCTCGGCGCAGTCCAAGTTCGTACTGATGCATGTGGTCAGCTCGGCGACCATGTCCTCGCCGAGGCAGGCGGCGGCGCAGGAGGTGCAGGCCGCAGCGCACTCGGTGAGTGCATCGATGGTAGCGGCGAGTAGCCGGCGGTCCAGGTCGATCGGCTTGGGGTAGGTATCGAGCATCGCGGTCGTGGTGGTCATTGCGTTCTCCTGACGATGGTGCAAGGCGGCGGCCGAGTGTGCGTAACCGCGCCGTACATGAGGGGCGGGACGACATCGCTGAGCCGGTCGGCTGCCGACCCGGCGCAACAACTTATAGACCGTGCCGACCCGCTTCCCGTGACAGATGCGCGGGTGACAGACTCTTGTGACACCGGGCGTTCGGAGCGTGGCTGGTCCCGCCCGTCGCCGGACCTCGCCGGTCAAGCCTGAGCGGTCATGGCGCGGGCAGTGCCTTGCGGAGCTTGTTGCGCGAGTTGACGTCGAGCTTGGCGTTCGTGCTCCCCTCCGCGGCGCGCCGGGCGATCTGACTTTCTGCGCCGTGAGTATCTGCCATGCCCCGACGGTGCGTGGGCGTACCGACTCGCCGGTGGCCAGCAGTCCCCGGCGGGCGCGCTCGGCGAAGGCGGCGGCGCAGCATCTCGTAGGCGGTTCGCAGGTGCTCACGCGCGTCGCGGCGCCGGTTCTCGCGCCGCAGCCGCTCGCCGTTCACCAGGTGGGTACCGCGTATTGACCTCGCTGAGATCAGATATATCGCGCGCCACCGTCGCCCGGCTCCGGCCCCTTTCGCGCCCGTGGAAACCCCGGTCTGTCCGTGGACTGGGCCGTGGACGGCATTGCCGCCCGGACGACCGAATCTCGGCGGGACACGGACAGGTTCGCTGCACAGGCCGTCACAAATGCGGAGGTCGTTCTGTCCTTGCTGCGGAGAGTCTTAGTCCGCGTTTGGAGGAACCTCGTGAGCGTTGAGCAAACACACCTGCCCCCGGGCGTCGAATGGATCACGACCCTGGCGGATGCCGCGGCCCGGATTCCGGGCGGCGCCGAGGCCAGAAGCATCCGGATTACCCTGCCGCCCGGTGACCCCGGTGACCCCGGCGCGCCGCCGCACCGGCATCCCGGGCCGCTCTTCGGCTACGTGACCGAGGGCGAGGTTCTCTTCGAGTTGGAGGGGCAACCGCCGCGGGTGCTCAAGGCCGGTGACGTCCTGTTCGAGCCCGGGGGCGACGTGATCCACTACCAGGGCGCCAACAACCTTTCGGACGCGCAGTCGCAGATGGTGGTGACGATGTTCGCGCCGCCGGATACCCCGGTTCTCACCGTGGTCAGCGCGGCGGAACTGGCCGAACGACGACACCGCCGGTTCATCGAGCCATGAGGACCAGTTGGGCGGATCAGCACATGCGCCCGGCGTCGGCGGGTCCTCTGCCCGCCGACGCCGACGGTTGGACCAGCTCACGCTCATCGTCAGCGTCGACCTGGGTACCGGCCTGCGCGAATGGACCAAGATCCGGCACGGCGGTCCCGGGCTGTACTGCGCGACTCTGCTCGAGCGGGATGTCGTGCTTCGCGGCCGAACGCTGCGTCGGGCGGGTGGCCAGGCCACGAACCGAGGCCCGGCCATCCGGTTACTGGGCGGCTTCCGGGATCGTGTGGGCGACGGTGGCCGGCTGGGAGAACTCGGCCGTGTGCGGCGCCGGCGATTTCGCGTACGTCCTTGGCGCCCTGCTTGCTCGGCCATGAAGCGGTGCAGCGCCACCGGGAAACCTCAAGATCAAAGTCTCTACGGTTTCAGGGGATTGTCAGTTTGGGCAGGGCTGTGACCTGCAGGTTCCGCGAGGCGGAAGCCTCGGGCGGCTACAGTTCGTAGGATCGGGTGGAGTGCAACACGGGAGGTGGACAGAGTGAGCTTGGCGTATCAGCCGATGACGATGGTCGAACTCGCGGGCCATCTCTCCCGTCAGCACGACGAGAAGGTCCGGTGGAAACACGTCTGGGAGTTCCTCGAGGAGTACCGCTGGGAGCCGGCCGACAAGCAAACTCAACTGCTGCAGGGCGAGCCGCCCACGACAGGTGACACGCAGTGGGACGTTTTACTCGGCGCGCTGGCGGAGCATCTCACTGCGAAGCTCGACCTGTCGCCCCCCGACTGGTCAAGGTCGCGAATCCTGACTACGCCGTGGTTCCCCTCCTCGCTGCCCTCGAAGCGCATGGAGGCGCTCGTCTGGGCGCCGGCCGCCTTCCGTAAGCACGGCGTCTATCTCTCCGCACGGGACTTGGACGCCGCGTGAGTGATGACGGCCTGCTCGGTCGGGCTGAACTCGAGCGCGCCTTCGCGGCACTTGGCGACCGGCTGGTACGCCGAGGCGTCGTAGCAGACCTGTTCATCGTCGGCGGCGCCGCAATGGCGCTCGCCTACGACGCCAACCGGGTGACCAGAGATGTCGATGCCACGTTCGTTCCGCATGGCGTGGTCCTGGAGGAAGCTCGCAACGTGGCTCAGATGATGGGTCTGCCGCCGTGGTGGCTCAATGAACAGGCCAGCGCCTACGTCTCGGCCCAGCACGACGAAGGAAAACGCGAGGTGTTCGACCATCCCGGAATTCGGGTGATGGCAGCCTCGCCCGAGCACGTGTTCGCGATGAAGGCATTCGCAGCACGCAGCCGCGACGAAGATGACCTACGAGCGCTCGCCGCGATCACCGGCATATCAACCATCCAGGCGGCACTGGAGCTCTGTGCCCAGTTCTTCCCTGACGAAGAACTTCCGCCAAGGTCGCGCGCCATGCTCGAGGATCTTTTCGACTCGCCATAATGGGCAGCCAACGCGAATCGTCCGGAATAGCGGTGTGAACTGAATGGTAGGCACCGCACTTGACTCAGCACAAGGGGTCGCAGGTTCAAATCCTGTCAGCCCGACTTAACAAAAGGCCAGCGTAGCTGGCCCTTTTTCATTGAGCGGCGTAACTGCTTTCCGATCTCCGTGACACGCTTTTTTGCCCGAACGGGCGTACGGT